>Ga0126373_10000450_pt1 | contig 27033 bp, 12 predicted proteins | sample PanSoiMetPlot_11_FD_92545 | JGI IMG/M metagenome (GOLD analysis project Ga0126373, IMG submission 92545) | Tropical forest soil microbial communities from Panama - MetaG Plot_11 | ecosystem: Environmental > Terrestrial > Soil > Tropical forest > Bulk soil | place: Panama | collected 2016-02-17 | reverse complement strand
TGGTTGCGCGGGACAATATAGATAGTTTTAGCTCAATGCAAGTACCATTTTGGGAAACAGCTGAAATCATCGTTTACGTGCCTTAATCGACACTACCGAAGGGCGACCCGCCGAAATACGACGTCAGTAGTAAACGTCAGTAGTAAACGGTGTTGGGGTCGACTGGAGCGCGCCTTGCCCCAGATCGAACGTTCGAGAACTTGCTGCTTTCGAGCTAACAGACAGCATCGATCAGCAATCTAGACCGCTCAATGTGCCGGTTGATGCTTTTGCTCGGAGAGAGTCTGACTTCCGGTTTTTGCGTTGAATCATGGCAGCGACTGCAGTCGCAGCATACCGGTACTTTGGCTGGCGTCCATTTCCACGAAAAGCACGGTGTTAGGTCCGACACCCGTGAACTGAGCCCACGTGTTCGTCGCCGAGCAGTAGAACAGTTGAGCCGTGGCCGTATCAAAATACAGCACCGACGACAGGGTCGCGCCCGACGGACTGCAGGCCGGCACCGGAGTCAGCGTGTTCGGGTCCGAACTGCTCTCGCCAGGTGCGAACGTCGTCTCAGTCGTATCGGCAATGATCGTGACAGCCACGGTTCCGCTACCGAGGGCTGAGGCTCGCACGCGGAAATGGGTTGCGATGCCTGGCGGGCAGGTAACAAGCAGCGGATTTGAGCTCGAGCACGTTGCCGCTGTCCAATTCACGTTATCAGAAGACTCTTCCAAGGCGAACGTTGCACCGGCAAATGTGCCGCCCAAGGTCACTCCGATCGTTTGCGTGCCCGCTGGCAAAGTGAAAGCGACGCAGGAGCCTTGTTCGGCGCACGTGGCGTCTGGGGACGAGCCAGTAATGTTTCCCGCCACCGCATTGGCCGGTGTGAGCGGACCGGGATTGGCATCAACTACGTAGAAAGTCTCCTGAATGGTCTGGGTGTTGGTGGTAGTAAGCGGAAGCGAGAATGATCCGGTGAACCGCCCAGTGGCTGAAGTCGAACCAAAGCTTCCCGTCAAAATAGTTCCGGGGAAGGAATTGCCGGTTCCTTCATTGTCGTTGATGTCGACTGTTCCGGTGAAGCTGGATCCGCTCGCAATAACCTGGCCGGTCGCGTCTTCTTCAGACACTGGGCCGCCGGCTATGGCATCCGTTAGATTCATCCCATAGGTACCGGCGGCGAACACGGGTGTAGCTGATTGTGGCAGCGCAGCCCCAACGCTGGCGAAGCCGGTGTCAAGTTCGAGCATCAGAACTCCATTGCTGGCTGTCGGATAAAAGGCAAATGAACTAAGCCCGCCCGGAGATCCCGTAAGAGTAATTGTGCCGCGACCGTTGGTTGGGGCCGTGAAGGTGCCCGAGAGTGCGGTATTTTTCATCAGCGTCCCAGCGTCATTGATATCGATTGTTCCCGCACTGAGATTGCTGCCGCTAGCAGTGAAGACGCCGCCGACATCGATCAGATCTGTCGTGGCGCCGCTAACTCCGAAGAGGGTAAAGGCAAAGGGACCTGACAAGGATGGCGTACCTTGGGCAAATCCCGAACCGGCTTCGACGAACTCGCTGTCGTCCTCCAGAAAATTAGCTTGTCCTATATTTACCACGTAGAACGTTAGCGACTCGGTACTGGAAGCATTAGTTGCCGTGGCGCGACCAAACGAATCGGGATTCGTATAGGTCCACGATCCGGTGGTCTTTGTCACTGCTCCCGTACCTTGGTTGTTGATGTCTTGAGCAATGTTTAGTGCATTTCCCGCTTGGACGGTGATGAGGCCGCCCATGTCCGCCGTACTGATGCCGTTCACGTTCGTATTGTTAACGTCGAATCCTTTGAACGTGAAGGCATAAGCGCCGGAAATTGCGGATGAGCCCTTGGCCAGGTCCGTTGTGTCTTGCAAATCGAGCCGCCCGCTTGAGCTGGAATTATCAAATTCGACTATGAGCGCCCGCGGTGAACCGGTCGTAGGACTACCGACGATTACAAAACTGAATGTCTGTATGCCATTGTTGCTTGGGTCAAAACAAGAAACACCTGTTTGGAGGGTCATTGTGCCACGACCGTCAGAGCCGATGGCGTAGGTCCCGGAAATCGAGGTACTCGTTTGCGGCCCGCAGAATCCGCCGGCTAGATCTTCCTCGCCACCGGTGATATTTCCTTTGCCGTCCGCAATAATGCTTCCTGCTAACCCGTAGTAGCCGCTGGAACTGGCTCCCGAGAGCGACAGAGCATATTGGCCGTTGAGAAGTCCGAGATCCTGATCTGGCGTGATCGAGATAGGACTACCGGCGACCGATTTCGTCGGATCCGCCGCCGAGGTGGCAGTAATGGTCACTGTGCCACCATTCCCTGGAATCGCACTGGGGGCCGTATAAGCCGTAGCCGTTCCGCTGGGGGTGCTGGTCGGGTTGAATGAGCCGCAGTTTCCTCCGTCGCTGGCGGTGCAACTCCAATTGACGCCGTTGGGATGCGTTGGTGAATCGTTTGCCACGTTCGCGGTGATCGGCACCGTCGTGCCAACAGGGATTGAATTCGGCGGAGCCAGGCTAAATGTGACGGCGATCAACGGCGTTGTGATGGTAATGTTCTGTGAAACGGTCGCGCTCGCTTGCGCGGCGGACGTGGCCGTGATGGTAACCGCACCGTTTGCAGGCAGAATTGTCGGAGCCGTATATGTTGTGGCGACACCGCTCGCCGTATGAGCCGCACTGAAACTACCACAGTCACCGCCGGTTCCGGCGGTACAAGTTACCGTCCAGTTTACGCCGTTCGGTGGGGTCGTACTGTCATTTGTCACTGTGGCGACTATGTTCACCGTTGCGTCCTCAATCATCGTAGAGGGAGGGGCTGTTGTAAACGTGAGCGTCGTAGCGGTCGACGGTTGAATGGTCACGTTTTGGCTCACAAATTTCGTCGAATCTGCACTCGACGTGGCCGTGATCGTCACGGAATTATTGGCTGGAATGACTGCGGGCGCGGTATACGTTATCACTGCTTTGTCGGCTGTATGCGCCGGGCTGACGCTAAACGACCCGCAATTACCACCGGTGGCAGCCGTGCAACTTACTGACCAGTTCACGCCATTCGGCGGGTTCGCGTTGTCGTTCAGGACGTTGGCGCTCATTTGCGCGGTCGCACCCACCACGAGAGACGTGGGCGGTTGCTCAGTAAACGTGATAGAGAGGGCCGGTGTGTTTACCGTCACGCTGGCGCTTATGGCCGCGCTGGGATTTGCCGTAGGCGCAGCTTGTATGGTCACCTGCAGACCCGCCGCGGGAACTTGACTGGGGGCGGTATAAACCATGACCGCTCCACTGGCGGTATGCGCTGGAGCGCCCGGATTGAAAGTGCCGCAGCCGCCGCCCGCAGAGTTATTGCAGGTCACGGTCCAGTCGACACCTTCATTATTCGGATCATTAGAGACTGTCGCGATGATGTTCTCCGTCGCTCCTGCCAAGGCGGGAGAGGTAGGCGGGGTCGAGAAAGCAACGGAAGCTTGCGTTCCGGGGGTAATGGTGATGCTTGTGGTTACGAACTGCGATGGAGCAGCTACCGCATTTGCTTGAAGGGTCACGACAAAACTGGAAGCTACCGATGCCGGAGCGGTGTACGTCGCGGCAACGCCGCTCAGCGTATTTGTGGGAATTGTTCCGCAGTTTGCAACCGAGCAGGAAAGCGTCCAGCTCACGCCTAATGGGGGATTGTTCGGGTCACCCGTCACCACTGCCGTCACGGAAGTGGAGTTGCCAGCACCCAAAGGAGAGGCCGGAAAACCTGTCAATGTAACGGCCACAGCGCTGAAAATGCTAACGCTCACAGTAGACGTCTGCGAGGGAACAGCTGTAGCTCGGGCCGTAAGGTTCACGCAAGGTGCCGGGCCTGATCCCGTCACGCAACCTTGCGGGACCACGGTCGGTGCGGTGTATACGGTTGGAACACCACTAGCCGTATGCGCGGGATTGAACGTGCCGCAGGCCGTGCTCTGGCAACTCGCGATCCAGTCGATTCCTAGACTCTTGGAGTCGTTGGACACGGCGGCTACCAATTGCGTCTGACTTCCTGTTTGCAGAGCCGCGGCAGGGAGGACTTGAAGGGCTACCGTAGGAACGGTCGGAGTGGACGCCGTGCCCGTGACGCACGCCGAGATACCCACCGAGAGAAGGAGACACAGCAGCAGTGTCACCATGGGCGTTCCCGCGGGGTTGAACCGAGAGCCGAAGCTCGTCATAGCTCCTCCAAATCGTGCGATTCAATTGCAGCAATACACTTGGCCAAGACGGAAACCACCACTGCGCAGTGCCAATGCTTCGGTGATCGGAAAGTTCAGACTTACTTCGCCCCCGCTTGCGCTTGTGCGGCAGGGCCCAGCCGATCCTTAAGCCATTGAAAGGATCGTCCGTTGGTCGAGGCCACCAGCAACTCCTCGACATTTTTGTAATGAACGATCTGGCCCGAAGCACGTCGCGCGGCACGTTCGATCCGCTTCTGGCAGATCTTTGGTGTAATACCGTCGCTTGCAACATCTTCCACACGGATCATCGGACCCTTCAGCTTTGGCAGCCAGCGCACGCTGTCAAACGGCGCCACTTGTTGCAGGAATTGGCGCCGGATGTACCGCGGACGCTCCCCATTTGGCACGCGGATAGACTGCGCCATCCAGTCCGGCCAATCGCCCCAAGGGTCCAGCAGGTTCACCGCCTTGATCCGTGAGTCCGCGGCGGCTGCCAGAACTGCGATTGTCCCGCCAGAGCCTTGTCCGTAGACGCCAACGCGATCCATATCCATGTCTCCGCGCGTGGACAGGTAATTCAAGATCATCTGAACATCGTGCGCCGACTCAACCAGCACCTGGGAGAGGTCGCTGACGAACCACTCCTTCATGGGGACGCCGTGGTAGCGCTGGCCGGTTAATGCAGAGACAAATCCGACTGCGGCATAGCCCCCACTGGTCACGCGCTGGCCGTACCCCTCATCTCGAAAGCGGTCAGTCTCCGAGGGATAGCTATACAGATAGATAATTACCGGCGGTTTCTCCACCCCATCGGGCCGGATTACCCACAAATCGATAGGGTCACCTATCCGCCACTCGACACGGACCAGCTCGCGCGTAAAGCCAAGCCCTTTTTCCGAGAGCACAATAGCGGGACGGCTAGCCGCGAAAGAAGTTGGGATTGCTACGAGAGAATTCAAATTCTCGCTCGGGTCTTTGGGAGCTCGTGTTGCAGTCGCCGCGGCAATGTTTGCTTGTGCTGAAACCGAACAAGGCAGCAAGAGAAGGGGTATGACCCAGGCGAACCTGCACAACCACACTAATATTCGCCTCCATCCAAACTTCATTCGCTTATCCCCCTCAGGGCAAAACTCCTGCTTTCTTGCGAACTGAGAACGGAAAGAAGGCGAGTCCACCAAATCGGCGAACCCGCCTGGTTTCCCGGTTGACCACCTGTTTCGTTTGGATTCGTTTATTGTTTGATTCCAGTAAGCTCGGCCGAGAAATCCGTGTTCGTATCGAGCTCCTGCTGGTTCAGGAAGCGGGCTCCGCCAGCATCGCCGCCGCACTCAAAGCTTATGGCCGCGCCCGTTTCCGGAGCGAAGCCACACGGCGTGCCGGTAATCCCAGCAAAGTGCCTGAATCCATTGTGAGCGGTGTACGAGAACCCTCCCAGTTCGGGAGTTGACGCCAACGTCACCGTCTGGTGAGAGCGGAACGCCCGCATCTGGGAGATCGCGACCAAGTCAGGGATTTGTGAATACGAAGCCTGCATCTCCTGGATCAGCTTGCAGACGGACGCTCCGGTCAGGCACACGCCTGATGAGTTCGCCGAACCCAGTGACGCAGTCGTCACAATTCTCAGGATATTCCAGAGCGGGTACGTGCCGTTTTTGATGTTAGTCAGGGTTACGCCGGTCGGGCAGGGTGCGCTGCACAGGGGCAACGTTCCTGATCCCTCACCGCCGGGATTCTGATTTGTCCCATTGGAGCCGTCGAACAGCGGGTCGGTTCCGTCAACGTTGAGATACTTGGCGCTGCTGACCGCACCCTTCACATTGCCAAAGCTGAAAAACGTGAAACCAATCTGGTTCGTGATCGAGTTGCCGTTGATGTCCTGAAGGCCATTGGTATCCAGGGTGCTAACCATTTCACCGGTCCCAATGACTCTCGTTTTCAATCCCCCGGTTGATGTTTTCTTCGCCGCTAACTGGTCGAGCGCGCCAGTAGGAGCGGTGAACGTCCAGCCGGTAACCGCTGCCATGCCTACGCCGAACAAGACCGGACTGTTGCCAGCGCCCGTTAGATCGTCCGCTGAGTGCATGAACTCTGCTGTCCGAGTCACTTGGTTTTCAAACGTGGTATAGGTTCCAGACAGAGGTTCGCGGACCTCGGCGGTCAAGGGCTTCGATCCAAGACCCACTCCCGGCATGATATCGCGGGTTCTGGTGGCGCCGCCGACAAAGACTCGTGCCAAGTCGGTCCGGCTGATGTTGCTGAGCGCTGGTTGCGTCGAGCTTCCGGCCCAGCCAAAGCCGTTGTTGGCGGTGTCGGAGGTATTGACAAGGACCAATACCGCCTGGCCGCCGCCGTTGATACTCACCCATGGGTGACCATCGGCACCAGCTGCGGAGTGGGCTACTAGCGCACCGGAGATAGGATCGCTTCCGCCGATATTAAAGTCCACAACTTGGACCGATCCCGAGCTCCCATTAACACCGCTCTTAATAATTGTTGGAGTAGACCCACCTCTGCCGCACGTCAGGCCGTATCCCGTTCCGCCTGAGTTGTAGGTACCGCACACCCGTCCGACCTGGAAAGCACCGTCCTCCGCGCGCACATCCGTAGGTGCTACGTTAAACGGGACTCCGTTTAGCGCTGTGCAAACTGCAGCGGGCATGGCCGTGTCGGCTGTGGGGAAAAGCGGGACTTGAGAAGGACTATCGCCAGGAATGGACGATGCGCAACCGCCCGGGAAGCTGATCACTCCCGCTGGTGTGCCTCCGGAGTTCGTGGCAAAGAAAAGCCTCAGGCCAACGATCGAGTCGACGCCGAGATATTCACAAGCGGCTATTGGAGTCGAGGTCGGATCGTCGGGATTTGTAGTCTGCCATATGACCCAAGCCTTTGCGTTCTGCGGGACGAAAAGAGAAGTATTTCGGCCATCAACGCCTTGCAGAAACTGATCGCCGCTTTTGCCGCTTTGCGACCACAGATAGACATCGGTGGAAGCTGCCAGGGAGGCCGCATTCGGCAGATTGCCGCAGTCTGGCGTAATCCCAGCTACCGCACTGCCGCTGAATGGGGTTGTGTTTGTGTTCGCGTACGTGAAAGTCGTTCCAGAATCGGATAGGACTGTAACATTCGTTGCATCGAATTGTTGATTTCCCAGACTCCCCGTTCCGACGACGGAAACGTTGCTCTGTCCTGCGGTAAATCCGCATGTCGTGGCGCACGTTACGGTCGCAGTCGTGCCGTCACCCGTAATAGCGGTGATCTGTACCGTGAAGGTCGGGGTTGAGCCGCCGACTGCCACGGCGTTGAAAGCACCTGTCGACCCCGCCGCCAAGAATGGCGTCGACTGCGCAAAACATGCCGTGCCGAACAACAGCGCGGCGGTCATGCAAATTGCGGTCTTAATGAAGCGCAATCTCTTCCTCATCATTCTCTCCTTCTTCCAAATTTTGGTCAGACCTTTCCCGTGCCACATACAACCGCGCGATACAGGGCCGCTGTCAAAGGAACTAAAGCTGGCGGACTATCGGCCGCGGTTGTTACATCAAAATGAAGAAACAGTTGAGCGGTCGTGAATTTTGGCCTGCGCCTTTCTATTACGGGCTTTTCACACAGACGACATGAGGCGGTAATCAATTGAAGGTAGTTGCATGCGTAGTGGAACTGGATCGTCAAACTGTGGAATCAATCAATTGGGCTTGAGCCGCTTCAACGGCGAATCTAAATGCAGTTAGTTGACGAACTTAGGGGGGCTGCAGTGAAGGCTTTTAGAGGCTTCGTGTACCTACTCGCAATGGTACTGTGCGTGGGACTCTCTGCGTTTGCACAAACCCAAACGGCTCAATCGAAGACAGGAGACACAGGGTCAATCAGCGGGACGGTTCACGATTCCACCGGTGCTATTGTCCCCGGCGCGGAAGTGACTGCCAGTAATGACCGAGGGCTAGCCCGAAAGGTCATTTCGGATGACCAAGGCAATTTTGTTCTCACGGGCCTGCCTTCCGGGACTTATAAAATCGCCGTAACTCGCCAAGGCTTTAAGGCACTTGTAATTCCCTCGGTGACTGTCACTGCAGGGCAGATCGGGCACACCGATGCCAGCCTTGAGGTGAGCGGGGCTACATCCTCCGTTAAAGTGGTCGGGCATAGGGCCGCCCAAGTGGAGACCGAAAATTCCCAGATCAGCGGTACGATCACTAATCAAGAAGTGACGGCAATTGGGTTAAACGGGCGCAACTTCACGCAACTGATTACCTTAGCGCCCGGTGTAAGCAACCAAACTGGACAGGATGAAGCTCTCGTTGGCGCGAAGGGCAGCGTCAAGTACAGCGTAAATGGCGGTCGCGTGGAGTACAACAATTTCGATGTCGACGGGAGCGATGTCCTGAACGCCGGAATCAACGGCAGCCAGAGCACTTTGATCGTTTACCCGAGTCTCGACGCCATCCAGGAAGTGAAGGTGCTGACATCAAACTACGGCGCACAATACGGACGCAGCGCCTCCGGCACGGTCCTCGTCACGACCAAATCAGGGAGTGGCAGCTTCCACGGCGACGCCTACGAATTCATTCGCAACGAGCTCTTCAACGCCCGCAACTTCTTTGATGTTTCCCCGCGCGCTCCGCTCTATCGGAGACAGGACTTCGGCTTCACGCTGGGTGGGCCGCTGTTTATACCCGGGCATTACAACACCAATAAGGACAAGACTTTTTTCTTCTACTCGGAAGAATTTCGGCTGGAGAAAACGCCTCAGGAGTTTAATCAGGGGGTGCCTTCGGTTCCCGAACGAAGCGGAAATTTCAGTGATGCTTGTCCATTCGCGCCTCAGGGCGTTCAGGTTACTTTCCTTCGCGCAAATTTTCCGGACTGTCCGGTCCTGCATCCCACTGGGATTGGCGCCTTTCTTTTTACTTTCCCGGGAAATCAGGTGCCCGTCGATCCGAATGCGACTCTCATTATGAACAGCTTGGTCCCCCCTCCGGACGCAACGACTGGCTGCAATTCGACCATCGCGTCCTGCTACGATGCCGCAGTTTCTACGCCTACTTACTGGCGAGAAGAATTGTTTCGCATCGATCATAACTTTTCGCAGAATCTCAAAGGGACCGTGCGCTACATTCACGACGCTTGGAATACAGTGACGACGGTTCCGCAATGGGGTTTTATTCAGAACAGTTTTCCCACCGTGGAAAACAGATTTGTCGGCCCCGGGGTCGATGTCGTGACTCATTTGGGCGACATCATTTCCCCTAAGGTTTTCAACGATCTTGTCTTCAGCTTCACAACTAACGATATCACTCTGACAGATTTGAATGGCCCTGGCGGCAATTGGCAACGGCCCGCAGGTTTGACGATGGGAACGCTATTCAATAACGGCTTTGGCGGAAAGGTCCCTGCGGTCGTCATCGCCGGCACGAACGCCGCCTATGGCGGCGCGGGATTCTCCGTCGACCCTTCCTTCGAGCCGTACCATCGAGAAAGTCCGGTTTACGCCGCGGGGGACGACATGGTCGTGACCATTGGAAGGCACACGCTAACTGCCGGCGGTCAATTGATCTTCGCGCAGAAAAATGAAGTCAATCCAGCCATCGGTGCAGCCACCGGTGATCTCCAGGGCATTCTGACCTTTTCAAACGAGGCCAGCGTTTTTACAACTGGAAATGCGTTTGCCGATTTTCTTGCTGGAGATATCAAGACGTTCCAGCAGGACAGTAATCAGATGGTCTACCACAATCATTACGAAACCGCCGAACCCTATCTCCAGGATGATTGGCGTGTCTCATCTCGGTTGACGTTAAATCTCGGTTTGCGGTTGAGTCTCTTTGGCACTTATCACGAGAAGAATCTTAATGCATTCAATTGGGAAGCTAGCGCGTTCAGCCAGTCCCTTGCCGCCCAATCGGCTATAGACCCCTTTACGGGTGCTCTCGTCGAGGTCTCAACCTGTACCCAGCCGCAAAACCCACCAGCCATTTTTATCAACAATAGCTGCACTCCAGTTCCATTGAATCCAAATGATCCGCGGCTGCAGAATGGACAAGTGAGATGTGGCACAGGCGGGCTACCCGCCAGCTGCATGCAGGGCCATTTATTCAATCCAGCCCCACGTATCGGTTTAGCTTGGGACCCGAGGGGCGACGGCAAGACCTCTATTCGCACTGGCTACGGAATTTTCTACGAACACGGCACAGGCAACGAAGCAAATACGGGTTCTTTAGAGGGCAGCGCTCCCAATGTGTTGGACATAACCGAGCGGATTGATAACGCCCCTGGTTATGCATGCATTGGAACGGGTTGCATTTCGGGCGGATCGACCCTTGCGTTTCCGCCGAACACTACATCCATCCCTACTCGAGCGGTGTGGCCCTACGTCCAGCAATGGAATCTGAGCGTGCAGCGTCAACTCACTCCCGATTTGATCGGAAGTGCCGCCTACGTCGGCAGTAAAGGGACGCATCTCACCGCGGAGCTGCAAGTGAACCAGTTGCAACCTGTCGATCCTCTCGATAACCCGTTTGGCCCAGGTCAGCCGATCACCGACCAGGCATGCGGTTCGTTTGGCGGACAGAATTTCGTGATTAACGGCAATCAGATCCCGAATACGAGTCCGGTTTTCACGAATCTGGAGGCAGCTTGCTTTGGCTTGACCGCCGGCGGAACCTTCCCTGATCCCAATTCCTTGCGTACGTTTGCTCCGACTTTGGATCAGGTTTTCTCGCTTCAGAATATCGCTAATTCCAATTACAACGCCCTCCAAATGACCCTTCGCCGCGCAAGGGCGCCGCTCACACTGGAACTTGTCTACTCTTACAGCCACTCCATGGACGACTCTTCGGATCGTTTCGATTCAACGCTTGTAAACGCATTCGACCTCAGACAGAATCGCACGAGTTCGAATTTCGATCAGCGCAACCTGCTCAACGTAAGTTACGTGTACGACTTTTCTTTCAGACATCTATGGCGAGATGTAGAGCTGCTTGCGGTGGACAGACCGAATGAGTCGTCTGGCTCGTCTTCTTGGTTTGTAAACTTAATCGACCAATGGGAACTAACGGGAGTCGCGACCTATCAGTCGGGAATACCCTTCACGATCATAAATGGAGGCAGCGCGGGAACGGGCATTTCGGTTCTCGATAACCCCGGGGTCGCGAGCGGGACGGGTGCGGGGTCTTACCCTGACAGAATCGGTCCGCCTGCCCAATTTGGAGGAAACGCAGGTGCCTTCACGTTTGGCCCCTTGCTGGCCAATCCGAATCAATTTGCAGCGCCGCAAGGACTCACCTTTGGCGATGCCGGTCGAAACTCAATGAATAACCCCGGCCGGGTGAACTTCGATATGGCGCTGCTCAAACACATCTCGACAGAACATGCGACTATCGAGCTTCGCGCAGAGGTGTTCAACACCTTCAATCACACGCAATTTCAGATCTACAGCCCGGATCGCGGAAATACGGCCAACAATGTAATTAGCTGTTACGGTGGACCGGAAAATACGGCGGGCTTTGTGGGAGGCAGCACAAACTGCCTCGCTGGCAATGCCTTTCTACACCCGATAGACGCCCACCGCCCCCGCACGATTCAGTTTGGTGTGAAATTCCTCTTTTAGTGCTGCGTGTTTCTCGAGGCGAGCTAAGCGTTTCGCTCAAGCGTAACGCTCAGCGTACTCTCACGTCCGGTTCGACGGACATGCCCGGCCTGAGCAAGTGCTCGGCATCCTGCCCTTTCTCGAAGACAATTTTCACGGGAATTCGCTGTACCACCTTGACGTAATTCCCCGTTGCATTCTCGGGTGGCAGTAAGCTGTAGCGAGCGCCGGTCGAGCCAGCGATATTGAGAACATGTCCCTCGTAGGTTCGGCCGTAAGTGTCAACGTAAATCTTCACGGCCTGGCCAGCGCGCATGTACTTCAACTGCGTTTCCTTGAAATTTGCTGTGACCCAGATATTTTGGCTGTCCAGCGGAACAATAGTCATCAGTTGCTGGCCCGGCGCAACGTTCTGTCCCGGCTGAACCGATCTTTGACCAACGATACCGCTGATTGGAGCCACGATGGTTGCGTATTGCAGGTTCAGTTGCGCTTGTTGCAGAATCGCAGCAGCCTTCTCGGACTCTGCCTCCGCGGCTTGAGCACGTGAACGCTGTACGGAGATTTGCTGCGGCTGTGTTTGGGCGGCTTGCAATTCCGCCTGAGATTGCGCGATACGGGCTCTCGCTTGCGTGACCGCTTGTTCTGCGCTGGCGGCAGATGCCCGCGCAGCGGCGACGGCTGCGGCCGTGGCTTTCTGGCTGTCCACGGCTTGCGTGTATTCTTGTTGGGGAATTTCATCCTTAGCTGCAAGCGGCTTGTATCTGTTGACGTCATCCTGCGCCTTCAAGTCGTTCGCTTCAGCCTGAAGCAACGAGGCCTGCGCGGCGTCAAAGCTTCTCTGCGCGACCAGCAGCCCAGCCTGTGCGCTGTCGATGTCCGCCTGAGCGGTGGATAACTGGCTTGATGTATTTACAGACGTGATCGGAATACTTATCCGCGAGGCCGCCGCGCTGGCCTGGTCGTTGGCCAAGGTTGCTTTGGCGTTCGCGACGGCAACCTCGTAGTCTTTGGGGTCGAGCTGTGCAAGAACCGTTCCTGCCTCGACGCGTTGATTATTATCCACTCGAACTTCAGTCACGTAGCCGGACACGCGAGCACTCACGGGATAGATGTATCCGTCAATCTGCGCGTCGTCAGTGGTCTCCCAAGCCGCGAAGTGCAGATAAAGCAGCATGGCAATCACAAGGATGACGATCGCACCCGCCGCGATCAGAATCGCGCGGCGCGCTTTTTTGCGAGCGGCCGGAGGTTGACCTGGGCCGACTCCCGTGCCCTTTGGCGGCTTGGTTTCGGCTGACTTTGTAATTTCCGGACTTTGCGTCGATGTGCTTCCCATAGTCACTTCCCTCCTAACAGATATTGCAGCGCCGACTTCTCAGCAACGCCAAGGGCTTGCGCAAGAGAGATTTTCGCCAAATTGAAGGAGTAGAGGCTGGCGATATATGACTGACTCGCCGTGGCCACGGATTCCTGCGCCTGAACGACTTCGAGATTATCAGCAACGCCTGAGGCAAAACGATCTTGGGCCTGCGACAGGGTCTGATTCGCGAGATCGATATTGCTTTTCGCCACGGCGACAAGATCAGACGAAGATTTCAGGTTGTAGAACGCGGTGCGCACCTGGTCATCAATCTTGCCGTTAAGGTCCGCGAGTTCCGCTTTTCTTTGTTCGAGGGTCGCGTCCGCTTGCAGCCTGTCGGCGCGCACGCGGGTACCCTGAAAAATGGGCACGTTTAACGCTGCGGTAAAACCGAAAGTGCCATGCGAGCTTGTAAAATTCGGACTGCCGATATCTCCGTAATCAGTCACAGTGGACACGTCTGGATAATCTTCGGCGCTGGCTGCGCGCAAGGTCAGTTCCGCAGCCTGGACTTGCGCTTTCGCGCTGAGATAGTCGGGACGTGTTGAATAGGCATGGCTGAGCGCCTGCTGCAAAGTGACATCGGACAATGGAGCGTAAGGAACCGATTCAGTGACTCGGAATTCCTGTCCGTTCGGCAGGCCGATTATTCGTGCCAGGGCCAGCTTGTCGATATCCAGTTGATTCTGAGTGGCAATCAAGCGCTGCTGCTGTGTCTGCAGCTCGACGTGAGCGCGCAGCACGTCAATGCCCGCGATGATGCCGTTCTTGTTCTTATCGGTATCCTGTTGATAAAGCGTCTGTGCCGTATTGACTTGAGCGCGGATGGAATCTACCAGGGCCGCGTCGGAGATCACGAGAAGGTACGCGTTGCCCGTTGTGAAAACAACGAGGTCGCGGTCGCTTCTGTACGTAAACTCGGAAGCCTTCTCGGACTGCGACGCGGCCTTGACGCCTTGTATGTCAGACCAATTGAAAACCTCCTGCGATAAGTTCGCCCGCGCGTCAGTAGCCCAAAAAGGACCAACGACACTGGGAATATTGACACCGGGAATCCTAAGGTCAATGCCTTGGGCTTGCAGGTCGATTTGTTGGAGCGAAGCGCTGATGCGCGCCGAAAGGTTCGGCAACAGCGCGTTCAAACTTCGTAAGCGCTGTGCATGAGCCACCCGCGTGTCCTGACCGCTCTCGATTACGCCCAAGTTGTACTTAAGCGCGCGGTCGAAGGCGTCGTGGAGCGATAGCTCCAACACCGTCCCTGTAGGCTGCCCCGTAGGCACGCTGCCGACAAAAGGACTCTGCGCCTGTGCCCAACTCAACGCCGGAGATCCAAGAATGAAAGCAAAAACAACACAGCGAACAAATGCCAACTGTCGAGCATGTCGATTACGAAACATTGCGACTCCTCATTGGAACACCGACGTCAGATGCCGCGCTTTGCATATTCAGCAAGCGCGTCGAGAATAATTTGGACGGCCACTTCTTCGCCCATACCCGAATTGACCATCATGTGAAAACGGTGCCTTCCCGGCCAGTCAACGTCGAAATACCGCTTGATGAAGTCGGCGCGATCGCGGTCAACCGTTTCCGCCAAGTCGATCGCTTCCTTTTCGCTTTTCCCTGCGGATCGCAGCCGCCGCACTCGATCCTCAAAGGGCGCATAAACGAAAACATGAAAGGTGTCCGGTCTTTTGCCGAGATAGAAGGCGGAGCCACGTCCCACAATGACGCAGTTACCTTCATCTGCGATCTCCGGCAACATTTTCTGCACTACTTCGCGGACACATTCTGTGTCGACTATCCTCAATCTTGGCGCGTTCAAACTCCCTTCAAAGCTGCCTTTCATAAAGGCCTTGAGGAGCCGGTAATGAACCGGGTCTCTTTTCTCTTCATGCTCCTCGACGGCCCGGCAGTCGCAGTCCATGCGGCGCGCAATTTCCTCGGTTAGCAACTGATCCCAGAGCTTCCAGCCGAGGCGTGCCGCCAGCTTCTGAGCGATCTCGCCACCTCCGCTTCCATATTCACGCTCCAAAGTAATCAGGCGTACTGGCATAATTTGCACCTCGCTGCTCTATCCGACGGCCACTTCTCCGCCGGCACCAGGCTTATTTCTTTTCAGCGCAAAAGACAGAACGAACATAACTCCAGCCCCTATGCATAACACCCAAAACGTATCGATATAAGCCAGAGTTGCCGCTTGCGCAATTACTGTGTCATACAGACGTGCATACGCCTGACTTGTTGCGGTCGCAGCGTCAAGGCCCAACCCTGTGAGGCGCGTGGTTAGACTCTGCACAGTCTGGGTGAAAGGCGCCTGAGCTTGGGTTGTGTGTGTAGCTAAGTAAACCTGATGGAATTGCGAGCGGCGTGCAATGAGCGTCGTAACCATGGACGTTCCAATGCTCGAGCCTATGTTGCGCATAAAGTTGATTAGCCCCGCGACGCTGCCGCCCTTCTCGGCGGGCATTCCGACATACGAGGCGAGATTGATGGGGACGAATAAGAAGCCCAGGCCAAACACTTGCAACACTCGCATCCAACTGGCTTCCCCAAAGCTGATGCCCAGATCGAGATGCTGCGTGGAATAGTACATAGCCAGGCAGAGCGTTAGCCAGCCGAACGCGATCACATATCGCGCTTGTATCTTCGACACAACCGTGCCTGCGATTGGCATCAGAAACAGCAGTATGAAGCCGCCGCCAGAAAGCACCAAGCCTGCCGACTCGGCAGTATAGCCCACCAGAGTCTGAAGAAATTGCGGCATCATGACCAGACTCGAAAACAGCATGATTCCGAGCATAAACATCATGAAACTCGCGCCGAGAAAATTGACATTCTTGAACATTCGCACGTCGACGATGGGCGCTTTGTGAAACCATTCCCACACGACCAGAGAAACGAGAGCCGTGGCCGCAAGAATAGCGAGGACGACTATGAAATGCGAGCCGAACCAGTCGTCTTCCTGGCCCTTGTCGAGCATGACTTGAAGCGCTCCGATGCCTAGCGCGAGAAGGCCGACGCCAATGTAATCAACTTTTACGCCGCCGCGCGCGACTCGCTTTGCCCAGGGCGGGTCGTCCAGCAAGCGAAAAACCAGGAACAGCGCGAGAATGCCGACGGGCAGGTTGATGAAGAAGATCCAGCGCCAAGTGTAATTGTCTGTAATCCAGCCTCCCAGCGTCGGGCCGATGGTCGGCGCAATGATGGTTGTGATCCCGTAGACGGCGAAAGCCAGGCCGCGCTTTTCAGGAGGAAAACTGTCAGCCAAAATTGCCTGCGCCATGGGCTGCAATCCCCCTCCGCCTGCGCCCTGCAGAATACGAAACAAGATGATCGCGCCGAGACTGGGAGCAATGCCACACAGCAACGAACTCACGGTGAAGATCGTGAGACAGATCATGAAAAATCGTTTGCGTCCGAAGACGCCGGCCAACCATCCGCTAATCGGGAGCACGACAGCGTTTGAAACAAGGTAAGACGTTAATACCCAGGTGCTCTCATCATTGCTCGCTCCAAGACTTCCAGCCATGTAGGGCAGCGCCACGTTCGCAATGCTCGTGTCGAGCACTTCCATAAACGCGGCCATGGCGACCACAACAGCGATGATCCAAGGATTTATTCTTGGCTTCCACGGTTCGCCCAAAGGTCTCTCGCTGTCTGTGAGACTTCGTATGGAAGGAGCGCGTTCGGCTTCGTCTGGCATGTCCGTCCATTTTGGATGCGCGTGCGAGAAAAAGGAATCTCTGACACTGCACCGCTCTATTGTTGTAGGAGACTACCGCAACTAACTGCTTATGGTAAGAGGGCGCTCGCAAGTGCAGCGCGAGCGGATGCTACGTTTGGCTTTCGGACAACGGAAGCCATACCTGAAATCGAGTGTCGCCGGGTTTCGAATTGACCTGCACGTTGCCGCGGTGTTTTTTCACGATGCGCTGAACGGTGTCGAGGCCGAGACCAGTTCCCTCCCCGACGCCCTTCGTGGTGAAGAACGGCTCAAAGATATGCGGCAGCACATCTGAGGCAATGCCCGGGCCATTATCGCCAATTTCAACGACGACGCAATCGTCCTCTCGATAAGTTCGGACACGAAGCTCGCCCTTTCCGTGCATAGCCTCAATGGCATTGGCGATGATGTTGGTCCACACCTGGTTCAGCTCACTGCCAAACGAATTCACGAGAAGCGGAACTTTTTGATAGTCGCGCAGCACCGTGACTCCGTGTTTGAGTTTGTGGTTAAGAATGGTCAGCGTAGTTTCGAGGCTCTTCACAACGTCGACGTTCTGCAACGGCGTCTGGTCCATGTAAGTGTATTCCTTGATGGCACGGACCAGATCGGAAATACGCGCGGTGGCGCTTTCGATTTCATTCAGCAGAGTTGCAATTTCAACCGACGCCGCAATTCTTGCAAGCGCAGCGCGCGCTGTATCTGCATCGACGATTGCGAAGAGCGATTCGAGCGCAGCCGGTTTGATGTTGCGGTGGGCCAGTTCGGCGGATATTTGCCACATGTCACTCTGGCCATGACTGCGTAGTAAGGAATCGATCTGATCCTCGAGATCGCTCATCGTGAGCGGATCGGCTGGGACCTCGTCGTGCTGTATGAAGGAGGTTTCCAGTTTTTCGATTTCCGACTTTTGGGCAGCGGTGAGTTCGCGTCTGCCCAGTTCGTGACTCGCATTTTTTATTTTCTTCAGGATATCGCGCAGTTGACTGGCTGCGCGCCGGGCGGCGGAGGCTGGATTGTTCAACTCGTGCGCCAAACCCGCGGAGAGCTTTCCCAACGAAGCGAGGCGTTCGCGCTGTTGCTCACGCCGCGTAATTTCGCGAATTCTATCGGACATGAGGCCCACAAGGCGTCCGGTCAGCTCCGGCATTTTCTGGATGAGTTCAGGAAAACATGCAGAAGGAAAACGAAGGACGCGAGTGTCGGTCAAGGCACGGACAGTCACAGAAAACTGTTTCATCCTGGAAAACGGCAGCACTCCAGACACGTCGTTTGCCTGCAAGGTAACTACGATAGTTTCGCCGCCAATTTCACCGCGAAGTTGAAGCTGGCCCTCTAAAATGACGAACATTGCGTCGGCTGGATCGCTTTCGCGAAAATAGACGTCGCCGGCCTTTCCTGAAATCTCCGTGGCTTGGCTGATAAACCATGTTATTTGGTCATCGGGCAGACCAGCAAAGACAGGAACACGAAGAAGTTCGGCGTTGGTGACCATTTAGACTTTGCTCAGATACTGGTGGATGAATTGTACGGCAACGGAACCTTCGCCAACTCCGGAGGCTACGCGTTTTACGGAGCCGTGACGCACATCGCCCACAGCGAAAATACCGGGAATGTTTGTCTCCAGAAGGAACGGATCTCTTTCAAGCTTCCATCCCTTGAAGCGTCCTTCTTCTTTTGTGAGATCAGGACCCGTGAGAATGAAGCCCAAATTGTCGCGCTCGAGAACGTCAGCGAGCCAGTCGGTGCGCGGCATCGCGCCGATGAAAACGAACATAGAGCTGGCAGGCACGCGCTCGGTTTTTCCCGTATCGGAGCAAAGGAACGATATCTCCTCCAGATGGCTGCCGCCGTGCGCTTCTGCGACGCTGGCATTTGGCCAAATCTGAATGTTGGGAGTCTCCTTGATCTGGTCGATCAGATATTGCGACATCGAACTAGATAGCGATGCACCTCGAACGACGATGACGACGCGCTCCGCGTACTTGGCGAAGTTCATCGCTGCCTGACCGGCCGAATTCGCACCACCAATAACGTAAACGATTTCGCCCTGACAGGACAAAGCCTCCGTTGAGCCGCCGCCGTAGTACACGCCCGCGCCTTGGAGGCGGTCGATGCCAGGAGCCTCTAGCCGACGCCATTGCACACCGGTGGCTAGCATCAACGCGTGGCAGGATATCTCGCTACCATCGCTCAGTTTTAAGAAGCGATACGGATCTTCCACTCGGACGCTGACCACTTCCTGAGGCGCGAGAATTTCAACGCCGAAACGCTGCGCTTGTACGACTGCACGCCGAGCCAGGTCGCCGCCGCTGAGTCCAGCGGGAAATCCGAGATAATTTTCGATGCGCGAACTCATGCCGGCCTGGCCACCGGGCGCTTCGCGCTCGAACATCACCGTGTGAAGGCCCTCCGAAGCTCCATAGACCGCCGCGGCTAGACCAGCCGGACCCCCGCCAATGATCGCCAAGTCATAGAAGTCGGTCTGTGCGCGAGTGCGCAAACCCACACGCTGAGCAACATCACCCGGCGTGCCCTCCAAGAGCTTGGTGCCGTCTTGAAACAAAACAATGGGAAGATTCGAAGCTTCCGGCCCCAGAGCGCCCAACAGCTGCTCGGTTTCAGGATCGTTCGCCGTGGCTTCGACATCGATCCACTGATAGGGGACACGGTTGCGCGCAAGAAAATCTCGCAACTCGTAAGACTTTGGCGACCATCGTGTACCCAAAAGGCGGATTCCTTCAAATGCGGGGCGATAGGAGGCCTTCCATTCGTCGAGTAGATCGTCGAGCTGCGGATAAAGATGTTCGTTCGGAGGATCCCAAGGTTTCATGAAGAAGTAGTTGAGGCTGGCTTCGTTGATCGCCGTGATCGCGGCGTTCGTGTCCGCGTAAGCTGTGAGTAGCGCACGCTTGGCTTCAGGGAAAATTCGCATTGCTTCCTGCAAGAATGCAACGCCGTCCATGTGGGGCATGCGCTGGTCAGCCAGCAAAAGTGCAACACTGTCGTTACGTACCTTCAGTTGTTTCAGGAGCGAGATCGCTCCCTCAGGTGAATCACTGCCAATGACCCGGTACTCACCGCCGTATTTCGACCGCAAGTCACGTTCGATGGCGCGCAGAACGTCGGAATCGTCGTCAACACTCAATAGAATTGGCTTTGCCATAATTCTTCCCGTTGCGACACGAAACACGATGCCAGACTTTTCAGCCTGTTGGGTAGTTTAACCCTATAGGATGACCGGGTGTCGATTTGGTCGCAGCGAACTTCTTACACCAGCGACCGGGCCATCAGCCGTGGCGCGGTTTTGTGACTAGCCTGTTCCCAGTTCTCTTGGGCTTGGGCCCCGCTTCAAACTTGATGATTACTTGGGTCGATAAATTCGCGTTAGGCTGGCCGCAGGCCACGCGAACGAATCTTATGGTTGCTTGGGCCCAAACTCTGCAACCGAAGGCTCCCGCTTCGCGCGGTTGTTCGTGAAGTCTTCGTGACACGCCAGGCCGCTCTGGCGCAGTTTCTGGAATTGCGTATTTCCTCTGAGGCCATCGAAGAGTGGATCCTTGTCCACGGCGGGATACGAACAGTAGCTATGGTCGATGGCGGTTTTAAGCATTCGGAGCGCGTCATCAGTCTGCCCGCAATAAGCCAGATGACCGGCGAACAAATAATCCACTTCCGGATCGTCATCGACCTCCACCTTCGAGGCCAGCGTGCGGATCTCAGTTTCGGGCTCGCGACGGGCGCAGGCCAGGAGCATTTTGTAGCTATCCCAGTGCGGAATCTGCGGAGCGGGGATGCGCGTCGCCTGCTCTGTCTTGCCTTCCCGCAGAAGCACTTCGATCGCGTGCGCCTTTGACCACTCTGAACTGAGATCCTTGCGGAGAAAATCCATGGCGCGATTGTAATTGCCCAATTCCATGAAAGTCGTCGAACACGAGCCCCACGGGACCGTCGTGGCGAGCAACACGGCCAGTTCGCATTCACGCCCCGCTTCGTCCAGCGATCCTCCGTAGCGCAACACATAACTGAGCACGTGATGAAGGTTGGGATCGTCCGGTCTGCGTCGCAACAATTCAAGGGCTATCTGATGCGCCTTCACCAAGTCGCCGCGCTCGGTGCGATGAATGGTCATTTCGGCAAGGGCATCAAGTGAAGTCGGATTGAGTGCAAGTTCCTTTTCTGCTGCAGCATCAGAAAAGGCCATTGCCTGGGGGCCGCCTCCGCCAAATCGCGCATCCGTGTAATAGCGATGGCACAGCGTGTCCCAGGCCGGGGCATAGTTCGGATCCAGTATTACGACGCGGCGCAGAAGTTGGATGGCCTGCTTATTGGGAAGCGGATCATAAGTGAAGTCGACACTCTTCAAATAGAGTTCGTAGGCTTCTTCATTCGTGGAGCGTGGAGTTGCGTCAGTAACAAATTCCTTGACGCCTAGCACCTTGGCCAATCCTCCGCGCGTGACGGCAGCAATCTGCACTTGTAGTACCAGCAGGTTGCTCGACGGAACATCAAAACTGTCATGCCAGACGATGCGGTCTTTGTCCGAATCGACGGCTTCTATTGTTACGTGCAGCTGGTTCCCCATCACGAGAAAGTGCCCGGTCACAACGCGATTGATGTCGAGATCATGACCAACCTTCCGGAAGTCCACACCGGGCCCAGAGAAGCGCGCAGAGTCGGCCAAAGGGCGCAATGTGAGAGCGCGAGCCACGGCAAGCGTTCGCGCGATCTCATCGGGAACCGCCGACCGCAGGTAATTGAGGTCCGCGCTTCCTGAAATGTTTTGGAACGGGAGAATGGCGACATTCACCGGTTCGGAGGCCGCACGGGGCCTGTTCCGGATCGCGAGCACAGCCATCGACGCCGCAACCATAACCGCAATGCCGAGTCCCACCCACAGAACCCAAGAAGCAGTCGTCGCCGGCCAGCGGATGCCGCGCTCTGGCGCAACCGTTGGTGGCGCAGCCTCTAGCGAAAAGCGCTGACCTACGGTCGCCGTGGCCTGCTCCTCTCGCGCAACAAGCATCATCGGAACAGCGATGCGATAACCCACTCGGGGGACCGTCTGGATAATCTCCTGCTCGCCCATTACCTTGCGCAGTTTTGATACAGCCGTGGCAAGGGACGCATCCACGACGAGCACGCCGGGCCACACGGCTTCGAGCAACTCCTCTTTTTTCGCTACTTCACCCTGCTTTAGGAGGAGATACCGAAGCAGATCCAGCGGTCTCCGTTCCATTTCGACCGGTTGACCACCGACCCGGAGTTCGTAACGCAGGCCATCAAACTCGCAACCGGCGAATCGCCACACGTCTCGATGGGTGTCACCACCCGTGTGCATTTCCGGGGAGGAGGACATGGATTCCGCAGTTCCTTTAGAAAACTTCAGAGTTTCGTCAGGACATCCTGTGATGCCCGACAGTATAAGCCGAACTCGTAGCGCGGTGATGCGGCTTTTTTTTCGGCGACTTTTCTGAACCGGACTGCGCACGCGCGATTGTTACGAAATTGACATAAACATCCAAAGGAGCCACGAGCCCATGCTTACGTCGCATTCGCTTTCAGCAGTCTTGTTTCTTCATCGCACGTCGATCGCCGCAAAAACAGCCACTAAAAGCGGCCTCATCCTCACACTCGCCATCTTGATGTTGCTGCTGCCAAATCGGGCGGCAGCACAAACTATTTTGGTGGACACCGGGGCGCCTACTAACCCGTCCGCCGGCACCTCCCTCCAATCCGCCGGCAGTCAAAACTGTTCGCCCCAGCCCTCGTGCGGTCAATCTTTCCAATTTTGGGCGGGCCAATTCACATTGGCCCATGCAGCGACGATCAGTTCGGTACAGGGCTGGATGGGTGAAATCTTTTCTGGTGGCAGTATTACGGTAAAGCTCTACGCCGATGGCGGAGGAGTTCCCGGTACAGCGATCTTTTCACAGACTTATACTGTGCCCGCTTTTGCCGCTTCTGCCTCCGGTGCCTTGATTGGCTGGTTTCCATTTGCTTTCTCAAGCCCGCAACCGACGCTAGCGGCTGGTACATACTGGGTCGCGTTTGAACCGATCGCCTTCACAGGGACCACCGGTGAAGGTTTTTCGACTAATATGGATGGAGGCGCGCCGAGTCCGCTCGCGCATTACGCAGTTTGGAATGAAGTGGGCGTTTTGAATCAGTTTGGCAACGGATATCGGCCATTCAAAACAGGCGTCGAATCCTTCGGCATGCGAGTGTTAGGCACGAATTTCCCTGACCTTGCCTTTGGCACGGTCGGCCGTACAACAATGTCCGGCAATACGTTTGGTTTTGCATTTAGTGACGACAACACAATTGGCGGAGTCGGGCAGGCCAATATCTTCGGAGCTGCTGGCGACCTCCCGGCAGGAATCACGTTAATCCGCGCCAGCTTGTTCCCGAACAGCTTGAGCACGGGCGCATGGTCCGGGGCAAGTATTTGCATTCAATCCAATGACGGTTGCACTCAAGGTTCCGGGTCAGGGCGCAGCGTCGTATTCCGCACCTGGACGAACCCGACAAATGCCAGCATCACATTCCAGGTCAACGCGGTCCTCGACGGCGCAATTATCACGACGGGCGGCACCCCGGGCTCAGCCATCGGCCGTGTGTATCTCTTCGATCCAACGCAATTCAGCGACACAGTCAACGCAAGTGCCGATCCAGCTCAGTTCCTCGTCAACAGCCTTCCCGTTGATCAGGATCTGACGAGCCTGTTCGCGCCCACAGCAGTTCTCGCGAGCATCTCGCAAACGGTGAATGGACCTGTTAATCCGGTTATAGGCGTTCCCCTCCAAACGGGCCTCGTCACGGTGCAGCCGGGACAGTCGATTACGGTGATGTTCGACGTCACAACAATCACTCCGCCGGGGAATACGGTCGACTTCTTTAGTACCTTGGCTCCCGCGAACGTCTTTTTCACGGACCAGAACGGCAACCCGGTCACAAATCTTTTGGCGGTCGGCCCGGCCTTCGCCACACCCGCAACGCCTGCAACGTTGGCGCTCTCGCCAACGTCGGTTTCAAACCCGGCAGGAACAGCGCAAACTTTGACAGCGACTGCAACGGACTCGAATAATGCTCCCGTGGTCGGCGCGGTCGTCCACTTCACCATCAGCGGCGGGCGGAATGCCGGATCTTCCGCGCCCGCTGTAACTGACTCAAACGGGCTGGCGAGCTTCACCTACACCGATGCCGCTGGCGCTGGCACGGACACCGTCCAAGCAGCCATCGGCGCGCTGTCCTCAAATCAAGCCCAAGTCTCCTGGACTAGTCCGGGCCCGCTCGACCACATCACAATAAATCCTTCGGCCTCGACCATTGCGCCGGGAGGAACTCAGTCATATACAGCACAGGGCATCGACGTATTCGGCAATAGCGTCGGTGATGTGACCGCCGCAACCGTCTTCAGTATCAGCCCTGACGGTTCCTGCAACGCGGCAAGTTGCACCGCTACGAACACTGGTGCTCACACGGTGACCGGCAATGACAATGGGAAAACTGTCCAAGCTACCTTACAGGTCGGTGGAAAACTGGACGACACTACTTCCGTTACATCGAATCCCAACTCGTCGGTCGTCGGCCAGAGCGTGACTTTCACTGCGACCGTGAGGGCTTCGGGCGGCATGCCAACAGGCACTGTCACCTTCAAGGACGGTTCGACAACGCTTGCTTCTGGTGTGGCGCTCTCAGGCGGAATGGCAACCTTCACCACGTCTTCACTCTCGATCGGAACGCACACGATTACTGCCGTCTATAGTGGCGATAGCAACTTCAATGGAACGGGCGCAGGCTCGAGCACCGCAACTGCGCTGACACAGCAGGTTCAATATGCAGTCTGCCTACTGTACGATCCCACTCGCGCAGTTAAGGGCGGCGCAATTTATCCGCTGAAGCTGATGCTGTGCGATGTCTCCGGAAATGATCTGTCGTCGCCCTCGATCGTTGTCCATGCAACCTCGGTCTTCATGGCCTCTGCATATTCGGGAGCGCCAGAAGCTGCAGGAAATGCGAATCCGGACAGCGACTTCCGTTTTGACCCGACGCTCGGATCTTCTGGCGGGTACATCTTCAACTTGTCGACGAACAGTCTGGCTGGCGGCACGTATGGATTTACCTTCACGGCCGGCAATGATCCGACGATTCACACGGTCCTGCCCGGGTTTGGCGTCAAATAGAAGATTCGCAGTGTTGGTGGTCACGGCATGGCGGCGGAACGCACCTCGTTTCGCCGCTAGCCGCTTGGAGAAGTCACTCCTCGGACAGCGGAAGCCTCATAAGCTCGTCGAAACCGCTCTTTCGAATTAGCTTTTTCCAGCCAGAACTTGCTTCCGCACCGAGGACAAGTCACGCGGTAGCGTGGTTCCATCTCCTTAATTCAGGCGGATACACCTTGTGCTCGCCAATCAGATTTGCGCGACTAAGCTTCACAGCGTTGACCAGTCATTCCAATGAAACACCGGAATAGACGGCGAGCCTTGCTTTCCAAGCTGTAGGCATGATAATGGAGACGCATTCGGAGGCGATTCCCCGAAGCGATGCAATGCCCAGTCTGCAAGACTGAAAATCCGGAGACTGCATGGGAGTGCGGGCAATGTCACGCGCTGCTTTCCGGAGCAGGTTCTGCAGTTACTCTGGATCAAGGAACGCCTGATGAATTTTCCGTTGCCCTAAGCCCTGAAACCGCTGCTCATGTATCCGATGCGGATACGCTGCAACCGGGAACGGTCCTAGCCGGACGTTACGAAATCCTCCAACTGATTGGCCAAGGAGGAATGGGCGCTGTTTACAAGGCGCGCGACGCGGAACTCGATCGCCCTATAGCCCTCAAGACGATCCGTCCGGGCCTTGCAAAAAATGCTGATACACTGAGGCGTTTCAAGCAGGAACTGATCCTCGCACGCCAAGTCACTCACAGAAACGTAATTCGAATTCACGATCTCGGGCAGTCCGACGGAATCAAGTTCATTACGATGGATTTTGTCGAAGGACGGGATCTGCGTTCGGTCTTCGACGAGAAAGGCAAACTCGAGCCACGCGAAGCCAGCCTTATCATGCTCCAGATTTGCCGCGCGCTCGAGGCGGCGCACAGCGAAGGGGTCATTCACAGAGATCTGAAGCCCCAGAACATCATGCTCGACGCGAATGGGCGGGTCTACGTGATGGACTTCGGAATCGCGCGTTCTGCTTATCTCCCGGGCATGACGCAGACGGGAGCGCTGCTCGGCACGCCGGAATATATGTCCCCGGAACAGGCGCGGGGAGAAAAGCTTACTCAGCAATCTGATATCTTTTCCCTGGGCGTTATCTTTTATGAGCTGCTCACCGGCAAGTCGCCCTACTATTCGGATGTTCCCCTGGCAACCCTGTGGAAGCGAATGCAGGAAAAGCCTACTCCGCCGATCGAGGTGGACCCATCGATACCGCAAGTCTTAAGCGATATTGTGGTGAAAGCTCTCGAGATCGAGCCCGAAAAGCGTTTCGCCAGTGCAAGGGAGATGGCACAAAGCCTGGAAGTCTGGCTCGGCCCCTCTGCGGGCACCTCCACGATCATTCTCCAGGCGCCGCCGCGAACCTTCGCTTATTGGAAGTGGGTGGCGGCTGGGATGGCTGCTCTGCTCATCGCGGTACTCATCGCCGTTCGCCTCATGAGACCGACTAAGCCCGCGCCCCCACGCGCTCCATTAAGCGTCCTCGTGGCGGACTTCGACAACCATACCGGGGATCCCATCTTCGATGACACGCTCGAACCAATGTTTAATGTGGCGTTGGAAGGCGCCAGCTTTATCACTGCTTACAATCGCGGCCAAGCACGCAGTGAGGCGCGGCACCTACAGCCCAAGTCGTCCGGCAAACTCGATGAACAAGCGGCAAGATTGGTCGCGCTTAGTGCGGGCGTGAACGCGATTGTGACCGGCTCCTTGAGTAGCCGGAACGATGGCTATGAGCTCTCGGTGGAAGCCATCGACGCCTCTACCGGAAAGATGCTCGCGAGCGCCGACCTGCCTGCCGCAAGCAAAAACGACGTCTTGCTCGAAATTCCAAAGCTCGCCGCTCCCATCCGAAAGGCGCTTGGCGATACTACGCCCGAGTCGGCACAACTCGCCGCTACCCAGGGAGCATTCGCCTCCAGCAATCTCGAGGC
>Ga0126373_10000448_pt1 | contig 27059 bp, 21 predicted proteins | sample PanSoiMetPlot_11_FD_92545 | JGI IMG/M metagenome (GOLD analysis project Ga0126373, IMG submission 92545) | Tropical forest soil microbial communities from Panama - MetaG Plot_11 | ecosystem: Environmental > Terrestrial > Soil > Tropical forest > Bulk soil | place: Panama | collected 2016-02-17 | reverse complement strand
CTACAACGATTGGGCGGCGGAGGCATACGGACCTCATAGGGATCGGCTGGTGCCGATGGCGGCGCTGGCGACCGGCGACCTCGAGGGTTCCATCGAAGAGGTCAAGCGCGTAGCGAAGATGGGATTTCGCGGACTGACCCTGCCCTGCAAGCCGATTTTCGGGGCGCATGACGCGCGCCATCCGAATTACAACATGAAAAGCTTCGACCCTCTGTGGGCGGTAATCCAGGATTGCGATTTGGCGGTCACCTTCCACGTCTCGACCGGACGCGATCCACGGGCGGCGCGCAAGGACGGCGGCGCGGTCATCAATTATGTCTCGCACTCGTTGGCACCGACCATCGAACCAATCGCAAATTTGTGCGCTTCGGGTGTCATCGAAAAATTCCCGCGGCTGCGGTTTGGCTCCATCGAAGCGGGAATCGGATGGGTTCCCTGGGCCATGCAGGCGATGGATGAGGCCTACCATAAGCATCACATGTGGGTGTTCCCGAAGCTCAAGAAGCTGCCGAGTGAGTATTTCCGCTCCAACGGTTTTGCGTCATTTCAGGAAGATCCTCCCGGACTCGACCTCGCGCAGAAGTACGACCTCTGCAAAAATTTTCTGTGGGCCAACGACTATCCGCATCACGAGGGTTCCTGGCCGCATTCGGCCGAGGCCATCGAGCGGCAAATGGGCCACCTAAGTGAGGACGAGCGTGCCCAGATTCTTGGGTTGAATGCGGCGCGCGTGTTCAAGCTGGAGGTGAAGCGACTGGCACGGATGACGGTCAATTAGAAAACAGAGCTCGCAGACTCGGGCCGGCGCGGAGGAACTCCGCTCCGGCCCTTTTTTTGAGGCACGAGCGGGAGCATCTGATCGGAAGCCCGGGACCCTTTCCGGAGGCTCAGTAAAGGCGGCTACCGAAGAAGAAATCGTTGATGTCGCGTTTTGACTGTGCGATCGCGGTCGGCGACTTTTTCGCCAGTGCCTCCGCCAGCTCACCCGCCGTGGCCAGCAGCACCGCGGGCTTCACGACCCGGTTTATCACACCCATCGCGAGCAGTTCTTCGGCTTTGTAGTGGCGGCACTCGAGAATTGCCTCGCGCGCACGCCAGGGGCCCATGCTGGCAGCCATCAATTGCGCGGGCGCGCCTCGATAGGCAACTCCCATGTCTACTTCCGGCACCCAGAACTCCGCGTTCTCCACGGCCAGGCAGAAATCGAACGCCAGCGCGATCGACCAGCCTCCCCCGACCGCATATCCGTTGACCGCCGCGATGGTGACGCACTCCAGGTGGGCAATCGCCTCGAACACGCGGCCGATAAGACGCGGGAGGCTCCGCCCTGCTCTCTCCCTGGCCATCACAGCGCGCTGGTCCGGATCTTCGGTGTCCCTGATCGCGGATAAATCCGCGCCCGCTGAAAAGGCATTGCCGGTCCCGGTCACGATCAGCGCGCGAGTCTCGCGATCGTCGCGAACGTCGTAGATCAGTCGCTCCAGCTCCAGGATTACGTCCGCGTCCAGGCAATTGCGCCGCTCGGGACGGTTGAAGGTGATGGTGGTTACGACTCCGCTCTTTTCGAAAAGGAAATATTTCGGCATCGATAGCTCTCATTCACCCGCGCTGGCGGTCCACTACCGCGATGCTTTGGCGAGCGGGGGTCGCGAGAAGGTCCCGCACTGCCCCTTCCACCGCCGTGCCTTTGAAGAAATCCGGATTTGCGCCGCAGAAGAACCGCGCCGGATTGGTAAACAGGAAGTCGCGCAGATCCGTTTCACTGACCAGCCCGTCCTCTACCAGCTCATACGCTTCCGCCAGGACCTCGGCCATGTTCACCACATCGAAATGCCCGATATCCGAACCGAGCAGGGTCTTGAGCCTCGCGTCGTACGGATTGGCGGCCGCGCGGGTCGCCCACGCGTTGAGCGGATCGTCGGCTTCGCAGCCGAAGTAGAAATTGCGGGTGAAAAGATCACGGATTTCTTCGCCACGCTTGATGTCACACGCGGCGAAGTCATCCAACTCCTGCGCGGCGGGTGGGCGCGGCGTATCAAAAGCCTCGAGCTTCACATCGTTGGCGGCGTAACGATCCGCGAGCTGCTTGCCGCCATAACGCTCAATCAGATCCAGAAACTGGGCGCGGTCCAGGTTGGCGGGGTTAACCTCCTCGAGGGCGGCGCGGTTGCGTTTTTTCCAGTGTCCGATCAGGTCGCTGTACAGCGCGCAGGCCCAGGCGACACCGCCTTCGAGAAACGCCAACTGCAGCTGTGGAAATCTGCGCGTTACTCCGGCCAGGAAGATCGATTTGCAGAGTGCTTCGAGCGCGGCGGCGAAGTGGCCGATGTGGTTGTAGGTGAAATTGCTGGGTGATGCACGGTAGCCAAAGCTGCGCGAACCCGCATGGAAAGAGGGTGCGACTCGCAGCTCGAGGCACTTCTGCCAGACCGGGTCGTAGTCGTAGGCGCTGTCGATTCCGAAGGTGTCGATCCATCGCGCCCAACGGACTGCGTCGGGCTGTTTGCGCTGCACCTCGGGAATAGGACGTCGAATCGGATGACCCAGCATCGCGGCTTTGAGCCCGAGCGTTCCGACCGCGTACTCAAGTTCGTCGATCGCCTCCGCGGGCGTGTGCATCGGGATTACCGCGGCGGGCGTAATCCGATCCGCGTAGGCACGATACTGATCGGCGACATAGCGGTTGAAGGCCCGGCAGGTTGCTCGGCGTAGCTCTTCGTCTTCGATCGGACTGATCAGCAAGCCCGCCGACGGGTAGAGCACGGTAAAGTCGAAGCCGAGTTCATCGAGGCGGTCATGAAGAAGTCGCGGCAGGATGGCGGTCGCGCGATCGAGGGTGTTCTTGGCGGGGATGACCCAGAAGGCCTCCTGCGCAATACCCGCTTCACGGCGCTCGGCGGGGGTCATCCGGATGGTGTTGCCGACCCAGTCGTTAGGCCGCTTGAGCGCGTCGGCGACGCGCTCCCCGGCGACTTCTTTCAGGTATTCAAGGATCGACGGACCGAACTCGACGTAATGACCGTCCGCATCGATGACCGGATATCCGAGACGATCGTGAATCGCTCTCGCGGATGGATGTCGATCCATGTTCCGACCTCCCGGCGTTGTGGGCCGTGTCCGGATTGTAAGTCTCCCCATCCGTTGAGTGCCAGTGCTCGGACCCGGCACGATGGGCGCCGATGGCTCATCAGCGCCCCAATGCGAACCACCATCGCAAAGTTCTTCGATTTTGTAACTGTACCTTCAACTATCCAGGACACCCAGTTCAGAACAGCGCCGCTTGCCGGGGGGAACCGGTTTTTCGTAGGGTCGGCGCTGAACGAGGTTGAATGTCATGAAAGGTGCCATCGGTTTTATCCCAGAAGGACACAAGATCGAATTCTTCGAGTATGAGGTTCCGGAACCGGTGCCCGGCGGGCTGGTGGCGCGAGTCACGCAGACCAATGTGTGCGGGTCCGAAGTGCACATGTGGAAGGGCGAGTTCGGACGCCGCGGGATCATGCCTGGGCACGAGATGGCCGGCACTATTCACTCGCTTGGCTCTGGAACGAGCAAAGACTGGGCAGGGGTCGCGGTCAGGGAAGGCGACCGGATCGCGCCGGTTTACTACACGGTGTGCAATCGTTGCGAGAACTGTGTGGCCGGGAACCAGGCGGGGTGTCTCAACCGCGTGATGGGCGCATCCCATCCCGACAAGCCGCCCCACTTCACGGCCACCTTCGCCACTCACTATTTCGTCAAGCCGGACCAGCACTTCTACAAGATCCCGGACAATGTGCCCGATCTGATCGCCGCTTCGGCGAACTGCGCGATGTCGCAGGTCTACTGGGCGCTCGATCGCGGGCGATTGTCGTACGGGGAGAAGCTGCTGGTGTTGGGCGCCGGCGGGCTCGGGCTGCATGCCATGGCGATCGCGAAGGCGCGCGGCGCAAGCGTGATCGCGATAGACGGGATCGAGCTGCGGCTGTCGCAGGCAAAGCGATTCGGCGCGGACGAGGTTATCGACCTGCGGAAATTTCCGGACTTCAAGTCGCGTCAGACGCGGGTCCGTGAGCTTACCGGCGGTGGCGGGCCCGACGTGGTGCTGGAAGTGGCGGGAATTCCGGAGGCGTTTATCGATGCGGTCGGCTTCGTGCGCAATGGCGGCCGCCTACTGGAACTCGGAAATATCTCTGGAGGAATGACCGCACCTATTGCACCATCAATGGTGACTTTCAAATCAATCGAGATTCACGGCATCGCGACTTATCCCCCGCACTATTTGAAGAAGTCGCTCGATTTCCTGGCCCAGCACATCGGGCGCTATCCGTACCTGGAACTGTGCGATGCGAAGTTTCCGCTCTCCAGGGCGGCGGAGGCGTTGGACAAGAGCGAACGCAAGGAAGTCACGCGCGCTGCTTTGATTCCGGGATGAGAGAGACGGGCTTTAAGCCCTGGGACCGGCTCAGAACGCGGGTTCACGTGGCTTGGGCGGAGTTTTTCCGGGTGGTGCCGCGCCGATTCCGCTTAACCTCCAAGACTTAAATCAGTGAGCGCCCCGCCCTACTGCATGCAGTGCCGAACTGGTGCCGGCGAGCTTGCCGAATACCGCGCCGGCCATCAGGCCGGAACCCCCGGCATAGTTGAAGTAGAAGAGACCGCCGACGAGTTCTCCGGCTGCGTACAGGCCAGCGATGGGTTTCCCTTCAGTGTCTACCACCTCGCCTTCCCGCGTAATTTTCAGCCCGCCGAAGGTGAAGGTAATACCGCAAGTTACTGCGAAGGCCACGAACGGAGGCTCGTCGATCGGGTTGGCCCAGTTGCTCTTTGTTACGGTGAGCCCGCGGGTGCATCGCCCGTCCTTTACGTTGGGGTCGAACGGGATGGTGCGGTCGACGGCCTGATTAAAGGCATTGACCTCACCGAGCGCAGCTTCGGCATCGACGTCGTCGAGTCTATGGACCAGCTCCTCGAGGGTCTCGGCGGTGACCTTGGTCACTTGCCGGATTCGATATTCGTCACGCAAGAGATGCACGACCTTTTTGTCGAAGATCTGCCATGCGAATTGTCCCGGTTGTTCGAGGATTGCACGTCCGTATTTCGCGTACGTGTAGTTGCGGAAGTCCGCGCCTTCATCGACGAACCGGCGGCCGCGCGCGTTGAGCATGATGCCGAGCGGATAGCTGTGCTTCTGAAAACCATCGCCGACCGCGAGGTCGCCGAATTCCGGAGCGTTGCGATCCCAACCCACGGCGTGGCATCCGGACCAGTGTCCATAAGGCATCGCACCCGCGTCGAGCGCCATCCGAATTCCGTCGCCGGTGTTGAAGCGGGTCCCGCGCACGCGGGCGAGATCCCAGTTTGGCCCCAGGTAGCGCGCGCGCCACTCGGCATTCGCTTCGAAGCCACCGCTGGCCAGCACGACGGCGCGGGCGGTTACATCTATCGTCTTTCCGTCGACCCGAACGCGCGCTCCGCGAACGCCGGTGTCATCGGTAAGCAAAGCGACCGCGCGCGCACCATAGCGTACTTCGACCTTCTCGCGGCGCGCGGCTTCGTGAAGCGTGTCGATGAGGCCGCGACCGCCGCCCCAGGCCTCGACCGTTAAGCCGCCCCAGAATCTGAAACGGCCGTCTACCCTATAAGCCTGGCGACCGTACATAGGGACCCAGCGCACGCCTTTGTTGAGCATCCAGAGCAGCGTAGGGTGGCTGCGCCGCACGAGCAGTTCAACCAGGTCGGGATCGGTGCGGTATTCGGTGACTCGTCCGATGTCCTCGAAGTACTGGTCTTCTGTATAGGTGCCGAAGTCGGTATTGCGCTTTTCCTCGTCCGAGAGGTCCGGCATCAGTTTGATCAGCTGCTCGAGATTGTTGTAGGCGACGCGAAATCCGCCGGCGGTGAAAGCGGTGTTGCCTCCGCGTTCGATTTCAGGCGCGCGCTCCAGAACGATGACTCGGGCGCCCTGCTCGCGCGCGGACAGCGCGGCGCAGAGGGCGGCATTGCCGGCGCCCACAATCAGGACATCGCAGGCATGGGTCGATTGGCCGGGCATAATATCAGGGTTTGATGGTAGCTCTTTGTGCCGGCGGTTGCCTGCCTCCGTCCGGGTCGGGTTCTTACCCCGGAACCGAAGCAAACCACACACCGAGCTCCCGGCTGGTGCGGCCGTTGCTTACTCGAGTACGTACTTCGCGATTTTCGCGTAGAGTTTCTTGCGCGAGATTTTCAGCAGCCTGGCGGCTCGGACCTTGTTGCCGCCGGTGGATTCGAGCGCGCGTTGAATAATTATTCGTTCGCTGTCCGCGAAAGTACCCATCGGAAAACTCGGCTCCGGGATGGTGCGATCGCCGGCCTCGGCCCCGGCCAGCGCACGCGGCAGATCTTCGAGGCGGATTACGGGCGAGCGACCGAAGGTGAAGGCACTCTCGATCGCATTGGAAAGCTCGCGGACGTTGCCGGGCCATCGGTACTGGCACAGCGCGCGCAGCGTTGGTTCGTCGATTCCCAGCACCGGAGTGCGCCGGGTCTGACGCGCGTTGAACAGGTCGAGGAAGTGTTCGGCGAGCAGCGGCACATCTTCCAGCCGATCGCGCAGGGGCGGAATGGTTATCACCCCCGCCTGCAGCCGGTAATAAAGGTCCTCGCGCAGCTGACCATTGCGCACTGCGTCCTCTGGATCGCGATTGGTCGACGACACCAGGCGCACCTCGACGGGAATCTCCCTGGTCGAACCTACCGGTCGCACTGCACGTTCTTGAATAGCGCGCAGCAGCTTGCTCTGCGTGGCAGGACTCATTTCGGTGACTTCATCGAGAAACAGGGTGCCGCCTTCGGCCGCGCGGAAGAGCCCCAGATACTCCATGTTGGCTCCGCTGAAAGCCCCGCGTTTGTAACCGAACAGCTCGCTCTCGATCAGATCCTTGGGGATGGCGGCGCAGTTGAGCGCGATGAAGGGCGCGCCTGAATTTTTGCCGCATTCGTGGATGGCACGCGCGACCAGTTCCTTGCCGGTTCCGCTTTCACCGACGATGAGTATGGTGCCACGGGTTGGGCCAGCAGCTTCAATTCGCGCGTAGAGGTGATGCATCGCCGCGCTCGCTCCAACCAGCCCGTGAAAATGGCTGCGCCGCGTCTGGGGCAGCGTTCCGGCTTCGCGCTCAAGGGCCTGGATTCGCGCACTGGAAACCGCGCTCTTGGATCGGAAGTAGGTATCGGCCAGCACGATCATGCGGATATGGCTCAGCTTGTCGAAGGCTTGGTAGATGCGCGGCAGCGGCGGAGGAAGCAGCGGAAACGCGGTGGCGGCACTTTCCTCGAACAGGTGCATCGACACGATCAGCTCGGAAAAGGGGACGCCACGTTCGGCCAATGTCTCGCCAATCCGGCGCACATCGGCGACGAACTGATCGACGTCTTTGGCGATCAGGTCGCGCAGCGTGGAGTCGAGCTCGCCGCCAAAGATCTCCATGAACTCAACCCGATTGAGGCTGCGGCTGTCCGCGAAATGCAGTTCGTACAGCTGGCACCAATGCTCGAGCACTTCGGAGCGATGCTTCTGGATGGAGTGCAGGACTGCCTGGAGCTCGTCGAGTTCCGTGTCCCAGAGGAGATGAAAATGGCGCGGGCTGCCTCGGCGAGGCGAGGCCTCAGATGGGGGTGACACTGGCTTCGACTCCATGGCAAGCAGGCCGTTCCGTAACTGCTCCCAACGGAATCACGCCGCCCCGGTTTCGTGTCCGGATGAAAGCACCTCGCTCAGCACAACTTCCACTTCTCTCAGAGTCCCGTGGTTTTTCAAAGGGTTGGGAACCGGCCTCCGCTGGCATGGTTCCCGCATCAGAAGGCAGGACGGAAAGGTACCGGCAAAGGAATGGGGTGAAAGGAGCGCATAAACGACCAGCACCCGGTGTCTCGGCGCGAAAGGAACCCGCTCGAACGGCGATAGTTTTCTCGCGGGACGAGGCGGTTTTTACGCTGATTGTCCACGGACTGAGCGATGCATGGCGCACGGTGCAGTGCGTAGAGGCGAGCGACGCGCGACTTTATCTCAGAAAGACCGGGGTAGAGATCGTGGTCGTTGACGATGGCGCGATCGAAGAGACCAGCCGCGGATGGTTGCTTGACCAGGCGGCTCGGTGGGCGCCTCGGGCGCTGGTTGCGTATTTGGCGACCAATCACAGTTCCGAACTCGAGCGCTGGGTGCGATCCCGTAGAGTGCAATATTATTTTTCGCGGCCAGTGGATCGGGAGCTTGCGATTCGGGTTTTGCGCTCGTTTGCCCAGGCAGTCCGCTAGCGCGTTCGGCTGTTCAGAGGTTACCGCCGTTTCCGAGGTGCCAAGAGCGGGTGGAGCCAGGGGCGCGCAGCTCACCTCAACCGCAACCCCGGGCCAGGGAATCACGAAAGTGGGTCAGAGAGAGCGGCTTCGAGGCGCCTCATCGTAAGCTCGAGGTCGTCGCTCGTGTTGACCACGAGGTGGCGGCCTGGGGGTAGTTCGGTTATTGAAACGAAGTCGCGCTTGTGGCTGGCATAGATCTCCTCCGTAGCATCAGACACCTCGGCACGATTGCCCGCGCGGTCATGCAGGCGCCGAAGGGTTTCGTTTTGGTCAGCGCGACATTCGACAAAGCACACGGGCACATGCATCTCGGCGGCTAGCGCACCAGCGGCGGCTCTGGTCGCAGGACTCTTGAAAGTGGCGTCCAGCACCGCTCCGCGTCCGGCGGCAAGGCACCGGCGCGCTCGCTCAATCAGGCTTTCATACGTGAGAACGTCAAAGGCGGGAGTGTATATCCCGGTGCCGTATTCGCCATGCCGGTGAAGAGTATCCGGGATTCCCGCAAGTTGCTTGCGCACGCGATCCGAATTGAAAACCTCGAACCCGGTGCGCACACGGAGCTTTTCAGCCATGGTCGATTTTCCAGAGGCGACCAGACCGCAGACCACCAACAACGCGGGTCTGCCGCGGGCCGCGTAGCGTGCGGCAAGAGAGAATTTCGCGCGGGCGCGCTCGCGAGCACGCTCCTGTTCCTCGAGGGGCACTTCCGGTTTCAGACTTTTCAGGTAGTCCACCTTGCCGCGGATACAAGCGCGGTGGCACTTATAGAAAGTAATGAGAGTCGCGAGGTCGCGATCCTCGGTTTCCTTTGAATACGCGCGGATCAACTCGTCCGCGAGATGGGGAGCGCCAAAAGCGTCGAGGTCCATCGCCAGAAACGCCAGATCTGAAGCCACATCGCCGTAACGCAGCTTTTCGTCGAACTCGACGCAATCGAAAATATCGATCTCATCGGTCAGGCATACGTGCTCGCAGCGCAAGTCGCCGTGTCCTTCGCGCACGCGGCCCTGACGCGCGCGGTCGTCAAGCAGCTCGCGGTGCGCCGAGATGAACCCGGAAAGGTAGTCCTGGATTGGATCGAAGCCGCGGTCCCCGACGGTCGCCTCAACGGCCGCCCTGCACTCTCCCAGATTCCCCAGCACCGCACGGCGGATGGCCGCTGCAGACCCGTGGCACGCGGCGTTCGCGATAGAAGCGGCGCTATGAAAGGTAGTGAGCCGGTGGGCAATCTTGACGATCGTGTCGAGGCTCACCTGGCCGATTCGGAGGAGATAGTCGAGCATACGGTCGTCGGGAAGCCGGCGCATCCGGACCGCATATTCCCGCACCTTTGGGTTGTGCACCTCAGCATAATCGGCCAGCGCCAGGCGGGTGCCGAGCTCCACTATCGGCACGACCCCCAGGTAGGTGCCCGGAGCCAGGCGGCGATTGAGCCGAACCTCCTCGCAGCAGAGGAAATAACGCGACTTAAGAGTAGCTGCGTCGGCGAACGCGTAGGTGACCGGTTTCTTGACCTTGTAGACCTCGCCGCCTGCCAGGAAGACCCACGACATGTGGGTCTGTTTGAATTCGATTTCGGCAGGATGGTCCGGGTAGAAATCCGGGCGCCGCATCGCTTCGATTAATCGCGAGTCAGCGGCGCTGGTCCCTCCGTAATCCACCAAGCTAGTCCTCGTCGAGAAAGGCACGCAGGATATCGGTATTGGTAATCACACCAACCAGCCGCCCATTTTCCACCACCGGCAACGCATCGACCTTCTGCTCGAAGAGGACCTGCGCGGCATCGTGCACCGGCGTCGCGGGAGTCACGGTCGGCGGATTTTCGCTCATCGCGACCCTTACCTCGGTAGTATCGACCCGCCCCATCTGCCCGCGGATGTCGCGATCGGTAATCAGCCCCACCAGCCTGCCATTTTCAACCACCGGCGCCGAGCGGAAATTACCTTGCTGCATGCGCATTATTACCGCAGCCACTTTTTCCCCGGGGGCCACCGTAACCGGGCTCGTGCTCATCCAGCGGGCAACTACGGTCTTGTCCGCATCGCCGCGTCGTGCGCACAGAACCGGACAGGAAGCATTGCGCAGGACCATCTCAGCTACGCTGCCGAGCACTACGCGGGACAACCCTCGCCGTCCATGGGTAGCCATCACGATCAAGTCAGCCGCATGGCGTCTGGCGGCGCTTAGAATAGCGCCAGCAGGCTCGCCCATCTGAGTTAGTAGCTCGTGCTTGACTCCGCGCAGCCGCCTGGTGGCGACTTCCTCCAGTTTTTGTCGGGCGGCTTCCTCCTGACCCTTGTAGATATCGACGTAGATGGGCATGCCGGTCGGAGCCACGATCATCGGTACCACGTGAAATAGCAGCACTATCCCATCATTGTCGCGCGCCATTTGCGTCGCGACATCCAGCGCCGCCAGAGAATTTTCATCGAAGTCTATCGGGCTCAAAATCCTTCTGAATGGATATGACATTGCAGACCTCCTGACATCTCCCAACGAATCGCTCGATCTATAACCTGTAGCGATTGCCATGCCATCAAGAAGTTTCGCGCTTCGCGGGAATCAGGCGCGTCGGATCCGCGGGGTGTATCCGATCGAGCCACTTCCAGGTGCGCACATGACCAATTCCCCTGTTGGCCGCATCGCCTCTGGATCAGCGGATCGCGCTTGGTAGTTGACCACATCACAAAAGCTCGCGCATCGGATCGGCCCCATGAATTGAAGAACGGCGTTCGACCGGACAACGTGTTACCGATGGTCCGAACGAGATGGGAGCTTGCGGGTGACCTGGCGACGTCCAAACGGTCGCACGGAACGATAACCAGCCTGCTTTCGGCTTCTCAGTTCGAATTTCGTCGCAGAGCATGAGAAGCCCTTCTCGCGACTCTTGAAGAACGAGGTCTCGACGGACGGGTGACGAGGAACGACTGCGGGTCCCGGAATTTTCTTGTGGCTGCATCCGCGTGCCCTGAAAAAAGAGACCCGGTGTCGGAGTAGGTTAATGGTCTATTTTTGCTGAAGTGACTTTACGTAGTCCACGATCTTGATGATGCGCGCGCGCACCGCTGCCTCGCTTGCCGGAGTAAATTCCTGCCCTTCGCGCTGGAAGGTGGTTCCCCAGAAAGGCATGTCGAAACGTTCATGCGATGGGATTCCGTTGCGGCCATCGATCGACTTGTAAACCCGATCGGTAGGAAACACGCCGTCGTTGGTTTTACTCAATAGGGTCAGATCGGGCGGCTTTACCTGCGGAATGACGTAGAGCGCCTGGCCATGGCCTTTACCGTCCGGGCCGTGGCAGGAAGCACAGTTCGTGTCGAAGTCTTGCTTCCCGGTGCTGGCGGCGTCCGCGCTCCGAGTGGGCAAGGTGTACATCATAACCGCGAGCAGCAATACGGGAAGTATCGAACCAATCGCTCGCTGAGACCGCGGCATTTATCGTCCTTTCACGGTGAGGACCGGACAAGCGGCGGCACGCACCACGCGGTCGGCTACACTACCCAGGAAGAAACGCGGGACTCCGCGACGGGCGAAGGTTCCCATCACGACGAGATCAGCTCCCACCGCCGACTGAATCTCGACGATTCGCCGCGCGGGATCCCCGGTCACCACCAATAGTTCGTGAGGTATTTTCGCCAGATGCCTGGCGGCTGTTTCGCCAAGCTTCTTGCGCGCACTCTCCTCAACCTCGGCCGTCGCGGTGATCGGACCGCTCAGGGGAACGACGACAGTCGGGCACACATGCAGGAGATAGAGTGCTGCATCGTTTTCCACCGCGATGCGGCCGGCAAGATCCAGTGCCTTAAGCGAACCCTGTCCGAAATCGATCGCGCACAGAACTCGATTGAAGGCTCGCGGCGTGCGCCGTTCGGCCTTCTGCTTTGCGAGTCGTTCCTGCACGGCCTTTTTCAGCCTGGCGAGCAGGTCACGGTCGCTTTTGCTCGCCCACTCGTTCTGCGCCGCACTGCTCACCTGCCCGAGTTTTTCTCCGAGGCGGTTTCTTTCATCAGTCGCCACTTGCCTTGCCTCCACTCCGGTCTACGGACCTTTTCAGCCAGCGAACCTCCCAAGGCTCCAGCTCACAAGAATTAAATCCCAGGTAGCCAGACGAGGCGATTCTAACCAACCTCTAAGCGGTGCGCTGGTCAGAAACGATGGGATGGAAATTGGTCATCGATCCACTCTTCGGCGTCCGCCTCGCGGACGAACTCCCCCTTGACCTTCTTTCCTTTCCAGAACACTTCCCACTTTCCACTTTCCGAACTTTTGATGATCTCGTAGCCCTGATACTCTGCCATTTCCACGGCCCTCCTGACGGCCATCTCCTATCCCTCAATTGCAAATCGCCCATTTATCCATGCTTTGTGCCAACTGGTGGACCAGGCTAGGCTCGCAAGCGCGAAGGTGTCACGATGACGCGTCTGCTGCATCGTTCCGATACACCCGACCTATCTTCCATGACCTCGCCGAGGCGCAAAATCCAAACCTTCTAGGCCTCGCCGGGCAGGCACGTGGCTTGCTTTTTAGTGTTCCCGGTGTGGTGCTCACACCGCGGGCTCAAGAAAATATGATGAAACCCGAGAGTCAGCCTGTATTCTACGAAGCGCCGGTGCCCGCGCAGGGCATTCCTGCGCGTCAGCGTTCAAAGCCCACTCCTGGCTGCAAGATCCTGTTTCTGTGTCGCGACAATTCGGCCCTGAGCATTATTGCTCAAGCACTTCTCAACCGCTGGGAAGGACAGGGATTCCGCGCCTTCAGCGCGGGGAGCCAGCCCACGGTCGAAGTCCATCCGCTCGCCGCAGCTTTGCTAAAGGCGAATGGCATTTGGAGCCAAGCTCTCGAGCCGAAGGATTGCGGGGGATTCATCGGCCGGGATGCCACGACTGTGGATTTCGTGATCAGTCTGGGCGCCCAGCCGCCGGACGGAATGCCCTCGAGCTGGCCCGGGAACCCGCGGGTCATGCACTGGCGAATCAACGAGCCGCGAGCCGACGGAAGCCCGAAGGAGAAGATGAGCGCGTTTCGAAAAACCTTCACCGAACTGGAGACGCGCATCAAGTTGTTCGTCCTGGTGAACGAGAGAACAGCTCGCAAGAAGGTTGCCTAGTCAACCATGGTTTCCGCATTCCGCTTTACCTGGTTCTTACGACTGCGCCCTTGGTTCGGACCGTGAAGTTTGACGCGAATGGCTTTTATGGCGGGCGCTGGGTAAGAGGAATCGGTTAGGGCTCGCACCTGGTCCAAGATACCCGATCGATTTGTTTCCCGGATGCGGAGAGCGCCGTTGTCGATTCACGGACGAGCAGGCGGTAAATGGCTTGCTGACCAGGACATACTGCCCAGCGAAAAGCGAACGCGGCGCTCCTCTCCGACAAGAGACGAGCGTCGCGTCCGTTTTCTTCCACATCAAGCGCTACATGCCCATCATGCCCATGCCACCCATCCCTTTCCCCGTGTCCGTGTCCGAGTCGACGAAAATGCCTAGCGTGTTGGGGTTGTCGTCAACGGCCGCAAGTTCGCCGCTCGACACCGCGATGCCAAAGGCGGCACCAGCGACGGAATCGACCTGAAGCTGGTCGACGAAGCTGCCACTCGGGGTAAATTCCACAATTTCGCTGTTGTGCCTCGGATCCGGATTTACTGCATCACCATTGCTGGTTAGCAAATCCCCATTGGGCGCCATCGCCAGTGCCAATGGACCGTGCAAATGTGCGGGATCGCTATAGACTACCGTGCCCATGCCGTTGTCCGTGGTCGTGGTGCCAGCGTTGGCAATCGAAAAGATCTCGTTGTCTCCCGTTGAAGCAACATAGAGCAGGTCCTTGGTGCTATCGAAGACCAGACCGGTCGGGCCGATGACCAGAGCGGCGGGATCGGTTTTGTGCAGATAGCCCGACGCGATCTGCGTCATGCTCGTAACCGTTGGCGTGCCTCGCTTCACGGTGATGTTGAGACGTGTGACCGTGCCGCTCAAAACATTCGAGACGAACACCAGTGCCGAGCTGCCGTTCGCCTGCACCGTCAAGTCCCAGGGTCCATCTAGCAGGGTCGAACTGGTCAGGGTGTCGATCAGCACTCCCTTCGGGCTGACAATCAGCAGGCTCCCCTGCATCACGGTGTCCGACATACCATTCGTGGTGGGAACGTTTCCGACTATCACCAGGTCCTGAGGCAGCACGCCGAGCGCGGTAGTAAGTCCGAGCGCCCGCTTTCCCCGGAAGAACAGTGACTGGTTGTCGTGCTTGTCTACCTGCACGATGGTAGTTCCGGTCCCCTGCGAATTCATGCTGTTGTTGAAATTTGACACCAGAATGCTACCCGCCTTTAGCAGCCCTCCGCCGCGGGAAACGAACGCCACTCCGTACGGATTTTCGTCGCCATTCGCGGGAACCGTGCTCGGGTTGGCGACGTTCTTGAGACTGGCGAGAAAGGAGCCCGAATCGTCCGTGTCCGCGCCGTTCGCCGACCCGACGCCGAACAGCACCAGTGCTAAACCGACAACAAAGGCAAGCAGTCTGAATTTCTCGGTGTTGAACACGATCATTACCTCCTCGGTGGCATAGTGGTTAGTTAAATTCCGCTCTCCCCAAACGCTCCGGGTGGCTGCGAACCTGAGAGCAACATTCCTCCTGTCCGAGAAGTGTAAGGCTCGATTTCGATGCGAGTCAATCCAAAAAAGGGATTTTGTCCCTTTCTGCCCGCGACGATTCTTTGGCTCTCCCAGCGACGACCATTCTGTCCCCTAACCCGCCAGGGCGAGGCGCACACCAAGGAGTGGGCATGGCTGGTCGGTTGGAAGCTTGACGGTTGTGAGACTTTCCGATTATCGACCTACTGACAACCGCAACGCCGGTCTGACGGGTCTACTGGTAACAGAGAGGGAAGGCTACCTGGGCGTCGCTCGAGCAAACCTCGAGTTAGCGCTACGCTGGTGGGCGTGGAGCTGGGCCGGCTCGTTGAACGCAGCGGGTAAAAACCCCCGTGGGAAACGGTCCTGAAGAAGCAGTTCCGCGACTCGAGGAGGCCCAGAGCCGCGGAGTCTTCGCTTCTGACTATCAAGCGTGAGGCAGATTTAGTCGCGCTCGGTGGCGTTCGCGAGCCGCAGGAATTGGTCAATTTGGAGGCGATTCCACCGCCAGCCCATCAGGCCGATGAAAGCCCCACACCTTGTGGCTGTCTATACGCGCGACATGATCCAGTGCGCGAGATGGCCCCAGACCCCCTCTTCAGACTCGGGACTGGTTCCCCGCCACCTCTCGTGCAGCCGAGTGGGAAGCCGGAAGAAGTCGCGTTCGGCTCCCCCTTCTGCCTTTATCATGACTTCAATCAAGTTCAGGATGTGATGGCGAAAGATCATTGCCTGCCACTGTGACTCCTGGAGGTCGAAATCGACGAATCGGCCAAAGTGCACTGCTATGCCGGCGAGATCCTTGTCCAGCCCGCTATTCGGGATTCCAAGATAATCGGCCACCTCCCGCTTCATGAAAAGCCGCATCAGGCCCGCCGGTACACCCTCCAGCAGCGGAGGAGAATCCCGTTCCAGCATCTCGACGAGGGCTCGGGTCATTTCCCGGCCTTCGTCGGAGGGCGCAAACTGGCGGCTGCAGATAAGATCTTCCAATTCAGCGCCGGCTTCTAGTTCGTCCGGAATCATCTCAGGCATTACGCCGAGCAATCTGCCCACCGCGCACCAGGTTTCGAAATATGCCTGAGCGGCCTCGCCGGTGATGTTTGCACCAAGTTTACGCAAACCTAGCATGGGCAGGTACGAGAAAGTCAGCAGTGTTCCGGCGAGATCCTCCTGGTTGATGGGAATTCCCAGCGAACCGTCCCACTGGGCGTGCAGGAGGTGATAGCGAATCGCGGCGTGGATCAGCCGTACCTTCTGAACGGTACGGATTCCGTAGCCGTGCGGACCAAGCCCGTCGGGTTCCATCACGTCGACTACCATCTGCATGGTCCGGAACAAGCGACGATTGGGACGTTTGGCCAGGTACGCCGTCCGATGCAGGACCTGGACGCCTTTACGCGCTGCGTACGCCGAAGGCAGCGAGTAGCATCCGAGCGTGGTGAGAATTTCCGGACCGTGGTCAACGAACAAATTCTGCGCCACCGCGATGCGCGCGGGATCGGGTAGCGCATCGACTTTGCTTTTCTCGAGGAACTCGCGCAACGGTGGCGGCAGCGAGGATGGTACCGGCGCAGCGTTGGTCAGACGATTCGCCATGAAGGCCTGGGCGGCTTCCTGCTGGCCTGCTGCAAAGGTGGCCTCGATCGCAGCATCCGCCGGGGGATCGCCGACCAGGCGCATCCGATCCAGCATCTCATCACTCCAGCGCACCGAAGCCATCGATAGATAAACTTTAGGTTATGCTCGTACCGCAGGGGTTCCGGCACTGTTTTGATCCGATCCTCCCAGACTTGGGAGTCGAGCAGGCGCCCCTCATCACTCGACGACTCTTTCACCAAGACGCCCTGCCTTGCAAACCGAACCCTAAAACCATTCCCCTTGCCCTCCAGGTGTTGATTTTTCAGCTAGACCACGGACGGCAGATCGAGGCGTCCAGGCCGTACGTGGGCTGCCCAGCTGGGGAAGACCGGCGATTGTAGAGCGCGCGGGGCGGACCAGGGCGCTCCACTTGTGGACTCAGGGACGCGCCGCAAAACGCAGGACCAAGATCTCGCTGTCATTTAGTAAGGAGCAAAGACGTTGCCGCCGCTGCGACAGGGCGAACCGTCAGCAGTATTCGGCTGTCCAGGGCGGTTGCATTCACACTACGTCTGGATTGTTGTCGCCGACCCGGTCGCTAGTCGATATCTGTAGTGACGTAAAGTGGCGCGTCCTTTGACCTCCGCCACCACATTGGCCTTCAGAAGATATCGGTCGCCGTAGGCTCTCTCTACCTCCCGTTCCTGATCGTGCACGAAAATGCTTCCGCCTTGTTTGATCAGACGGGAGGATTCGTAAATACTTTTCATCCTCCCGGGGGTGTTATCCTCGTATCCGGCGGGACCATCGATCAGGATCACGTCCCATTCGGTCTTTCTGACGTCGGTCGGAAGGTCCATTGCCAGCCTGCCCGGATAGTCGATCAGCTGCATCGCCTCGCTGAGCGTAGTCCCGTATTTTACCGGATACGCCTCCAGAAACGGGTTCTCGCCCCGGATCTTGCGGAACCATTCGTCCTGATCCTCGACAAAGACGGTCCGTCCGCGCTGGTTCAGCTTGAACCAGAAAGGAGAATCATTTCCCATGCCGAAGATGAGAAAATTCACCGGCGGCCTGATGGCGCGGGCAATGAAGAAGATTTCATTAGCATGCATCTGGATTCCGAGCCTTTGCCGCTCACGCTTAATCCAGTGCAGTTTGACACTCTTCACTTGATGGCTCGTCGTTGATAGGTTCGCAGCGGCGCGTCCAGACAAAAGGCTATTGTAGTTGAGTTCACGAGGTTACGCCGCAGCTCGCAAGGCGAAATAAGACATCCCGTCAAACACACGAGCAGCCCCTGGCGCGCGCCCATAGACCATTTGCCACACGGTGAAGAACTGTATCGGTGCCAGGACAGCACCCTTTTGGCATCCGAAGGGATAGCTCGGTCCGCTTTTGCAGAGCCCATCGTCGGGACGTACGGGGATTCTGGCAAATGAATCTTTGGCGCACTCCGAGCTTCCGGAGTGCCACAGATGCATAAGAAACACCCACCGGTTAAGTCGGCTTTACAGCGTACTCGCAGGTTAACTTCAGGAGTTAACGCCGGCATCAGACTTTCTTGGTGAACCGGTCGGTTTCCGTCGGCATCAACTTTGCTGAACGGTTAGTCGACAGGAAAGACGCGAAGGGAGAAACCCAGATGTCAGTCAACACCAAGGCAGCGACCGTTGCCCAGATAAAGCAGTTCCGCGAGGAAAGCCAAGTTAGTGAGGCGATGCGATTCACGCAGTCCTTTCTGCTCGATGAAATCCCGGGACTTGTCTTCGGGCTGATGACCGTCGCTTACATCGTGACCTCTTTGTGGTCACTGATCTGAACTCACCCCACGAGACGCGGCTCGCTTGGGCCGGCAACACCCAGTCAAGCGCTCTCAGCCAATTCAAATGCGCCCGGGTCGTGGCTCATGCTTCAAGGTCTGGTGCCTTATCCCAGACCCGAGTTGGATCGATTGCTAGGTTTGAAAACGGAATCCCGTGGGGTCTCGCTCAAGTTACCGCACCCCCGCCAGGTGTTCGGGCCAGCGATGCCCTTTCTCAAGGTTCGGCGCGAGAGAAGAACCGCTGGCGCTGAGCGCCCAGCGGCGACACAATGAGATTGATCTAAATGTTACCAGCGACTACGCGCCCAGCGCGCAACACTCTGCGTCGAAATCAATAAGGAGCCGGTCCAAAAAGTTTTCGAGCATCAACGGGGCCTGAGCACTATGCGGAAGCTTGCCAAATTGATTCGCATCGAACCAGCGTTTGACGACCCGGACATGGTCCGGGCGCTCTTCGAGCGAAATGGGCCTTATCGCACAATAGCTGAGTACATTCCAAGGAAGCCGGAGCTAGCCGTTCACCCTTATTTCCGTGGCAACTGGGCGGTGGGCGGTGAGCCGCTCGTAGATGGGGCTGAAACGATACTGCACAATCATCGGTTCATCGATGCGGCGCGGGCGCTATTTGATAGCTCAGCGATCCGTCCCACCTTCATCGTGGTGAATCTAAACGCACCGATGCCCCCTGGTCCGATTCACGTTGATGTCCCCACGTTTCGTGGCGCGACGCGGGAGCAGTATTCGCTCGGGTGGCTGATCGCCATGGGCCGGTCCGGGCTTTTCGAGCGCTGGCGCGTCATTCAGGCGGGGGCCGTTTCATGGTTCTATGACGGGCCGGGCGGCAACTTTGAATACTGGCCCGAAGGGCTGGACGGCCCAATGCATACGGAGCAACCCCCGTTCCGCAATGTTGCGATAATGGCCGATAACGACCTGATGTTTCACCGTATTGGAAGGGTGGGCGCGCCCAACGCGCCGCTCCCGCCGATGACCGCCGCGGCTGAGCTCAGAGCCGTTGGTGGCGACACGTGGGCGATCGTGGAGAACGGCGAGGTCCGTGCGACTTATCGGTTTGACGCGCTACGCCTCTCACTCGTCTGGAAAGCCAATCTCGAACTCGAAGCGCATTCCGAATCACTAAATCTCGATCGCGTGATGAGTGTTTTTATCGCCGATCTGCGCAAGCGAAAAGTTGATTTTTGTGTCCCAGGGGACCCGTTGTCCGATAAGACTTGGATCGCGACCCTGGATAGTATCTACGGCACCGGTCCGGATGCGGCTGACCCGAAACAACAAAGCGAGGATTGAACCCAGTGGAGAATTTGTACCTCAAAATCGCCCCATCGCTGTCGCAATAATTGGGGTCCGGCTCAGTCGACTGTTATGGCGACAACACAGTTGACCCATGGAGCTGGTTGCCAAGTCTCAGTCCAGTTCGTCGTCTTCTGTCTTTTCAGAGAACCAGGATCGCCTCGCTATTTGCGGCATTGACCGAGCCGGAGTAGGCTCCGCAACACGGTTTTCGATGGATGAATAGCCAGTGCCAGGGTCAAGCACCGGTCAGAAATCCGGACAGCGGCAAAGTTTGACTCACGTGTGGAACCTCAATGACTCGATGCCCAGCATGTCGTGCGGATATCGCACTTTCCTCAAAGTTCTGCAGTGAATGCGGCACCCGAGTACAGGGGCTAGCCGAGCCGGGAAAAACCCCCCAGGCGTCGAGGGTCGCTCAGCCAGAGATTTCGCGAAAGAACGAGGCCGGTGTCGCCGCATTGCACGATGAGGGCGAACTCCGGCATCTGACCGTATTGTTTTGCGACCTCGTCGACTCCACTGGGTTAGCCGGCCAGTTCGATCTCGAGCAGTGGCATGAGATTGTCGCTGCCTATCAGAAGGCTGCGGCTGATGCCGTCATCGGGTCCGATGGTCATGTCGCCAAGTATCTCGGCGATGGGCTGCTCGCGTTCTTTGGCTGGCCTACCGCACGTGAAAATGACGCTGAGCGGGCGGCACGAGCGGGACTTGCGATCCTTGATGCGTTGGCTCGGCTAAGCCAGGCGATCTCCCAGCCTGGTTTAGTTGTGCGTGTTGGTATTCATTCGGGTCCGGTTTTCATCGCGAGAGGGCCGGACGGCGAAGCTGATGTCTTTGGCCAGGTCCCTGCGATCGCCGAGCGCGTCCAGGCCGTGGCTGCGCCGGGCACGGTGGTAGTTACCGGCGCGACTCACCGCCTCATCGCGGGGCTATTTGCGGTCGAAGATCTCGGTGAACAAGTTCTGAAAGGTCTCGCCGCACCTATTGGGTTGTTCAGGATTCTCCGAGCGACAGGAGTCCGCGGACGTATCCATGCGGCGGCGGCGCAGGGTCTCACTCTCCTGGTTGGGCGCGAAGACGAACTGCGGATGATCTGGAGACGATGGGAATTGGCACGCGAAGGTGATGGGCAGTTCGTGCACATCACGGGCGAGGCGGGGATCGGCAAATCCCGCCTGGTGCAGGAATTCCGTTCAAGAATCGCCACGAGTCCTCACGCCTGGCTGGAATGCACGTGCGACTCGGATTTTCAGTCGGTGCCGTTTTTTCCGGTAGTCGAGATGCTGCGGGGAAGCTTCGATTGGGAGAAGCAATCGCCCGCCGAGCGCATGCTGACAGTCAAACATCGCCTCGAACTGGCAGGTATTCACGAGGGGGAGCCGCTGGAAGTCTTCGCGGAGCTGCTCGATTTGCCTTCGCTCGATAATTCCAACGGAATGCCGGCATCGCGGTTTGAGTCGCGCAAGCGATTGCTCTCCATGCTTGCAAACTTCTGTTTGGGTTCCTCGCGAGTTCAACCGATGGTGATCGCGGTGGAGGATCTGCAGTGGGCGGATGCCTCGACGCTTGAGTGGATTGAGGCCTTGGCGGAGCAAGGGGCGAACGCGTCTCTAATGTTGTTTTGTACCTCACGGCTGGACTTCCGCGAGCCATTGCGATCGCACCATCTCCAACTCACGCTTCCCAGGCTGAGTCGGACTGAAGTCACCAGAATCGTCGCCGAGGTGGCGGGCAAGGGCCATCTTTCCGCTGAGATAGTGAAAGCGATCGTGGAACGCTCGGCGGGGGTTCCCCTTTTTGTCGAGGAGTTGGCGCATCTTGCGATCGAGTCGGGAGACAGTTCAGCCGAACAAATCCCCGCGACCCTTGCTGACTCACTGATGGCGAGGCTGGATCGATTGGGGGCGGCTAAGGAAATCGCGCAAATTGGGGCCGTGATCGGGAGCGGCTTCTCGCATGAACTTATCGCCGGGGTCTACGATGGTGAACCACAGAAGTTGCAGGATGCACTGCAACGGCTGATCGATTCGGATCTTCTGCACGCAACAGGCTCCGCGCCGGAGGCGGTATATCAGTTCAAACACGCGTTGGTGCAAGACACCGCTTATGCGGCGCTCCTCAAGAGTCGTCGCCGTGAGCTCCATCGTCGAGCCGCCAATCTCATAACCGAACGCTTTCCCCAAACTGCCGCCGAGCATCCCGAGGTTTTGGCCCGTCACTGGACCGGTGCGGGCGAACTGGAAAAGGCACTTAGTGCGTGGCGCAGCGCCGCTCGATCCGCGCGCAAGCGTCGAGCTTTTCGCGAGGCTGAGCGCGCCTACCAGCGTGCGCTAGAGGTTATAGGTAAACTTCCAGAATCGCCGGACCGCGACGCGCTGGAATTACCGGTCGCCGGTGCCCTCGCACAAGTGAGACAGCTAACCCACGGTTACTCCGCCGCGGAGACCAAGGATGCCTTCTCACGTTCGTTAGCCCTGGTGAGAAGGATCGGCAATCCAGGACAGCTCTTGCTACAACTCGGCGGAACTTGGGCAGCCGCGATCAATAGTGGCGACTATCGTTCAGCAGATGCGCTGAGCAGTGAGTTTGTCGAGCTGGCCGAACGCGAAGGCAATCCGATGAACCTGGCCCTCGCGCACATGACGCGAATAGAAACACATTTTTATCTGGGTGAACTAGCCCAAGCCGAGAACCGCTTCGTGCATGGCCGAGCGTTCTTCGATGACCAATTCTTCAAGCAACTGCCGGGTGCACTCGGTACGGCGCTAGCATTTGCGGGCTTGAGTGCCTTCGCCAGCGGTCGTATCGAGACAGCGTTAACCCGGATCAGCGAAGCCGCCAAAGCGGCGCGGCAAAGCAACAACCCTTACGACCTGGCATTTATAAGCTACCAGACAGGGGCACTGAAGTTACTCATCGGAGAGCCAAGCGACGCCGTGGCCCCGGCGCGTGAGGCGATCAGTCTGTCCGATGAGCACGGCTTTCCCCATATCGCTGCGACCGCAGGTACTACGATGGGCGCAGCTCTGGCAAACTGTGGCGAACCGCGACGAGGCATTCAGCTAATCGAGGAAAGCCTGAACGCGTTCGGTGAGACTCAGACCGGCATGGGTGTCACTCTTTCGCTTTTTTACCTGGCGCAGGCGCAGGCCCTGCAGGGAGCGATCGACAAAGCTCTGGACACTATCGAGCGCGCACTCGAAGCCAACCCGGAAGAAATCATCTACCGCCCGGAAGTACTCAGGCTTCGCGGCGAGCTCAGGCTGAGAGTCGATGATCGCGAGCAGGCAGCGGCAGATTTCGGCGAAGCTATCACCTGCGCGCAGGGCATGGGCGCTAAGTCGTTTGAGTTGCGCGCCGCGCTGAGCAAAGCACGTCTAATGCTCTCTGGCGACGATCGTTTCGGCGCGCGTATGCTGCTCACGCCAATTTACAACAGTTTTGCGGAAGGCCTCGATTCGCGCGATCTCGTCCAGACACGAGTCGTGCTCCAGGAAACGGCAGCGGGGTAACATCAACGGACGGCCTCTAATGTCGCCTACTCGGATAGACCCGGCGAGCTTTCCCTCGCTTCAGGATATAGAAGAGACCGTCGCGCTGTATGGCAACCCAATTCTGCGCAATCTCAGGATCACGCAAGGCTATTACGCGCTGAGCCGGGCCATGAGCACGATGGTAGGCGGGGCAAATGTGAGTTGGTGCGGATTCGCGTCGTGGTCTTCCAAAACCATTGGGGTGTCCATTCGCGAAGCCAACATGAGTCATCGCGGCCTGCTCGCGATAACCCAATCGTGGGTCTATCGGGAAACGCTTGAGCGCCTCGTGAACCTCCTCGAATCGGCCGGCGTGATCGGAGTTGGTCCTTTTGACAACGTCGTCACGCAAGCCTTGGATGATGGTATCGATAACCTCAAACAAGGAAATGCCCAGGTATACGGTGAAATCGGCGCGCTCTATTCGCGACTAATCTCGGCCTTGGGCAACGACGTTAGCCTCGACCTGACTCGCCTTGCTCCGGTAATTGCGTATCTCGACAGCAAACCTTCAGAAGCGGGCGGTCAGTCGCTGCTTAGACAAGCGGCCGAGAATTATTATCGCGCGCGCTTCGAGGCCAACCCGAGCGTTAAAGCGCAACTCGTGCTTCTTGCCAATGCGCAGGTTGGTAAGCACGAACAGATGCGACTTCAAGGATGCCTCGAACAGTTTCTTGGAGCCGCACTCGAGCAGAGAATTGTCGAGCATGCACAAACGCAATGCCGGGGGATCGCTCCGCTTGAAGAGGCAGTCACTCCGATAGCGCGCGAAGCGGGAAAGTTGGCCAAGGAGGAATGGACGAAACTCCTGACAGATTTGGCTTTACACCTCAGCCTTCCCGTCAATGAAACGTTGCGCCTCCATTCTGATGTGCCGCCGCCGCCGGGCAAGGCGCTTTACCCTCCTGAGCTGCTGAAGCTGAGCAATCCGGATGCGCTTGCCATCTTGCAGGAGTTCGGTGCTGACACGCCAAACGCCATTGGTACAGGTGCGAAGGACTGGACCAGCCTCGTTCAGCGGATGCACTACATCCTGGTTTTATTCCGGTCGCGTCAACTCGAATCGATCCTGTTAAGTGAGGCCTTCAGTCCCGCGCAGCAGTCCGATCTGGCGGCCGGACGTCTGCCAACGGCACCGCCGCCGCTCTAGAATGGCGCGGACCTGGATTAACCCGGCTCCTTGGTGATCTCGTGTGAGGTTCGCTGCGTCTCGCCCGGTGTCGGTCCGGAACCTAGGTTCGGTTTTGACAGATGTGATGAGCAGACTGTGACCAGGCTATCCTGCCGTTACTTCAGCGTTCACGCTTAAACCGACTCCACATTTCCGGGAGTGGCCGCCACAGTCCATTGCACAGGATTATCGGGCCGTGCTCGTACGGCATCGCCAAGGGTCCGCCGAATCGGTCGACAATCTTGCTCTCGCGGCAGATCTCGCTCCAGCGTTCGGGATCGCCATTGACGTGAAGGATCACGCTGCCGTCGAAACCGTGGGTGCCCCAGAAGTAGTACTGGAGCTGGCCGCATACCGACGGCGGAAGCCCGTCCTCGCGTCCGTATACGTCAAGCGCCGCCGCTTCTCCGTAGTTCTGGGTTATGATAACCGCGCGCGAGCGATCCTCGGGGGACAGCGAATGGTATGCATGCGCGGCCTGTTTCTCCATCGCGCGCCATCCGAGTTCATCCGAGAAAACTTGGGTGAGGGGAGCCCCAACCCCTTCGATCTCGACCGGGCGGGGCCTCAGACGGGTTTTGTCCAGGTAGCGGGCGAGCGCCGGCGGATCGAGAATCGGCAGTACGACCGGAACGACCGGCAGCGCGGCCGCCATCGCGGCCAGGAACCAGATGGTTCTTAGCGTGCGACCTAATTCGGCTCAGGCAACCGCGCCAAGCGCGAACATCGTGGGATAAGCGGGGAAGAGATAATAATCTTTGCCGCCCAGGTAGATGACCATAGCGGTTGTCACTACGAAGGCGACGGACAGAAAGAGTACCGGCTTGAGTCTCTATACGAAGCCCGGCGCAACGACACCAGTGATCCGAAGCGGGGCCAGTAGAAAATTCATCGCGGCTACCTGGCCAAGTTCGAATCGAAGGGGAGTCCCCGTGAGATTCAGGTGAGCCGTGGCGAAGCCAATCGTTCCCAGAAACGGCCACCCATGAAGCTGCTGCCACACCAGGCTCGGCGCTCCGATTACGACCGCTGCCGCCACCGCGTACCATGATTCACGCCAATAGAGGAGCCTGCGCGCCGAGGTCACAACTATTCCGCTCGAAAGACCCAGCAGCCAGGTACCAATTCCGTATTTCGTTTCGAATCCGATTCCGGCAACCACCTCAGCCCAGACGAGCGAGTTGCGCTTGCCGTTTAGAATCGCACGCGCAAGAAGCCATGCACACAACGTCCACCCCAGCGGTTCAAACGCGGACGGACCCAGAGTGGAGCTGAGAGCCAGAAGCCCGGGCGCTATTGCTACTGCGATCGCAGCCATCCAGGCGGCCCTCTCGTCGCCGCCGCTCACGGTTCTCGCCAGCTGCGCAGTCAGCGGAATCAGCGCAAGAGCAGCAATCACCGCCGGTAGACGCAGCATCCACACATTGAGCCCAAACGCCTGCGTCGCAGCCGCCACCAGAGGGACGACTGGCGGAAGATCCCCATAGCCGAACGCCGGGTGCCTTCCGCACGCGATGAAGTAGAGCTCATTGCGAAATATGTCGTAGCGGCCAGCAGTGAACACATATACGAGCGATACAACCAACACCGTGAACCAGACCAGCGAGGCTCTGGCGTAGTCCCGCTCGTATTGCTTCAACTGGGTGGCCGAAATGTGCTTCGGTCATTGCTGCAGGAACCTTTCACAGAGATGGACGCGGCAGAACCAATCTAAGCACGGCCCCCGGTCACGTGTTGTAAATGCAGGGCGCGCGGGCTTTGTCGTGGCGAACTCTTAGTCACGAGCTCATCTCCATTAATACTGACTATCGATGATTACCCGAATCTGAGTATTTGGTTTGAGGATAGTATCGAGCCGTTACCCGGTCTCCCCGAGCGAGCTTCGGCTGTCGAATGCCTAAGTGCATTAGAACTGTTATCAGGCAATGGCCAGCGCCGCGGATCTCTATCGTTCCGTGCCAACCGGAAAGACGACGACGTAGACAGCTTGCCAGTCGGTTTCACGCTTCGAATAGACGCGAACAAACCGCTGGTCATCCACACGGTCGGGGTGCTGGATACGGACGCGACCCCGCGACACCGCGGTGGGTGTGAACATATCCAGGCTTGCTTCGCTGAAATCCGCCCGCGCTCCTTGGGGTGTCGGTCGCAAGAGGTCCGCTTTGGTAGCCCTTCGACCGTCGAGGAGAATCGCGCAAAAATCGTCGGCTAGAATTTCCGCAAACGCCGAACGATCAATCCGCAGATAGACCTCGTTCCACGACCGGTCCAGTTCCCCCCCGCTTGCTCATCCGTCGAAGAGTTGTAGCTGTCCATTTTTCGGCTCGGCGCATCCACAGGCTATTTTCGATCGAGCAGCGCCTTGGCGTCTGTCAGATCGGCTGTGTCGAAGCCCTCGGTGAACCAGTTGTAGATTTGCGCGAGCATCGCGCGCCCCTCATCACGACGACTTGTATCGCACAGTAAGCGCGCAAGACTCATAGTCGCGCGGAGCTCAGGGAGCTTTGCGGACTGTTTTCGCGCCGAGTCGATTGACGCTCGAAAACAGGCCTCTGCTTCGGCACCTTCGGTCGGGTGGAGCATGATCAACAATTCGCCATTAAGGCGATGGAGTTCTGATTTGGCTTCTGCGTCACCCGTCCGGTCTCCTAGTTGGAGCGCCTTTGCCACGACGCTCAGCCCTTCCGT
>Ga0126373_10000447_pt1 | contig 27081 bp, 25 predicted proteins | sample PanSoiMetPlot_11_FD_92545 | JGI IMG/M metagenome (GOLD analysis project Ga0126373, IMG submission 92545) | Tropical forest soil microbial communities from Panama - MetaG Plot_11 | ecosystem: Environmental > Terrestrial > Soil > Tropical forest > Bulk soil | place: Panama | collected 2016-02-17 | reverse complement strand
GTCCGTGACCTGTTTGACCGCTTCGGCCTTGAACTCGGCCGTGTATCGCTTGGTTCCCATAGACACCTCCGCAGACATGCTAATTTACCCACTTTGGGTGTCTACGAAAGCGGGTGAACTCCATTCATGTTTCCCTGACACGGACGTCATGATTCGCAAAATGTTGCTTCTTTGGAAACATGAAGTTTTACAAAAGATGGCTTTACCTTAATCTAAGTAAGACCACAACAAAGCTGTGCTTTAACTTTAACTGATCGCCAGCAACAATTTGGATTGGAGTCCGAAATGACCGCGGCCAAAGTTTCTCGTACCGTAGCCCCAGATGATGATATGTATGCAAGTGGTCCAGACTGGTATTTCGAGGTAGGACAGTCAGGATTGAAGAACATTAAGGATGCAATTGGCGACAGGCCGGTTACGTCGATACTGGACATACCGAGCGGTTATGGTCGAGTTCTTCGTTATCTGCGTGCTGAATGGGCTACTGCGGATATTGTTGCCTGCGACCTTAATAACAAGGCGGTCGATTTTTGCGCGAAGGAATTCGATGCAATTCCTCTTTACTCTTCAACTGATTTTAGTGAGATTAAGCTCGACCAGACCTTTGACTTAATATGGTGCGGATCGTTGCTTACACATTTTGACAAACGGATATGGACTGACTTCTTTGATTTTGTCATTCCACGAATTCGGGACAAGGGAACCTTGGTATTTACAACGCATGGAAGGATAGCGGCTCATCTAGCCGAACAACATAATCCTGTATATGGATTGACTGAAGGGCAATTCAGAATTCTTGTTTCAGATTATCAAGCTGAAGGTTTCAGCTATGTTAATTATAGCGACGACTATCCAACGTATGGTATTAGCCTGACCTCGGCCTCTTGGGTGATGCGGTTTCTTGAGAAATTCCCAACCTTCAAGGTTACCCTTTTTAAAGAGCAGGGATGGGGTCATCAAGACGTTTATGCATTCCACAAAGCATGGTGATCATACATTTGACTTGATACACAGGACGCAAGCTGCTCAGGCGCACCAGGTTGGGCGGCATTGATTAGGATCGTCTCGGCGGAAATCCTATTCTATTTGTTCACTACCGGTAGCTATATGCTCCATGATCGCGCTTTCTTGCGCTAACGGCGGTTCCTGGTCTGTCATGTCCTCGTCTACCTGGTCAATCTTGAATCGAGCAAGATGCTCGACCTTGAAATTCCCAGCAAAAGTAGGAGCTCAGGCACTGCTCGCTTTTCCGATGGTGGTGCTATCTTAATTTCAGATGGTGCAGTTTGTGTTTACCGCTAGGCGCAGGTATTCGGTAGCGTTAATGGGACATCGCGTGCAGCCGAAAAGGGCCGGTGCCGCCGTCCGGAAAATCACCGCTGTCGGATATGCCATTTGCGGGCGCGTCGTGTAAAATTCACAGTCTGTCAGTCTGTTTTGCAGCAGGGCCATAGCTGGCCTTTAGTAGAGTGGCCTTACCCGCGGTGCTTAGGATCACTTTGAAGCGTACTCTACGCTCGCGTCAATTGGGCTTCGACGCGCACCTTCGCTTTGAGGTTGGGAACGGGGTTTTAAATTTGAGATTCCAAAGGCTACAGCAGGAAGACTGTGGTTTATTCGGACGACGACATCCCGGCTTGATTGAACCCCATGTGGTCTACCTGCCTTGATGGTCGGCATCTATGTGTTGGAGCTGTCCGGCGCAGCATTGCTTGCACTTCGAGGATGGGTAGAGGATTCAGTCATGTCTCCTGATATTGCAGTCGCTTCTAAGAACTTATCTAAGTCCTACAATATTTATGACAAGCCTCACAAGCGGCTGCTCCAGATGCTGTTGCGCAATCGCCGGCAGTTCTATCGCAAATTCTGGGCATTACAAGGAATCTCGTTTGAGATACCCCGGGGTAGTGCATTTGGGATCATCGGCAGGAACGGTTCGGGCAAATCAACTCTATTACAGGTGATTTGCGGAACCCTTGCCCCCACCACCGGCGAGATCCGCACAAACGGACGTGTTGCAGCTCTGCTCGAACTCGGCACGGGGTTCAATCCTGAATTCACGGGACGAGAAAATGTTTACATGAATGCCATTCTGCTTGGTCTATCCAAAGAGCAAATCGACCAGCGCTTTGAGCGAATCGCATCATTTGCCGATATCGGAGACTTTATCGAGCAACCTGTGAAGACATATTCCAGTGGTATGTACATGCGGCTTGCGTTTGCGGTCGCTGCGAATGTAGATGCGGAAATACTGGTCATTGATGAGGCACTTGCCGTGGGCGATGCACTGTTCACACAAAAGTGCATGCGATTTCTGCGCGAATTCAAGACGAAAGGGACGCTACTCTTCGTGAGTCACGATGCCGCGGCTGTGATAGGTCTATGTGACAGCGCCTTGTGGCTTCACAATGGTGAAGTGAAGGAAATCGGACCGGCGAAAGAGGTCTCAGAGCGTTATCAGGCGTTCTTGAATGAACGGGATCTAAGCGGGGTGAGCCGCCCGTCGGCTAATCCGCCTGTCAAGGCACTAAAGAAGCCGGTCGTAGTAACCGAAGATCCGAAGCGAGACAATAGTGCGATGAAGTCCCGCGATGAAATGGCAGTATTTAAGTTTCAGCCTGGCGTGAGTGAGGAATTCGGTCTTCGAGGGGCGGAAATACATGACGTGATGCTATTGGGCCCGCAGGGCGAGGCGATTTCTCTCGTTTATGGCCGCGAGCTTGTCACCCTGCGTGTCAAAGTGAAAGCGGCGCTTGCGATCGAAAGTCCCATCATCGGATTCCACTTCAAAGATCGTCTCGGCCAATTCCTTTTTGGAGACAACACATACCTGAGCCACCGGTTTCACAATCTCGCAGCGCCTCCCGGCGGTTCAATAGTGGCTGAGTTCCGTTTTATGATGCCGACGTTACCGGTGGGGGACTACTCGATAGCCGTCGCGGTGGCTAGCGGTACTCAAGAACAGCATGTTCAGCATCACTGGGTCCACGATGCTCTGGTAGTCAAGTCCCTATCATCGTCGGTGTGTACCGGGCTGGTTGGCATCCCTATGGAAGAGATTTCGCTGAGCACGGAATAATATAGTGCTCTGACTATAGAATTTCTAAAATCCAAAGTTCAGGATCTCCTTGGGTTGGTGGTATGGCGCATATACAACAGCAAGAATACTGCCTCAGAGTGAAACGGCTTCTGCCGAGTTTTTTCTCGGAGAAGTTGGTGTTGGATATTGGTTCTTTGGACGTTAACGGCAATAACCAAGACCTTTTTGATGATTGCTTGTACTTGGGCTTGGACATTGCAACGGGTAAAAACGTTGACATCATCGTACCCGGCCATGAACTCGCCCTGCCGAACGAGACATTTGATGTTGTTGTCTCTACCGAATGTTTCGAGCATGACCGTTTTTATGACCGAACCTTATGCAATATTGTCAGGTTGCTCAAACCGGGAGGCTTGTTTCTGTTCAGCTGCGCCACAACCGGTCGGCCCGAACATGGCACTTTGCGCACAACGGCGGGAGACGCACCGCTACTTGCACAGTTCGGTGATTGGGCGAATTATTACAAGAATTTGGACGAGGCGGACATTCGTGCTGTTTTGGACATTGACACCTTATTCACTAAATATCAGTTCGAAGTGAATGAGGAGAACCATGACTTGTATTTTTGGGGTATCAAGGCAGGTTCACAGTCAGTCCGGACCGATTATTCATTTCAAGTTAAGCGTCGCTGGCTTTATGACTCGCTTCGGGAGCGCGATGCTGTAATTCGGGAGCGCGATGCTGTAATTCGGGAGCGCGATGCTGTAATTCGGGAGCGCGATGCTGTAATTGGAGATTTGCAGAACGTTGTCAGTGTGTGCAAGGCAACGATCCTGGATCGAGATAAGCAGATTGGAGAGAGGGATAGAACAATCAGCGCGAGAGATCAAGCGATTGATGTAGCCCAAACGGAACTTGTGCGACTCAATAAGAATTTAAGGGATATATTGAACAGTACTAGTTGGCGAATGACAGCTGGATTGCGACGCTTGCGGAGGATGTTCCGATGAATTGCCAGTACGCTCTCATTGGGCTACCGCGACACACTATGAGCCCAAGCAGATAGCAATTGTCCGTTAAGACAGTCGCTATACGAAAACACAAGAGAGTGAGTACTAATGCAACACTTTGCCACTTCTCCCTATGCTTTAGCCGCAAGTTTGGTTAAGAATCGCGGCTTGATCACAACGCTCGTGGTTCGCGAGGTGACTAGTCGATATCGCGGATCTTTGCTGGGCTGGATTTGGCCATTCATCACTCCACTTTTCATGCTGCTCGTGTATACATTTGTTTTCGGGGTGATATTCCATTCGCGCTGGAACAACGTAACCGCATCAAGGTCGGACTTCGCGCTGATTTTGTTTGTGGGCCTGACGATATTCAATCTCTTTTCAGAGTGTGTGAATCGGGCACCGACGCTAGTGCTCGGTAATGCTAACTATGTCAAGAAGGTTGTGTTCCCCTTGGAAATTTTGCCATGGGTGGCGTTGGGGGCTGCTCTGTTTACCTGGTTGGTAAGCACCGTTGTATGGTTGGTTTTCTACATCGCATTGGTCGGCGCGCCACATGCAAGCGCAATTCTTCTGCCGTTTGTGATCCTACCGTTCGCGCTGGTGGTGACTGGACTAACTTGGTATTTGTCATCGCTTGGCGTGTATTTGCGTGACGTTTCCCAAATAATCACGATTATTACATCAGTATTCATGTTTCTTGCGCCCATTTTTTATCCGATCACTGCGGTCTCAGAAAGGTACCGTTATCTTCTTTACCTGAATCCGCTGACCATTCCTGTTGAGGAAGCACGGGAATTACTCTATTGGGGTACTGTGCCGGACCTTGAGATCTACGCAATTTATTTGCTCATATCTGTGCTTTTTGCGTGGCTTGGATTTGCCTGGTTCCAGAAAACACGCAAGGGGTTTGCCGATGTGCTTTAGTCACTATGATCCGCAATGGTTTGCAGCACGATGGACATGCTTCTGGGAGTTTGTTATGGAAATTACGTGAAGAGCCATTGTGCATTTGTCGAGATCCGATTGGGATTACAGGGGAATGACACCGTGTCTGGCACCGAAAAGGGACGCAGTCGACTAAGCTTGCTGTCTCGCACAACCATGGCTTGCCTCGCACTGCCAGCAAGCTTCATTTTTTATAGAACTCTTTTCGACTGGCTGCGCGCACTGGCCGGAGGAAGGAGGTTCTTTGTTGCGATATTCAACCGCCCTAACCAAATTTACGCGCGCTTGGCGGGAGTGCCGCGTCTTTTTGTCGTCCCGATATTGCTTCCCCTCTCCATAGCGCTGCAGATCCGTCGATTTGGCGGCGTTTTCGCTTGTGCGGCGGCATGCACTGGTGTCGTCCGGCGGGAAGGACTTGTAGGTATCGGCCGTCGGATTGGTCGCTGGTTGCTTATGCCAACCAAGCAGGCCAAGCGCAAGTCGATGTCCAATCGCGTCTTGGTCATGGACTATCGTATACCGATGGCCGATGTCTCGGCAGGTGAACGTACCACGGTGGGCATCTTGCGTGACTTCAGAGAGCTTGGATTCGAGGTTGTTCTCTTGCCCGCCGACTTGCGCCCTTCCAACAAGTACGCTGCTGTACTTCAGGATATTGGAGTGACGGTAATCACTACTGAAGACGGCTACGGCTCCCCTATCGATTATCTTAGTGAGCATGCCAGCAGTTTTTCTGTCTTTTATCTCTGTCGAATTGAAGTTGCGCTGACCGTATTGGACACGATTCGGGTCGGCGCACCGGAGGCGAAGGTAATATTTCACGCTCCTGACCTCTATCATTTGCGGGAGGAGCGCGAGGCTGATTTGAAGAACGACGAAGCGCTTCGTGTCATGGCAAATGAAACGAAGCGGCGCGAACTAGAACTTATACAGCGGGTGGATCACACGGTCCTATTAAGTCGCGCCGAACACGAAATCTTGAGTCATGAGCTGCCAAATACAACATTTAGCGTTTTCCATGGTCTATACGCCACCGCCCTTTCCGAGGTTCCGCATTTTGGCTCTCGGCGCGATATTTTCTTTCTTGGTGGATTCTCACATGCGCCGAATGTGGATGCGGTTTGCTGGTTCACGACCGCAATCTGGCCATTGATACGGGAGAGCCTACCCGACGTTACTTTTCACATTGTTGGCAGCGAAGCGCCGCCAGTGGTATGCGATCTGGCCAGACATCGTGGTGTGAATGTGGTCGGATTTGTTGCTGACCTAACCACACTTTTGGCAACAATGCGCCTAGGGGTGGCGCCTTTGCGGTATGGAGCTGGTATCAAAGGCAAGGTTGCTACGACTATGGGAGCAGGTATCCCCTGCGTATGCACGACCATTGCCGCGGAAGGTATGTACTTTGAAGGCGAGCTGCGCGCCTGTATTGGCGACGATCCGGTAGAATTTTCTCGTCACGTAGTCAGATTATATTCGAGGCAGGATGAGTGGGAGCGCATGTCGACCATTGGTAAACAGAATGTAGAACTGCACTTTAGCGAACAGGCAAATCGTGCAGGATTCGCGCGGGTTTTGGGTGATTCTGGCGTTGCGTTGCCAGTAAAAAAATCCATTTGGCATAGACATATTTCAGCCTCTCGCTGGAACAAAAGTTAATGTACTCGATCATCGTTCCGCTTTTTAATCATGCGCGTTTCATAGAACGGACCCTGTCGAGCGCGTTGGAACAGACTTGCGCTGCGCGTGAAATCATCGTGATAGACGATGGCTCTACGGATAATAGTGCTGAGAAAGCTGCGCAATTTGCCCAGCGTGATTCCCGTATATTGTTTTGGCGGCAGGCAAACCGTGGAGCTCATGCTGCGATAAATGCCGGCCTTTACCGTGCCACCAGCGAAATAGTCACGATATTGAATTCTGATGATATTTACGAGCCACATCGGATGGAGGTGGCGATAAGGAGACTTGCCGCTGATAAATCGGTGGCTGCAGTCGCCACTGAATTGTCCAGCATAGACGAACACGATAGGCACATCGCCAATCCTTGGTATGAGAATTCTCTCAAGAAGGGATTGGCAAGCGATGACATGGCCATTGCCTTGTTAGATGCCAATTATTTCGTTACGACTTCGAATCTCGTTTTTAGACGAACTGTATTTGATCGTATTGGTGGTTTTTATCAATTGCGCTATGCGCACGACCTCGAGTTTTTTACGCGCATGCTGCATGCAGGGTTCAAGATTGAATTCCTAAAGCAATCACTACTGAAATATCGTGTGCATAGTGCCAACACCATAAAGGAAGGCCAACACAAGGTGCGCGTGGAGTGGGCAGCAATTATCGCCTGGAATATGACTAGAATTATTTGTGGTGCCTCGAATGCTGGGTTGGAATTTATGCGATTGCAGAGAATGCTAAGGATTATCGAGGTGCACAATCTGGGGAAGCTTGTGCAATGGATGTCGTTGGTTTGCGAATGGGCGATGCAGCGAGGTGTCAGCATCTTCGAGCTCGCCGAATGGCCAAAGCTCGCTAAACAGGCACTTGAAATAGAAGAATGAGAATACTTTACGTTAGCAACCTATATCCTCCCAATGACGTCGGAGGGTATGAGCAGTTGTGCTTTAAAGTCGCGAGTACCCTAGTTGAGCGCGGCCATGAGGCCGTCGTCTGCACCAGTAATTATGGAACCAGACAGGTTGACTATCCAGGCCAAAGGATTATCCGTGCATTGAAGCTCTTAGCTAACCAGGACAACATTTATGCCTCGGTGGACGTCTCCGCAGAGGAGCGCTCCGCGGCCGACCGGAATAATGTCGAAGCATTTGAGGAGTTGTGCATTGCGGAAAGGCCCGATCTTGTATTTGTGTGGAATCTTTATTTTCTCCCACCTGGACTGCTTAACGTCATAAGCAATTGCAGCATACCAGTAGCATATTTCCTAACGGACAACTGGCTTGCCGCCCAACTCAAGCCAAATTACGTATCTGCTTATTTTCAGAATGAGGTATTCCGTCGACCGAATACCTTAAGACGCTGGCGTTACCAGTTCCGCCATGGCATGCACGTACGCCGCATTAGGGGGACGGCGATATTCTCGAGCCACTACATGCGAACCTTTTATAAAAGAGCTGGGATCAAGTTCACGTCTCATAAAGTTATTCACAATGGCGTATCCTTTACGAAAAGCGCCTTCGGGGAGCCAAGTCGTATTGATCGTTCACAGCTCAAGAAACCCGGAAGACTTTCGCTCTTGTTTGCGGGGCGAGTGGTCGACGTCAAAGGGGTACTATCAGTCGTCAGGGCGATTCCTCTGATCATTAAGTTGTGTCCTGAAGTCGATATCACGTGCACAGTCATTGGTGACCAGCAAGACCGAGCTTTCATGGAGTTGCTTAGAACCAAATGCAAATCCCTGGGTGTGTTGGACAAGTTTGAGTTCAAACCATCGGTTGCCGAAAGCCAAGTTGCCCAGCTCTTTGATGACTTCGATATTTACCTCTTTCCCTCTTTGTATGAACCATTCTCTCTAACCTTGCTACATGCGATGTATGCTGGAATTCCCATAGTAGCTACGGCAAGCGGCGGCAACCCTGAAGCAATTAAAAATGGCCACACCGGACTCCTTTACAGGGCGCATGATGCTCGCGGTCTGGCGGCAGCGGTGAAGCGCCTGGTGGATGACCCTGCTCTTAGAGTGAGAATTAGCCGTGAGGCATCCAGAGTATCCGAAAAATTTACCTTTGAAGAAATGATTGAGAAACTCGATGACTATTTGAGGAGCCTGCGGTGAGGATCGCAATTACGGGTGCAACTGGCATGATAGGCTCGGCCTTGTTGCCGGTGGTATTGGGGTTGCCTGATGTGGAGGTGGTTGCGTTGTCTCATCGACACTCCTCCAGCTACCCAAGGCACTCGAACTTGAGTTGGATTGTGGGCGATCTACAGGATCTGGAAGTCTGTCGAAAAATAGCGGCGGGATGCGACATCTTGATACATCTTGCTCATTCGAGCGTACCTCTCTCCACGGCGAGTAATTGGGTGGATCAGAGTTTGGGTTCCCTGCGAGCGTCGCTAAATCTTCTACAGGCGCTGTCGGAATCGGATTCAAGACGTGTTCCGAAAGTGATCATGATATCTTCTGGTGGTACCGTGTATCGTCCAAAGACACCTTGCGCACCGTTTCTTGAGACCGATCCGTGTGAACCGAGTAGTGTGTACGGCATAGAAAAGCTCTCCATCGAACTGCACCTGCGTCTTCTCGCACAACAAGGTAAGGTACGCGCTATAGTATTGCGTGTGGCAAATGCATACGGGAAGCTGTTGCCGTCATCCCGCAGGCAAGGGCTTATCGGTACATCACTTAGTCAGGCGCTAGCGGGCAAGGACATTAGGGTTATCGGCTCGCTATCGAACGTCCGTGATTACATCTATTTAGACGATGTTTGCGACGCAATTGCTAAGAGTGTGATCTACGACTCGGACTACGAAGTATTCAACATCGGTACTGGCATCGGTTACTCAGTCAGCGATGTCCTTGATCATTTGGAACAGTTCCTTGGCAGGGCGCTTCGGTTAATCAACGAGCCTCAACAAACAGTTACGTTGCCAGCTTATTCGGTGCTCAATATTGAAAAGGCGGACCGACTGATGGGATGGAAGCCACAAATTAGTTTGCAAAGAGGTATTCGTATGACCGCGAGCTCCGGCGTTCAATTGCAAGAGAATTTACAATTGATAAGGTAAACGATGAAAGCTCCGATCTACTATTTTATGTCGTTTTGTGCCCTGCGCAGCTCTTGAGCGTGAGCGGCCAGAGCCTGAAGCAGTTGGTGGCGGCCCAGCAGGCGGAATTCCCGGTGAGCGGCGAGATCAACCGCACGGTGGCGGACCCGGAGCGGGTGATTGCATATTGGCCTCAGAATCAGAGTTATTTAGGTGAGGAACAGTACTTGATTATTGCCCAGAAGACCAAGGGGACTAGTCTCTCGTCTGAAACGTCAAGAGCAGATGCGTGAATATATTCGTTGTCGGTGCGACCGGATATATCGGGAGGCAGCTGTTCTCTGTTGCAATAAACCGATTTCACACGTATGGAACTGCATCCAGTGGTTCTGGTGAAAACTTGGCATTTCGCCTTGAAGCTCCCGAGAGTTTTAACTATGAATTGATTCAAGCTGGCGACGTGGTTTATGTAGCAGCAGCAATATCTTCGCCAGATATCTGTAATCAACAGCACAGTCGAGCATGGGAAGTTAATGTTACGGGCACGATCAAATTTATTACTAAGGTAATGTCAAGGGGGGGGCGAATCGTATTTTTCTCAAGCGATGCAGTGTATGGCGATCAAATAATTGAATTCGAAGAAACCAATGATTGTCATCCCATTGGAAAGTATGCGGAAATGAAGCTCGCTGTCGAAGAATGTTTCCTCGGTAATCCGTTGTTCAAAACAATTCGCTTGTCTTATGTATTTTCAAAGGAAGATAAATTTACAAAATATTTATACCAATGCTCAATACGAGGTGTTGAGGCTGAGATATTTGATCCGTTCAACAGGGCAGTCATATATTTAGCAGATGTCATAGAGGGCGCGCTAGCCTTAGCGACGTGCTGGTCGGATAATTCGGACCCAATCGTAAATTTCGGAGGCCCACAGTTACTTTCTCGCTTACAGTATGCACAGATAATACGAAATGTTGCCCTACCACAATTGCGTTTTCGCACTGTGGAGCCGCAAAACGATTTTTTTTATCATCGTCCGAGGACGATCAATATGAAATCAAAGTTACTCGCAAAGTTACTAGGCAGAAATCCATATGCGCTTCATGACGCCGCGACAGTTGAGCTCAAGTAAATAGTTTTGGAGAAATGATAAATGGGTAATCGCGCTTTTATCACCGGCATTACGGGAATGGTTGGGTCGCACCTCGCAGATTATTTGCTTCAGTATACGGATTGGGAGATCTATGGTCTTTGTCGGTGGCGCAGCCCTCTGGAGAATATTTCTCATTTGTTGCCGCGTATCAATGCGGGCGATCGAGTAAAGCTGCTGTATGGTGATCTTCGAGATTATTTATCCATTCACGAGGCGATAAGAAAAGCAAAGCCAAACTTCGTTTTTCATTTAGCCGCACAGAGTTACCCGAAAACGAGCTTTGACGCTCCACTTGATACGTTAGAAACCAATGTGCAAGGTACCGCAAGGGTGCTGGAAGCCTTGAGGAAGAACGGAATTAGTGCGATAATTCACGTGTGCGCGTCGTCCGAGGTATTTGGGCGTGTACCAAGAGAAAAATTACCAATTGACGAAGAGTGCACATTCCATCCGGCTTCTCCGTACGCTATATCTAAAGTGGGCACTGATTTAATTGGTCGTTATTATGCGGAAGCCTATGGCATGAATGTAATGACAACACGAATGTTCACGCACACAGGTCCTAGAAGAGGTGACGTATTCGCGGAATCAACATTTGCAAAGCAGATTGCAATGATCGAGGCCGGTCAAATTCCAGCCGTCGTAAAGACTGGTAATCTCGAATCTCTTCGCACATTTGCTGACGTTCGTGATGCCGTTCGCGCCTATTACATGTTGGTGACTGTTAACCCGATTCCTGGTGCTTACTATAATATTGGCGGTACATTTAGCTGCACAATTGGCGACATGCTCAATACACTACTGTCGATGTCAAAAATCACAAATATTCGAGTGGAAACAGATCCAGAACGGATGCGCCCAATCGATGCGGATTTGCAAGTTCCGAATACTGCAAAATTTAAGGCTATTACGGGCTGGGAACCCAAGATACCATTTGAAGAAACTATGCGTGATCTACTTCAGTATTGGCGAGATCGAATACAATCTGGACAAACGTTCCTCACCAGATAGCTACCAAGGTTTAATTCCTGGTCGTGAAGTTATGTTCGACGGTCTGGATCGTGAAAATATTTCAACCTAACAGACTGCAAGCATGATGGAACGGACAGCTACTGACCCTGTGTTTATTGTCGGACTATACAAGAATGGTACTTCCTGGCTACTTTCGGCACTTGCTGCGCATCATGAATTTAGCGCGCTGCGCGAGCTCGACCTGATACGTACAATTTCTAGACGGCGCTGGGGTTTACAGTTACGACCAAGTCGGGAACGTTTGGCAAGGATTTTTGGTCGAACGGAGTTCTGCGCATTACGGTCAGAGCAACTTAGGCCCGGCGCGTTTCATCAATACTTAGATGCAAAAGAATTTGCGTCAACGAGAAGTGTTTACAATCTACCTGCGGAATTAGCTGTTTCGGTAATTGCTAACGCCACTGTCCACGGCAGAACTTCTAACAGAGCTCTTCCTGCGACCAATCCTGTCGATACGAGAAGACCGCTCGCCTATTCTGACTTTCCAGCCTCCGTGCTTGTTGAGGCATACACTGCTGTTCGTGATGGTGTAACAATTAGAGAGGTAATGGACGGTTTTATAGAACCTCTCCGTCGAGCATTGCCCGAGAGAAATCGGCTCGTTCTTAAGGGTGCCGACCAAATTGCAAGTTTTGAGGATCTACAAACATATTGGCCACGGGCTCCAAAAATTGCCATCGTGCGAGATGGTCGTGATGCAGCAGTATCGGCCTATCATTTTCGACAGCTCATGCGTAATGAGCGTTTGGCATGGCACAATTCCTACTGGAGCTACTGGCCGTTTCTCGAACAATTACGCAATGCGGCTCTATCATTGACGACTCGAATTTCACATGGTTTTGGGTATGGAGATGACTGGCGATTCGGGCGATCAATGTGGGTGTGGCGTGACAGAGTTCGGCAGGTGTTACATTGGGCGCAACTCGGTGAATTATATATTCTGCGTTATGAAGATCTGTTAGACGATTTTCCGAGAACATTGTTCGCTCTTTTGACATGGCTTGGCGCCGACGCAACTCCGGCGACACTTGACGCAATCGGTAAAGCAAGTTCATTTGAAGCCATGACGGGGCGACCTCGCGGTGTTTCGGCGGTTCACCACATACGTCGAGGTATGGCGGGTGAGTGGAAGTCCGCATTGAATTCCAAGGAGAAAAGATTGGCTTTGAGAATTGCCGGACCCGAGCTAACTGCTCTTGGTTACGGTCCAGATGGCGCTCGCACAGATATGGCCCTGCGGTTGGATGCGCGTTAGTTGCAATTGCTACTCACGTGACGCAATTTCTAAGATTACACAGTTAGATTGATATTGAATGGGTTATGAAGTTGTCGAAATTCATTCTCACATTCCGTCTAATAAATCGCAGCACGATTCGACTGTGGGCTAGGGAGGTATACCATCACATACCCTTACCATGGGCGGTGCGCACGAAAATCCGGCGCATCATTGCATTTGTGATTGCTTGGGATTGGAAACTTAGTCAGTTATTCAGCGATGCCAACTATCGGCTAGATCGGATTAAAGCAACAACTGTTAGAAGCGGGGACGCCGCAGCATTTCTAAAAACTGGAATGCGCGTCACAATTCCTACGAGTGTAAATCCGATAGTTTCAGTGATCGTACCTGTATATAACAAAGCCGCATATACACTGAACTGTCTTACGTCAATTTCACATTCTCCCCCGAATGTGCGTTTCGAAGTTATCGTCGTCGACGATTGTTCGAACGATGAGACTTCTGAGTTGCTCAGCCGGTTTGACGGTGTGCGCGTATTGCGTAACCAACTGAATATGGGTTTCATTAATGCGTGTAATGCAGGTGCGAAGGTTGCCGGCGGGGAGTTCGTATGTTTCTTGAATAACGATACACAAGTCTTTCCAGGTTGGCTGGACGAGTTGCATAAGACATTTGCTACAGTACCTAAGGTTGGCCTTGTCGGGTCAAAAATTATTTATCCTGATGGTCGTTTACAGGAAGCTGGCGGAATCGTGTGGCGGGATGGTTCTGCCCAGCAATACGGTCATCTAGATGATCCAGACAAAGGCGAATATAGCTATTTGAGGGATGCAGACTATGTGTCCGGCGCGAGTACCATGATATTGCGCAAATTGTTTCTCGATTTGGGCGGCTTTGATGGTTTATATTCGCCTGCTTATTGGGAAGATGCTGACCTCGCATTCAAAGTGAGGAGCCGCAATCTCCGCGTTATATATCAGCCAATGTCCGTGCTAATTCACTATGAAGGCATAACTTCAGGAACCAACCTGGGTTCAGGCGTAAAGCAATTCCAGGTGATTAATCAAAGAAAGTTTTTTACGCGTTGGTGCGAGACGCTAAAATCGCATAGCCCCTACGGTGCTGATTTATGGCGGGAGCGGGATAGACAAACCGTAAGGCGTCTGATGCTAATAGATGCAAACACGCCTCGACCAGATCACGATGCCGGATCGTTGACTGTTTATCATTACCTTAGAATATTACAGTCTTTTGGCTATAAGGTGACGTTTATTGCGACAAACCTGACGCACGATGGCGAGTACACTCGCAACTTGCAGCGTCTCGGTGTTGAATGTGTTTACGGGCCGCACTGTAAATCTATTAAGGGCTATATTGCGAAATACGGACGCTATTTTGACTTCGTTCTTTTGTATCGTCCTTACGTTGGGATCCAATTTTTTGATACTTTGCGTCGTGCGGCACCTGATACGCAAATCATATATAACACCGTGGACTTACATTATCTTAGAGAGCGTCGACAAGCTGCATTGGAACGAAGTTCACTTATAGCAAAACACGCTGAGCGAACCCGCTTGAACGAGCTCAGACTGATTTCTGAAAGTGATGCGGCAATTGTCTTGAGCTCAACAGAAAAGGAACTTTTGGCTAAAGAGGTTCCGGGAGCAAACATCCATACAATCCCTCTAGTAATCGAGAAAGAATGTGATGTTTACTCATTTGAAGAACGTCGCGATATACTGTTCATAGGCGGGTATCAGCACCCGCCAAATGTCGACGCGGTTTTGTATTTCTCCCGGGAAATCCTTCCAGGGTTACGTCAAAAACTCCCCGGAATTCGCTTTTATGCGTTGGGTTCTAGGCCGCCAATTGAAATCCAAAAGCTCGCATGCGAATACATTCTTGTTCCAGGGCACCAGGTAGATATCTCCCAATATTTCAACAATTGTCGAATCAGTATTGCACCTCTGCGATATGGTGCTGGTATAAAAGGTAAAATCGGTACTAGTTTCAGCTACGGATTACCTGTCGTTGCCACAAGCATTGCGGTTGAAGGAATGGAGTTGCGTCAAGGTAAGGATGTCCTTATTGCAGATAGTCCGAATACGTTTATCGAGGAAGTCGTGCGCCTTTACTCAGATAGGCAATTGTGGCAGCAGTTGTCAAGCAACGGTCGCGAAGTTGTGCGGGAGCGTTATTCGCCTGAAGCTGTGGCGCTACATCTGCAGGAAGCGCTTACATCTGCTCAGGAGTTTCATCGCCGCAGTTCCCAATCCACATCTTCAGCGCGGGGCCCCTCAAGCCATTAGTAATCGTAATGATTCAACGCTAAGAAGCGGGGATTCTTTGTGACCGTGAGCTGATATTTGGAGGATACGTGATTCTATTCACGTAGTTTGATGACTGCACTGACAAATGCTCTCGTTAAATACCATTATTGTTAGTAATAGCGCGGTTCGCGAACATGCGCCGAAGGTATTACCTCAAATCAAGTTTGCAATGCGATTTGCATTAAGCCATAGCCTAATTCAGGCGAGATATTGCGAATTTTCACTTTTGGATATTCGGGGACAATCATGGACTTAGTCGTACGTGCGCGCGCTCCACTGAGATTGGGTCTTGCCGGAGGCGGTTCGGATGTATCTCCGTATTGCGACGTTCATGGCGGTCAGGTTCTAAACGCAACTATTGACCGTTATGCCTACGCGATTATTAGGACATTAGATCATCCGCAAGTCCGGTTTGTGGCAAAGGACCAAAATCAGGAGGAAATTTGCGCATTAACTAGTTCGCAAATGTTAGAGGGCGCGCTAAAGTTACACAAAGCCGTCTATAAGCGAATGATTGAGCAGTACAACAATTCTTCAGCAATTCCGTTGGAGATGACGACATTCTGCGATGCTCCGGCCGGTTCCGGTTTAGGTGCTTCTTCGACTCTGGTCGTGGTTATGATTCGAGCTTTTACGGAGCTCCTAAATGTACCTCTAGATGATTATGAAATAGCACATCTTGCATTCGAGATCGAACGCATTGATTGCGGCTTGCAAGGTGGTAGGCAAGATCAATATGCCGCTACATTCGGTGGTTTTAATTTTATGGAATTTTTCGAAAACAATCGGGCCGTAATAAATCCGCTACGCGTCAAGAACTGGATAATTTGCGAACTGGAGGCTTCACTAATCTTGTTCTACACGGGCATCTCGCGAGAATCTGCGAAGATTATTCAGGATCAAAGTAGAAATCTTACTTCTGGATCAAGTGACGCACTTGAAGCAATGCATGGGCTTAAGCGGGAAGCGTTGCTTATGAAGGAGTGTCTACTTAAGGGCGATTTTGACAGATTTGTAGAATCCATGCGCCAGGGTTGGTTGAACAAAAAGCGATCGGCCAAGACTGTTTCGAACACCCATATTGATGAGATCTACGACGCCGCCATTGCTGCTGGCGCGCTTGCCGGCAAAGTGTCCGGCGCGGGTGGCGGTGGCTTCATGATGTTCTTCGCGCCGCCGGACCGGCGCATGGACGTGATGCGGGCGCTGGCGCAATACGAGGGCCAAATCAGCAATTGCCACTTTACCAAGCATGGAACTCAGGCCTGGAGAATTTGATGCAAGACTATATTTCGGAGCAGATTAAGGCAGCACAGGAGATCCTCGCGGCCATGGTGGCGGACCGCAGGTTGGTCGGGGCATGTGAGGTGGCCGCTGGCGCATGCATAAAGAGCCTGAAGGGCGGCGGCAAGATTTTGTTGGCGGGAAACGGCGGCAGCGCCGCCGACGCACAGCACATGGCGGGCGAATTTGTCAGCCGTTTCGCCTTTGACCGCCCGGGGCTTCCCGCCATCGCTCTGACGACGGACACTTCCATACTCACTGCAATTGGCAACGACTACGGCTATGAAACACTGTTTGCCCGGCAGGTGCAGGCCCACGGCCGCAACGGTGATGTATTCATGGGCTATTCCACCTCGGGCCGATCGGCCAATATACTGCGCGCCTTTGAAGTAGCCCGTGAGCGGGGCGTCATCGGCATTGGTCTGACGGGAAACCGGGGCGGCCCGATGCGTGAGCTGTGCGACCACTTGCTGGAAGTGCCTTCCAGCGAGACTCCTAAGATCCAGGAAGGCCATCTGGTGCTGGGTCATATCATCTGTGGGTTGGTTGAGGCCAAGCTGTTCACCCCCCCCGCATGAATGCGGTCATTCTGGCGGGGGGGCTGGGGACCCGGCTCAGGGAGAGGGCCCCCGATCTGCCCAAAGCGATGGCGCCGGTCGCCGGTCGCCCGTTTCTGGAATACGTACTCGACAGCTTGCTGGCTGGTGGCATCTGCCAGGTACTGCTGTCGGTGGGTTACCGCAGTAGCGAGATCATCCAGCATTTCGGCCACCGCTATGGGGACATCACCATCCGCTATTGCGTGGAAGCTGAACCGCTGGGCACTGGTGGAGCCATCGCCTATGCGCTCTCCGATGAACCCGAGGAAGCAGCGCTTGTGATGAACGGCGATACCTTCTTGGACATCGACTACCGCGGGTTACTGCGCTGGTATGAGGCTGGGCCGAGCCGGCTCGCGATGGTGTTACGCAGCGTGCCGGATGTGGCGCGCTATGGAGCGGTGCTGACTTCCGGAGAGCGGGTGGTGGGCTTCGCGGAGAAAGGCAAGGCTGGGCCGGGCCTCATCAATGCGGGTATGTACGTCGTCCAACCCGGAATCTTCGCCGCATCCGGCCTATCCGGGAAGTTTAGTTTTGAGGTCGATCTGCTGCAGCACCATTGCCAGGCCCTGCAGCCCCGCGCTTACGTGACCGATGCTTACTTCATCGACATCGGGGTGCCGCCGGATTTCGACCGGGCCCAGCGTGAACTCCCGGAGCGGGTCACCACACCGCGCCCGTAGCGGCGGTCACACAGCGCATCCGTTACTTCAGGGATTGGTACGATCCCTTGCGAGTCAGCCAGAGCTGGCGCGCATGGTGGTGCTGGACAACGCCTCCCGCGACGACTGCCTAGCCGCCATCGAGCTGGGTAGCTACCCCAAGCTCGCAGGTCAACGCATACTCTTCGTGCCGGACGCCGTGGTGAGCCACGTCCAGGGCGCATCCAGCAAGCGGCGCCCGGTGTTCGTGCTCTGGCACGAGCACCGCGGTATGTGCCGATACTACCGCAAGTTTGAAGCTTCAGGGCGCAACAACTTGCTGAACATCATGGTATTCGCGGGCATATGGCTGCATTTTGCAGCAGCTACGTTAGCTGCCCTTCCATTTGTTATCTTCAAAAGTTGGTTGTACAAGGACCAGACCATTTCCGCATTTTTTTGAGTGGAGAGCGTATGTGCGCCCAATGCTGCCGCATAACCATCATTTTCAAGAATGCCTGAGCAACTATCGAACGAGCACAGTAATGGCGACCGCATGTTCGTTACTAAATTGTAGCGCGCTGCAAATGACGACTCGTATGTTCTGCTGACGCATGATGGACATGTGGTGACGCTGCGGATGGGTTGAAAATGCTGATTCCAAATTCATTAGTTCATCTCTCCAATGAGTTTTTTTGCTACAGCAGCCAAGTTGGCATAGACTTCCAGCTCATCTGTATTGCCCATTTCCGCAAGTGTCGCTACTCCCCTACCGGTTAGTACCAACAGAGGGCGAGCACCTACTGACCGTGCCGCAAGAATGTCGCCTTGTGTATCTCCGACGAACGGCACGGCTTTTAAATCCACACCATAGAAATCCGCAATCTGATGTAGAAGTCCCGGTTTGGGTTTGCGACAGCTGCAGCCGTCGTTGGGATGATGGGGGCAAAAGAAAATAGCATCCAGTCTGCCGCCTGCTGCAATCACCGCGGTGCGCATCTTTTCGTGAATTGTTTCCAGGACCTCCAGGGTGATCAAACCCCGGCCCACAGCTGCCTGGTTGGTTGCAACCACTACGGTCCAGCCAGTCTGAGTCAATTGCGAAAGCGCTGCTAGACTTCCAGGCAACGGAACCCACTCGTCCGGATTCTTGATATAAGCGTCAGATTCTCTGTTGATGACTCCATCTCTATCAACAATAATCAGCTTCATTTGTTTGGTATGCCACGTGGGTGAGTAGCCTGCTTGGCTACAATCGGTCATTTTATAAACGCGTGATTACTATTTTTCGGATCTCATGTCTTGCAGCCGCTAAATGCTAGTGGGTCCAGCTGGAATGCGACCGTACCTGATTGCAGCGTCGGTGCCAACTCTCGATGAGTATTCACCTAGCCCTGCGACCAAAGCCGGCCGGGTGCTCGGTGTCTATTGGAGTGTGGTACTGTAAGAATTCTACCTTCTAGAGCGTTTTGAGTTCACAATTTCCGATTATCCGATGTGGAATAGCCCCATGCTTTGGCCACCCGTTATGTTCCCAGTAGCGCGCATTCCTGGGAAGGCAAACTTCAACATACGCCACGATATGACTAATCACGTACTCGTGCGCAACGTCGTCGAAGACTGAGCATGTCCGCGGCCGTGGTCACTGCAATTACTGTCAACTACAATGGCGGTTCGGTACTTCAGGGATTGGTGCGATCCCTTGCGAGTCAGCCGGAGCTGGCGCGCATGGTGGTGGTGGACAACGCTTCCCGCGACGACAGCCTATCCGGCATCGAGCCGGGCAGGGACCTCAAACTCGCGCTGATCCGCAACGACTCCAACCGCGGCTTCTCCGCCGCCTGCAACCAGGGCGCTGCCCAGGCCGAAAGCAAATATCTGCTGTTCGTGAACCCCGATTGCCGTGTACCAACGAGCGCGCTGAAGCGCCTGGTGGAGGTGCTCGATTCGCGTCCGGATGTGGGCATGGTGGGTCCACTAGTGCTGAACAGCGATGGCAGCGAGCAGCGCGGCTGCCGCCGCATGTTGCCCACCCCGCGCCCCGCGCTGATGCGCGTGCTGGAGCGGCACAAGCCAGACGCTCAAGGTCGGGTGGAAGGCTTCGACCTGACCGGCACATCGCTCCCGGACAAGCCCAGCCCGGTGGAGGCCATCTCCGGCGCTTGCATGCTCGTCCGTAGCGAGGTGTTCCGCCAACTGGGCGGCTGGGACGAGGGTTATTTCCTGCACTGCGAGGACTTGGACCTGTGCATGCGCCTCAAGCTCGCGGGCCAACTCATACTCTTTGTGCCGGACGCCGTGGTGAGCCACGTCCAGGGCGTCTCCAGCAAGCGCCGCCCGGTGTTCGTGCTCTGGCACAAGCACCGCGGCATGTGGCGTTACTACAGCAAATTCCTGCGGTCGGCGAACCCGCCCTGGTTCACCGTGCTGGTGGCCTGCGGCGTCGCTGCCCGTTTCCTGTTGCTCACCCCCGGCGTGTTTCTTTCACGCTTCAAGCCCGCGCCGTGAGGCGTGTCTTGGTCACCGGCGGTAGCAGCGTGGTAGGGGACTACCTGCTGCCACGGCTCGCCGTCGACGGGGATCAGGTTACCGTCTTCAGTCGACGCCCGCGCATCGGGCAGGACGCGACTTGGCGGCAGGCGGACGTGGCGCGCGAGCCGCTCCGCGGTTTCGTCTCCAATGCAGACGCGCTGGTGCACCTCGCCCCGCTGCCGCTCGTTGTGCCCGTGCTGCCCGGCCTGCCGGAGAGCGTGACGGCGATCGTCGCCCTCGGCACTACCAGCGTGTTCACGAAAGCCGAAGCCCGGTCCGAACCGGATCGCCGGCTGGCGGAGCACCAACTGCGCGCGGAAGAAGCGCTGCGGAACCACTGCGAGCGCCGCGGGCTGCATTATACGCTGCTCCGGCCCACCCTGGTCTACGACGGGCGCCGCGACAAGAACGTCACCCACATCGCGCGTTTCATATGCCGCCTGGGCTTCTTCCCCCTGGCGTCGCCGGGCAAGGGCCTGCGACAGCCGCTGCACGCGGACGATTTGGCCGCCGCCGTCTACGCCGCGCTGGAGCACGACGGGCCGTCCCACAGCTACAACCTCGCGGGCGGCGAGACCCTGAGCTATCGCGCCATGCTGGAGCGCATCTTCCGCGCCCTGGGGCGTAAGCCGCACATTTTGCCGGTCCCTTTAAGCGCGTACCGCGCCGTCATCGGCGTCGCACGGTTGCATCCGCGTTTCCGTTCCCTGAGCCCGGACCTGGCGGACCGCATGAACGAGAACTTGGTGTTCGATTTCAGCGACGCCGCGCGGGACCTGGGGTTCTACCCCCGCGGTTTCGAGCCGAAGTTCCCGCAGTGAGCCCTTTTTTCTTTTCCGGTGTCTGCTCCATTGTGACGAGCGCACTGGTTTCGGGGGCCCTCAGCCGCTACCACGGACGCTTCGCACTCTTGGATCGCCCCAATGCTCGCTCGCTGCACACCCGCGCCGTGCCGCGGTCCGGGGGCCTCGGCATCCTGTCCGGAATAGCGCTGGGTGCATTTGTGAGCGGGCAGTACAACGGACTTGCCTCCCCTGGCTGGGGCGGCCTCGCGGTCGCCTTGGTCGCGCTGGTGTCGCTTGCGGACGACGTGCGCCACTTGCCAGCGCTGGTGCGCATCCTGGTGCATTTTGTCGCCGCTGGCCTGCTGGTCTACACCGCAGGGTTCATGCCCAAGGTCCTGAATGTGTTCCCGGGCATCGCACTCCTGGAACCGGCCTGGCTGATGCGGCTCCTGTGCCTGTTTATCGTGGTGTGGATGGTGAACCTCTACAACTTCATGGACGGCATGGACGGTTTCGCCGGTGGGATGGCGGTAATCGGTTTCGGCAGCTTCGCACTTCTCGGGGCACTGGCCGGTTCGCCGGCCTATGTTGCCGCGGCGCTCGTGGTAGCGCTGGCCACCGTGGGTTTCCTGCCGTTCAACTTCCCGCCGGCGCGACTCTTCATGGGCGACGTGGGCTCCGGCAGCCTGGGGTTCCTTGCGGCCGGGTTCATGCTGTGGGCGGAACGGGACCGCTTGTTCCCCTTATGGATGGGGGCTCTGGTGTTTTCGCCTTTCATCGTGGACGCCACCTGGACGGTGGTACGTCGCACTTCGGAGGGGCAGAAACCCTGGAAGGCGCACCGGGAGCACTACTACCAGCGTCTGGTGCAGCTAGGTTGGGGTCACCGGCGGACGGTCCTGTGGGCCTACACCCTCATGTTAATATGTACTTCGCTTGCCCTGGCCGCTTTTTGCTTCACTTCCACAGGCGTACAGAGCGGGTTATTGGGGTTGTCCGCGGCGACCTACCTCGCGCTCATGGCGTACATAAACGCATTGGAGCGCAGGCGGTCGTCGCGCTAAAAGAGACGCGGGTCGTAGGATATGGACGTTAAAGCTGACGGATGGCTGCTGTTCCGAAGCCGCTGGACGGTGTTCCTGCATGACCTGCTGTGGGTTCCGCTGGCTGTGCTTCTGGCCTTCTGGATCCGCTTCAACCTGACCCCGATTCCAAGCGTCTATTTCAGCGGCATGCTGTTGGTAATCGGTCTGGCGCTGCCATTCCACGCGCTCACCTTGTGGCTGTTCGGTTGCTACCGCGGCATCTGGCGCTATGCGTCTATCCCGGACCTGATACGGCTGCTGAAGGCAGTGGCCTTGGGCGCGCTCGCCACGCTTCTGGGTGCTTTCATGTTCCAGCGCTTGGAGGGCGTGCCGCGCTCAGTGCTGGTGCTCTATCCCATCCTGCTGACTCTCGGCTTGGGCGGCAGCCGGCTCCTGTACCGCGCCTTCAAGGATCGCTGGATGAAGCTCGGCGAGCCTGCGGCGCGCGCGCTGATCGTGGGTGCGGGTCGCGCCGGCGAGCTCCTGATCCGCGACCTGCGCCGCCACGGTCCCTTCCTTCCGGTAGCGCTGGTGGACGACGACGCGGCCAAGCAGGGCCACGAGGTGCAGGGCGTGCGTGTGCGCGGCCGGCTCAACGACATCGGCCGGCTGGTACGTGCCTACGACGTGAACATCGTGCTCATCGCCATGCCCACTGCCTCGCGCAAGACCATGGACCGGGTGGTGCAGGTTTGCAACGAGGTGCAGGTCCAGTGCCGCACGCTGCCCACGCTCTCGGAGCTGGCGGATGGGCGCGTGGAGGTTTCGCGACTGCGGCCCGTGACCGTGGAGGACCTGCTCGGCCGGGAACCGGTGGTGCTCGACAACGATGCAATCACGGGATTCCTCAAGGGCAAGCGCGTGCTGGTCACTGGCGGCGGCGGCTCGATCGGCGCCGAGCTTTGCCGCCAGATCAGCCGCCTCGAGCCTGCGCTGCTAGTGATCCTGGACAACAGTGAATACAACCTCTACCGCATCGACCAGGAACTCGCCGCGACCGCCCCCTCGCTGGTGTTCACAAGCGCCCTCGGCAACATCCAAGACGCGGAAGCGATGGAGTGCCTGTTCGCACGAGTGAAGCCCGAGATCATTTTCCATGCCGCCGCTTACAAGCACGTGCCCATCGTCGAGGACAACGTCGCCGAGGGCGTCCGCAACAACATCTTCGGCACGCGAGTGATCGCCGACGCAGCACTGCGCCACGGCGCGCACAAATTCGTCCTCATCTCCACCGACAAGACCGTGAATCCCACCAACGTGATGGGCACCACCAAGCGGGTGGCGGAGCTGTACTGCCAGGCCCTGAATCGCGAGGAAAGCACCCATTTCGTCACCGCCCGGTTCGGCAACGTACTGGCGTCCAACGGCTCGGTGGTGCCGCTGTTCGAGCGGCAGATCGCCGCTGGCGGGCCGGTGACGGTCACCGACCCGGACATCACGCGCTACTTCATGACCATCCACGAGGCGGCGAGCCTGATCCTGCAGGCGGGCGCCATCGGCCGGGGCGGAGAGATCTTTGTGTTGGACATGGGCGAACCGGTGCGCATCCGCGACCTGGCCGAGAAGCTCATCCAGCTCTCGGGCCTAAAGCCCCACCAGGATATCCAGATCGTATACACCGGCTTGCGGCCCGGTGAGAAGATGCACGAAGAGCTCTTCTACACCCGCGAGGAGCTGCAGGGCACCACCCATCCGAAGCTGCTGCTGGCGAACTCGCTGCCCGCGTCCCTGGAGGCCATGACAGCGGACATCGAACGACTCTACCAGGCGGTGGACAAGGCCGATGTGGACCGGGCCCGAGGACTTTTGCGCGCCTTGGTTCCGGAGTTCACCCCACAACCGGAAAGCGAGACCCGCCGGCCTGCGTTGCAGCTGGTCAAATAGCAGGCGGCCGCCCCCGGCGGCTTATAATTCCCCTCCCGAAATTCTCTTGCGTCCGCGCCGGACCGCCCCGGCCTCCTAATATATGACAGCCACTCCCCTGGAAGCCCGACTCGCCGCTGCCTTCAAGGCCTATGACATTCGCGGCCGGGTCCCGGAGGAGTTAGACCCAGATGTGGCCTACGGTATCGGCCGGGCGTTCACGGAGCTGACCCGCCCCAAGCGGGTGGCGGTGGGCCGCGACGTGCGTCTGTCCAGCCCCGAACTCGCAAGCGCCGTGGCGCAAGGCGTGATGGACGGCGGCGCCGACGTGCTCGACATCGGGCTCTGCGGCACCGAGGAGGTGTACCACGCCGCCTTCAGCCAGGGGCTCGGGGGCGGCATCATGGTCACCGCCAGCCACAATCCGGCCAACTACAACGGCATGAAGCTGGTGCGAGAGGACGCGCGGCCGGTGAGCGGTGACAGCGGCCTCTTCGAGATCCGCGACTGCGCGGCGCGCGCAGGCTGGGCCAAGCACGCACGTAGTGGGCGCCTCGAGTCCAAGAGCCTGAAGCGCGACTACGTGCGCCACCTGCTGGGCTACGTGGATCGGAGCGCCCTCAGACCCCTCACCATCGTCACTAACGCAGGCAACGGCGCCGCCGGTCTTGTGATTGACGCGCTGGAATCACATCTGCCCTTCAAGTTCGTGAAGCTGCAATGCGAACCCGATGGCCGCTTCCCCCACGGCATCCCGAATCCGCTCTTGCCCGAGAACCGCGGCGTCACGGCGGAGGCAGTGCGAGCGAACAAGGCTGATATGGGAATCGCCTGGGATGGGGACTTCGACCGCTGCTTTTTCTTTGATGGCGAGGGCGGTTTCGTGGAGGGCTATTACCTGGTGGGCCTCCTGGCGCGTAGCCTCCTTGCCAAGCACAAGGGCGCCAAGGTCGTCCACGACCCGCGCCTCACCTGGAGCACCATCCAGACGGTCAAGGGCGCGGGCGGCGTACCGGTGCTCTCCAAGACCGGCCACGCCTTTATCAAGGAGCGCATGCGCCTCGAGGACGCGGTCTATGGCGGCGAGATGAGCGCCCACCATTACTTCCGCGAGTTTCGCTACTGCGACAGCGGCATGATCCCCTGGCTGCTGGTGGCACAGCTGCTGTGCGTGAGTGGCCAGAGCCTGAAACAACTGGTGGCAGCGCAGCAGGCGGCCTTCCCGGTGAGCGGCGAGATCAACCGCACAGTGGCGGACCCGGACCGCGTGATCGCGGCGGTGGAAGCGCGCTACCAACCCATGGCAACCCACATGGACCAGGTGGACGGCCTGAGCCTCGAATACCCGGACTGGCGCTTCAACCTGCGCAAGTCCAACACCGAGCCGGTGCTCCGGCTCAATGTGGAATCCCGGGGTGACGCAGACCTGATGCGGAAGCAGACCGCCGAGCTCCTCGCCTTCATCGATGCGGCCGGCCGGGCCGCCACGGGCACCGCTTGATGTTGCAAGTCATTTCGACCTACATCCCGGCGGGCTGCAAGTACCGCCTAAGGAACCCCGGCACCGGGAAACTGATGATCATCAAAGTGCAAACGGGTTCATACTTGGACGAGGACGACATCGTTCGCTTCGCCGACACGTACGGACGCTGAGATGGCCAAGAAGCTCCACATCAAGACCTTCGGCTGCCAGATGAACGAGTACGATTCGGCGAAGATGCTGGAGGTGCTCTCGGCAACGGAAGGCTACAGCCTCACGGAGAATGCTGAGGAGGCGGACGTGCTCCTGCTCAACACCTGCTCGGTGCGCGAGAAGGCCCAGGAGAAGGTGTTTTCCCAGCTCGGCTTGTGGCGCCCCTTGAAGCAGGCGCGGCCCGGGGTGGTGATCGGCGTGGGCGGTTGCGTGGCGAGCCAGGAAGGCGGCGGCATCGTGAAGCGCGCGCCCTTCGTGGACCTGGTCTTCGGCCCGCAGACCCTGCACCGCCTGCCAGCCATGCTGGAGGAGACGCGTCATACGCGGCGCCCAGTGATAGACGTGTCCTTCCCGGAGATCGAGAAATTCGATCACTTGCCGCCGGCCCGTGCCGAGGGCGCCACGGCCTTCGTCTCCATCATGGAGGGCTGCAGCAAGTACTGCACATTCTGCGTGGTGCCCTACACCCGCGGTGAGGAAGTGAGCCGGCCCTTCGACGACGTGCTGGCGGAAGTGGCGGAGCTCGCCCAACAGGGCGTGAAAGAGATCACCCTGCTGGGCCAGAACGTGAATGGCTACCGCGGCGCCATGCACGGCGGCGGCACCGCGGACCTGGCCCTGCTCATCGAATACGTGGCGGCGCTGGACGAGATCGAGCGCATCCGTTTCACCACCTCCCATCCGCTGGAGTTCGGCGAGCGCCTGATTGCGGCCTACGCTAACACGCCGAAGCTCGCCGACTACCTGCATCTGCCGGTGCAGAGCGGCTCGGACCGGATCCTCGCCGCCATGAAGCGCGGCCACTCCGTGTTGGAGTACAAGGCGAAGCTCCGCAGGCTGCGAGAGGCGCGCCCGGACATCAGCCTGTCCTCGGACTTCATCGTCGGCTTCCCTGGTGAGACCGAGAAGGATTTCGAGGACAGCATGAAGCTCATCGAGGAGGCGCGCTTCGACCAGGCTTTCAGCTTCATCTACAGCCGCCGCCCCGGCACGCCGGCGGCGAGCTACCCGGACGACGTGCTCCACGAGGAGAAGGTGCGGCGCCTCGAGGTCCTGCAGGCGCGTGTCCACGCCCTCGGCCAGGAATACATGCAGCGCAAGCTGGGCACCCGCCAGCGGGT
>Ga0126373_10000446_pt1 | contig 27083 bp, 26 predicted proteins | sample PanSoiMetPlot_11_FD_92545 | JGI IMG/M metagenome (GOLD analysis project Ga0126373, IMG submission 92545) | Tropical forest soil microbial communities from Panama - MetaG Plot_11 | ecosystem: Environmental > Terrestrial > Soil > Tropical forest > Bulk soil | place: Panama | collected 2016-02-17 | reverse complement strand
GGTCCAGCCGAACGGGTATCCGCCCAGCAGGAACCCGGACAACAAGATGATGAACGCGCATGGCGTTAGCCAGAACGACAGGGCCTCGACCCGCGGAAACGCGACGCGCTTGGAGCCGATCATGATCGGCACGAAGTAGTTGCCGAACGGGCCGAGGATGACGGACGTCATCAGCATCATCATCATCGTGCCGTGCTCGCCGACGATCTCCACGTAGACCTGCGAGGTGAAGACGTGGTGCGTCGGGGACAGCAGCTCCGTCCTGATCGCCATCGCGAACAGGCCGGCGGTGCAGAAATAGATGATCATGCCGACCAGGTAGCCCACCACAGCCCCGACAAGCGCCGTGTGAATGGCGGGTCGTGCCCACCACGGCCGTAGGCGCTGGCCGCCGACTGGCTGGCCGCCACCGGAGCCTTGGGCTCGCTCCGGCTGTGTCTCGATGGCCATCAGGTCACCTCTTCATCGCTGCGTCGGCTTCGGACGTTCATCACGGCTGCGCCGGGTCGTTTGGCGGGTAGTAGTAGCCATTGGCACCGGCGATGCCTGCCTTCGCCATGGCCTTGTTGATTTCCGGGATGACCGTCGGGTCATACACCAGCGAGTAGGGCGGCAGCTGGGCGGTTACGGAAGCGAGCTGTGCTTCGGTCTTGGTCGCCCAGGCCTGGAACGCTGCCTGCGAAACAACGGTGCCGCCGTTGGTCATCGCGCCGTGCCACAAGCCGCATAGCTCGTTGCAGCGCACGACGAACTTGCCCGTGTTCTTGGCGGTCACGAACGCGATGTTGTTCACGCCTGGGTTGGCGTCGGCCTTCACGCCGAGCTGGTACGCCCAGAAGCTGTGGATCACGTCCAGCGAGGTGACGTTGAACTGCACCGGCTGATCGACCGGCAAGTACAGGGCGGTCGTCTCGAAGCCACCGTACTGCGGGTATCGGTAGGTGAACCGCCACTGCTGGCCGATCACCTGAATCTGCAGCGGCGTGCCGCCCTTCGGCGTCCAGATCGCGCTCGGACCCTCGCCCGCACCGGCACCGGCCATGCCCGGCCAGGCAAGCTCATAGGTACCGAAGGCGGCAAGGAAGAGCACGATGACCGCGGTCCCGGTGATCCAGGTGGCCTGGATGCCGGTGTGGCCGTGAATCGGCGGGCCGTCCTCGTCGTCGCCTTCGCGTTGCCGAAACGCCACCAGTGAGTAGCCGAAGAACGTCAGCACGAAAATCATCACCGGCGCGGCCAGGACGAACAGCATCAGGATGTCAAACTGCTGGCTGTGCGCCTGGTCTGTCAGGTTTCCGGGCGGGAGGTGCGGACCCAGGACTAGCCAGATCAGCAGCTCCGCCACGACGGCGACCGGCAACCAAATCAGGAAGATCCGCAGGCCGTGGTTCGGCCCCGTTGGCTCCGCTGGCCGCGTGGCCTCGGTCGGTGACGCGGCCATCAGGACACCACCTCCATGTTGCCGGTCATGAAACCGAGGGTCTGCATCGGACCGCCGAATCCGTCGACGAAGCCGCCGCCGCACGGGACGCGACACTGCCAGAAATACGTACCGGCCTTGCGCGGTGTCATAAAGCTAAAGGTCAGCGTCCTGTGCGGGCCCGAAGTGCACGGTGACGTGCCGCACAGGTTCGCCGTCAGCGATGGTGTAGCCATCGGGATGTTGAGGTTGATGCTCGGGATCGAGAACGTGTGCCCGACGTTGCAGCCCGACCAGGAGTTGATGGACTTGGTTGGCTTGCCGTCGACGTTCGCATAGCCACCGATGGTCCCGGTGACGTAGCCGAAGTACGGGTTGCGGAGCGGCGTGCAGCCGTCATAGCCGTAGATCGTCATGTCGATCTTGCTGCCGGCTGGGACCGAGAAAATCGTCGTGTGCTGCCACTGTCCGGTCTTGGGGTCCTGGATGAAGTAGGACACCCAGTCCGGGTGGGTGCTGACTGTGTTCTGCGGGTCTTCCTGCATGACCACATGGACAGTCGCGCCGGTGTTGGGCATCACGCCGCTTCCGAAAGCCACCGTTGACGGACTGGCCAGGAAGTAATGCACCACTAGGAAGGCCGCGCCTGCTGCAACGGCAAGAAACGCCACCAGCAGGGTAACGACACGGGCCGGCAACGACACCGGCCATCACCTCGCTTCTTCGCCATCGGCACGACTGCCGAGTTCCCGGCACGGCAGAGCGCTCTGTCCTACCCTTGCCTCGGATGAACGTGACTGATCTTGCGATCACGCAGCGGTCGAGAGCAAGGTTGGAAGCGCTCAATGACGAAACTGTCATTCATCCGGGGTCAACCGGCGGCGGGACGTCATAGCGATCAGCGACGGTTATGGCGGTCTCTGTCGTGTAATACAACAATTTCATTCTGGTAGAGCGACTTGACCGGGACCGCCCTCATGGAGTAGATCCTGTCCTGTTGACCAGCGCGCTTGACCTGCACGCGGGGACATCCCAGAGGCGGCCTCAGCGTCGAAGCCGCCGCCAACTGCAATCGATTGAGGTGGAGGCGGTTTATGGCCACCATCCAGGGGCAGACGCGATCGCTAAGTCGCCGAATCCTGGTTGTGGACGACGAGCCGCATATCCGCGACATGGTGATCCGCGCGCTCCAGAGCGCCGGCTACGCGATCGACTCTGCCGGCGACGGCAAAGCAGGGCTGGCGCTAGCGCTGGCAGGCGATTACCAGCTCGTGATACTTGACCTCGTCATGCCACACGCCGACGGCCGCGACATTCTCGAGCGCTTGCGGCACGAGCGGCCCGACGAGCCTGTCATGGTGTTGTCCTGCCTGTCCGACACGACGACCAAGGTCGCCTGCCTGGACATGGGCGCACATGACTACCTGACCAAGCCATTCTCGATGGACGAGCTGCTCGCAAGGGTCCGCGTGCAGCTTCGAGGTGAGCATCAGGGCGGCGAGCACCAGCCTGGCGACCTCATCCGGGCCGGCCACCTAGTGCTGGATCTAGGCCGGATGCAGGCCAACGCAGGTCTTGGCCCGGTTCCGCTGACCCGGCTAGAGGTGATGCTGCTTCGCGAGCTCATGGAGCACCTCGGCGAATCCGTGCCGAAAGATATGTTGCTCGCGTCCGTGTGGGGCCTGGATTTCAACCCCGGGTCGAACGTCGTCGACGTGTGCGTGCGAAGGCTCCGGTCCAAGCTTGGCTTCAACCTCATCGAGACGGTGCGTGGTGCCGGATATCGACTCGCTTCCTGATTTGGCCGTGGCGCCATCGGCGAGCGCCAGCGTGCCGCGCTCGCCCGTAGGCTCGATCGGCCTCGCTCCGGTCGACCTGGCCTGGGGGGTGCTATGGCTGCTCGGCCTCATCTGCGTCCTGATCTTCCCCGGGTGGGAGACGATGCTCCCGCTCACGGCGGCGATGTTTTGGTTCATCGCGTGGCACGGCCGCCGCCGGCACGCCGCCAGCGCCGAAGATGCTCGCCTCAACAAGGAGACCGAACGGCTGATCACCGCGCAGCAGCGCTTCGTCCAGGACGCCTCTCATCAGCTCAGCACGCCGATCACAATCGCACTTGGCCACTCCGAGCTGCTGGCCAGGCAGCTTGTCGATCAGCAGGCCAGGCGGGATATCGACGTCGTGGTCGGCGAACTCAACCGGCTGCGGAAGCTAAGCGAGCGGCTACTGCTGATCGCAGCTTCCGCTGATCCGGAGTTCCTTGAGCCTGAGCCCGTCGAGCTTGCCGAGTTCGTCAGCGATCTCCTGTGGCGGTGGCGGCCCACGGCGAGCCGGCGCTGGCAGCTCGGCCGCATGGACGAGGCGACCGTGTCTGCGGATCGTGAGCGCCTGCGGCTCGCCGTCGACGCCCTCGTCGAAAACGGCGTTCAGCACACCCGCCAAGGTGACACCATCAGGCTGTCGGTCATTGCAGCTGACGGGTCAGGCAGGACCACGCTGGTGGTCGAAGACACCGGGGCCGGCATGGCGCAGGACGAGCTTGCCCATATATTCGAGCGGTTCGTCCGGGGCTCGCCAGCGGGACGCCGTGGCACAGGACTCGGTCTCGCACTTGTCCGGGCCGTAGCGGACGGACATGGCGGGGACGTCGCCGCGTCCAGCACCCTGGGCGAGGGCAGCCGGTTCGAGCTGACCCTGCCACGGCAACCCGCTACGACAATCGAAACTTCGGAGATTGACCACTGTCGGAGCAGCCGATGATCACTCAGCAGCGCGACCCGATGCCGCCACGCGCTCCGCGCGGATGGGGCACCGCCATTGCCAGACTCGCCAGGCCTGGTCGGCTGAGCCCGACCGGCAAGGTCATCTACTGGGGCGCCATCGTGGCGCTGTTTGTCGCTGCTGCCCTCATCGTGACCGCGGTGGCTGCGCCGGCCAAGAATGGGGCCGGGCCGCCGCCGCGGCCAGCCCCGGGCTTCTCGTTGCCAGAACTCGGGCACCCCGCCGTCACAATCTCCCTGGCCGCATATGCCGGTCGGCCTGTGATCGTCAACTTCTTCGCCTCGTGGTGCGCGCCGTGCCAGCGCGAGACCCCGATGCTTGCCCGGTTCTACGCCAGTGAACACGGCCGGGTCGTACTCCTGGGCGTCGACGCCAACGACCAGACGGCCGCGGCGCTGCGTTTCATTGCCAAGGCTGGAGTCAGTTACCCGGTGGGCTACGACCCGCTCCCGGCGAAGGTCACGACGTCATACGGCGTCTACGCGTTGCCGCAGACGTTCTTCCTCAACGCCACGCACCACATCGTGGCCAAGGTCATGGGCGCGGTGACGCAGCGAGAGCTCGTCGAAGATGTCGCCCTGATGAACCGGGAACGAGGCTGATCAACAGGTGTCGTCACTCATCCGCCAGGAGCCACCGCGCGTCCGGGCCACCGGCTGGCCCGTCCGGCGCACACCGCGCTGGGTCTTCCTGGCCGCAGCCGGGCTAGTGATCATTGCCGTCGGGGTCGCGGTCGTACACAAGCCGTCGCAGGCACAGCGGACCAGCGATATGACTGGCGTGCTGCAGCAACTCTCGGCTGACATCGAGTCGTGCGCTGGCGGAGTCAGCGAGTCGCTGACCGCAATGCACCAGGTTCAGGCCGAACACCCGCGCAACAGCACCGACCTCAAGGACGCGATCAGCATCGCGCAGCAGGCGGCGGCCAACTGCTCGCCGGCCAACAACGAGCTGATTGTCGACCTGGAGAATTATCAGGTGCCCGAGTCGCTGGCCAGCTTCGGGCTGAAGTCTTCGGTGACGAACCTGGTGGCGTGGGCGGCGCCTGACGCCGAGCAGGTAGAGGCGGACATCGCCGACGTGCTGTCTGCCACGACGCGGCAAGCCACCGATACGGCCCAGATGGTGCTGACGCGCGACCTAGCCGCACTCAACACACAGCGGAGCAAGGTCGACGCGCCGATCATCCACGCCATTCGCGCACTCTCGATGAAGGCATCTCCGCCAAGGCTGCCGGGCTGAGCGGAGGACTCGCCAAATGCCCGGCATGAACTCAGGCCTGAGCGAGCACCGCCATGGCTACGAGCAGCACGCCGAGGCCCGCCAGAGTCGCTCGACAACTTCTGGGAACTGTTTGTGCGGCCGGCCGGCTCGACTGGCTGGAAGCTGGCCACGCCCGCCGGTGTCGCTAGCAACGGCGGTCTGGTGATGGCCGCTACCGGTCCGACGTCGCTCGTCACGGGCTTCCTGCCGAGCCAGAAGCTCACATTCTCGCCGCTGGCCGTCACCGCGGACAGCGGGGCGCAGTGGTCGAAGAACACCTTGCTGAGCCCTGGCTTCAGCGACATCCCCTACGCGCTAGCCGCGAGCTCGAGCGGTGAATTGCTCGCGCTGACTGGCACCGGCGACGTCGATGCCAGCACCAACGCTGGAGCGACGTGGCGGACTATGACGACGGAACGGAACCTGGCCGGATCAGCCACGGCCCGAGCGTGCGGCGTACAAGCGCTGACCGCTGCGGCCTGGACGCCGACTGGCGCGCCACTCGTCGCGGCCCGATGCGCCCAGCGTGGCGCGGCCGGCACCTTCGTGCTGTCCGCCCGAGGCTGGCGTCGCACCGGGCCTCCCCTGCCGGCGGGTCTGTCCCACGACGCGGTCGATGTCATCGGCCTCGCTACGACGGGTCAGCGGACGACTGTTGTCCTCGCGGCGAAGTCGGCTACCGCGACAAAGATGGTCGTCGGCTGGTCAGCGGACGGTGGTACAACCTGGCGGCTATCCCCTGCGCTGACCGCTGCAAGCGACATCAGACCGGCCGTATCGATCTGGGCCGACGGCTCGGCCGGCCTAGTCCTGACCACTGGCCCGGCCGCGTCCGCCACCAGCGGCGCCACCATCGGCTGGCAATCGGCGGGATGGCGCAACTTGCCCTTGTTCCCGGCACGGACGTCGACGCTGGCGCTGGCGGCCGACGGTCAGCCCCAGGCGCTCGCGGTCAGCGGCGGCACGCTCACCGCGTGGCAGCTCGGGGCGGGCTCGAACCGCTGGATTGTCACACAGACCATTCAGGTGCCGGTACCGACCGGGTCGTCTGGCTGAGAGGACACCGTGAGCTATCTAACCCAGCACTGGTCCTTTGACCCGTTCCTAATCATCGCGATCGTGCTCGTCATCTGGCACGAGATCGGGCTCGCCCGCCTTGCCCGGCGGTCACGCCCCGAGCGCACCCAGCAGCGCAGGCTCCGGGCGATCTGGTTCTACTGCGGCCTTGCGGTACTGCTGATCGCAGTCCAGTCCCCTCTCGACTACTGGGCCGACGACTACTTCTTCGTGCACATGATCCAGCACCTGCTGCTCATGTTCGCCGCGCCGACGCTGATCGTTGCGGGCGCACCCTGGCAGCCGCTGCTGGATGGCCTGCCGGGCAGGTCGGGAAAGACCGCCACGCGAGAGATTCTGACGGCAGTCTGGACGCGACCGTTCCGCGCGGTTGGCGGCTTCCTGCTCCGGCCGTGGATCAGCGTGATCGCGTTCAACGTGGTGATGGTCGTCTGGCACCTACCCGGGCCTTTTGATCTGGGTCAGCGCAACGTGGCCGTGCACATCTGGCTGGTGCACGGGAGCTTCTTCATCACCGGCGTCCTGTTCTGGCTGCAGTTCATCGCGTCGCCCCCGTTCCGGATCAAGATGACGAGCGTTGCCCAGGCCGTTGCGCTACTCGCCACAAACTGCCAGATGTGGGTGCTCGCGATGGCAATGGGATTCCTCAGCAGCACGTCCTGGTACTCGGTCTACCACCATGTGCCTGGCGTCACCCTCCCGGCGTTTGCCGACCAGCAGATCGGCGCTGGCATCTTGTGGATCTGCGGCGACTTCTGGGCCATTCCCACCATGATCTTCGTGATCCGTAAGCTCATGGCGGAGGACGGCAGCGTCAGCGCCGCCGTCGATCGCATACTCGGCCGCGGCTCGGCGCGGTACAACTGGGCGAATCGCGGCTAGCCCGCCTCGTTGGTGCGGTGAAGGCTGGGAGCTAACGCTCGGCCGTCAGGAGATCAGAAAGGACGGCCGCTTCACGGCGGAGACGCGCGGACTGATCGCTGCGACCGAGGCGCTCATACTGCTCGGCCGCTGAGAGTCGATCGGTGATCTCGGCCGACGCAATGGCCATGATGTCCGCTTGGGTGAGCTGGCGGCGCAATGCTTCGGCGGCGCCGAGACCGGCGACCGCACCGGCGATGTGCTCGCTGCTTGGCGGCGCACGTCCGGCCGGCGCGGACGCGATGGCTTCGGCATTGGCGATTGCACTCATTGCCGACCGGAGAGCTGCAATTGCCACCATGTCGCGCGAGCTGAGCGCGGCCCGCAATCGTGCTTCGATGCTTGCTGCTGGCATGGCGCGCACACTATACGCGCGAGGCGAAACAACGGCGAAATCTGCAGCTCATACCATGACCCGGTGCACGGGGACGAGATCAAGGTTGACGACCCGCGAGCGCCGAGGCGAGCTCAAGTCCATGCACACGGCTGAGGCGGCACGTCGTAGCGGCATAGGCCGGGCCATGCTGGCGCACCTGATCGGCGTCGCGCGGGAGCGGGGGTATCGGCTCGTCAGCCTCGAGACCGGTTCCGCGGGCGGGTTCCAGCCCGCTCGGACGCTGTACGCGAGCGCGGGATTCACCGAGTGCGAGGCGTTCGCAACCTATGCGCCGAGTCCGCACAGCACGTTCATGCAGCTAGCACTGCAGTGACGGCAGTGGCCCCCTGAACCTTCGTGCCCTTCTGGAATCCGCCGAACAGCTCGGCGAGCACGAGCAGAAGCACGACGAACGCGATCAGCCAGAGCAAACAGCCGATTGGTCGGCTGATCCGGCGCTGCCGGCCATCTGACTGGAGCCCCTTCATGGCTAGTCCAGGTGCCCACGCGATGGCGGATTATGCAAGGAATCTCTGGGCGCCAACTGGGTAGTTGCAGCCGCGAACTCCCCAAGGAGAGCCGTCGTGCGCGTTCCAAGTTCTAGCCGGATCGTCCGCCCGGTTGCGGTGGTCGTCGCTGCCATTGCCGCCGTCGCCGTATTGCTCGTTGTGCTGTCCGCCGTCCGGCTGCTGCCGCAGCTGCGCAACCCGTTCCGCACGACAACGACGGTGCGCAGCCAGCCGCCGCTGCTGAAGTCGATCACGTCGCTGAGCCGGTACGAAGCGGCCAGCGGCACGTTTCAGGTTGTCGTCGACCTGTCCAAGCACACGTCGTTCCTGCCGTCCTTCATCGCGGGGAGCCAGACGCTGTTCGTCGCCGACGGCACGGTCATCGCCTACGTGAACTTCGCCGGACTCAAGGGCAGCGCCATCAAGGTCACAGCGGGGCACACGGTGACGATCTCGCTGCCGCCCGCGCAGCTAGAGCCGGCGGTTCTTGACGTGAGCCAGTCGTACGTCTTCGCCGAGCAGGAGGGCCTCGTCAACAGGATGGCCGACTTCTTTTCCGGTAACCCCAACAGCCAGCAAGAGGTCTACATCATTGCCGAGCAGAAGATCCAGACCGCGGCGCGCACCAGCGCGCTTCGCGCGGACGCGCAGCGCAACACCACCGCGATGTTGGACAGCATGTTGACCTCCCTCGGCTACACCCGCGTAACCGTCACGTACGCGGGCGGCTGACACACCCGGAGCGGCCTGGATAGTCGCAGTCGCGTACGACTGACAGCTGATCAGCCAACGGGCTCGTTACCTGGAATTCTCTACGGAGTTGACTCAGCCGTTTGACGGCTTAGAGTGAACGAAGTATGTGGCTTTGCGGTAGGAGGCACCAATGGCGTCATCACTCGGGCAACGCCTGCGCGCGCTCAGGGTAGAGCGCGGATTCAGCCAGGCTGAGCTCGCCGGTGATCTCGTATCGCCGAGCTACGTGTCACTGATCGAGGCGGACCGCCGGTCGCCAGAGCGCGAGGTCTTGACTGGCCTGGCTCACCGCCTGGGCTGCTCGGCACTGTATCTGGAGACGGGCGTGGTGCCCGAGGAGATCAGCGAGCAGCGGCTGCAGCTCAAGTTTGGCGAGATCGCCCTCGCCAACGGCGAGCTCGACGAAGCTCATGACCGGTTCCGGACCCTGTCAGTTCAGGCCAGTAGCGAGATCAGGCACGGCGCGATCTGGGGCCTCGCCCAGACCGAAGAGGCGCTCGGCAACCTGCACGAGGCCATGACACACCTCGAGGCGCTGCTGGAGCCGGCTAGGGCGGGCGAGCCCGGCGCCCCGGGCCTGCTCACTCTTCTGATGGCTCGCTGCCGGATCTACCGGATGGCTGGTGACTTCGCCCGTGCCATCGAAGTTGGCGAAGCCGCGGTGCGCGAAGTCCGTGAGCTGGGTCTCGACGGGACCGAGGATGAGGTACGGCTCGCCTCAACCCTCGTCGGGTGCTATTTCGCGAGGGGCGACATGTTCTCGGCGCAGCACCTGGCAAGCCGGGTTATCGACGGTGCCGAGAAGCTTGGAACGCGCCAGGCTCAGGGCGCGGCTTACTGGAACGCCTCGGCCGTCGCGGCAGCGCGCGGCCAGCTCACGGACGCCCTGGAGCTCGCGTCGAAGACGCTGGCGATGCTAGCCGAGCAGGCTCCGGACAGGAGCCTTGCGGCGATGCGCGTTACCTACGCCTGGATGCTGTTGCGCTGCGACCCGCCGCGGCTGGACGAGGCTGACGACTTGCTGGCGCGCGCCCACCAAGTGCTCTCGACCATGTCCCTCAATCCGCACCTGGCTAACTGCGAGACGGAGATGGCCAGGTCGGCCCTGCTCCGCGGCGACTTCGATGCAGCAGTGCGCATCGCCGGGAAGGCGATCGACCGGTGTGCGGAGGCCGAGGCAGCCGAGGGAGATCAAGCCAAGGTGGTAACTGGCCTGGCGCTTGTCATGTCTGGCCAGGTCCAGGACGGCGCGGCGGTGGCGGCGGCCGCCGCCGAGCGACTCGCCATGATGGGGTCGCAGCTAGAAGCAGCACAGGCATGGCGTGAACTGGCCGAAGCGCTTATGCAGCGCGGCCTCGTAGTCGAGGCCGTCGATGCGCTGCGGCGCGCTGCCGACTACTCGGGCGTCCGTGCGTTCACCATCCGCGCTGGTGTCAACGCGGCCGCGCGCGACTAACTCCCGCGCTTAAGGCAGTTCCGGCGCGACGGTCAAGTTCCTCAGCAGGAACTCCAGGGTTTGCGCCCGGCAGTCGACGATGTTCTGCGGCCGGGCCCACCAGTGGCCCTCGTCTGGGTAGATGGTCAGCTCGTAGTGGTGGCCAGCGCGGTCGAGCGCGACGGCGAGCGCCTCAGCGTGCTGCACCGGAATCCGGCCATCCTTGCGGCCGTGGAAAAGCAGAACCGGGACGCGAATCTCGGCGGCGCGGTGGACTGGCGACGTCGCGACCAGCTGATCGCGGTCTTGGACCGGGTCCCCGATGCGGGCCGCGTGCTCGAAACCCGCCGGCGTGCCGAGCGACAAAAGGCTCGCCACATGGACCGGGAGGTCCGTCGGGGCCGACCCGGAGACGACGCATGACAGCGGAATCTCAGTCTGCGTGGCGAGCATGAGCGCGGCATATCCGCCGTACCCGTGGCCGATGGCGGCGACTTTGGTCCGATCAACGAGCTCGGCTACGTCGGCGGAGAGCAGCGCGTCCACTAGGTCGTCCTGCATCGCCCGTGCCCACTGCCGGTCCCCGGCGTCGCGGAATCGCTTACCGAAGCCACGCGAGCCGCGGTAGTTGACCTGGATGCAGCAGAGGCCAGCAGCGGCCAGGAATTGGGCCCACGGGTCGAACTGCGCGTGGTCTCGGGCCCACGGCCCGCCGTGCACGGCGAGGACAGCCGGCCACGGCGGCGGCGTGCTCGGACGCGTTATGAAGCCGGTGATCAAGAGGCCGTCGCGGGCGCGGTAACTGAAGTGCTCGCGCGGCTGCATGCGGACCCTGGCCAAGCCAGTGAACCGCGCCATGGGCTTGCTGACAGCGCCCCGGCTGGCAACCGTGTCACTGGCCGCCGCCCGGCTGAACGTCAGGAAGGCCGGACCGCCCACGGGGAAGGAGATCTCAGCAAGGCAGCAGGTTGAATTGCTCCCGGTGATCGTCGCCCGGGCCGCGTCCGACACCTCGGCGAGCCTGGCCAGATCGGCGGAGCCGTCACTGGTGAGTGCGGATTGTCGCTGACCGGGATCGGTTGTCGTGACCAGTTCGGGTCCAGAGCCATCCGGTGCCATCAGCACCGCGGTGATGTCAAACCGATCGCGCTGGCTGACCACCTCGGGTGACCAGTCCGGGGCAGACATCCTCACCAGCGCGACCGTATCCCGGCCGACCGAGCTGAGCGCGAAAAGCGTCCCCTCATCGGCGCTGAACGCCAGCGGACGCGAGGCTTGGCTGTCAGCCACCGGGATTTCGCCTATCGGTGACCAGGCGGGACGGTCCAGCTTGGTATGCCACCAGGTGCACGCGCGGGAATCCGTGCATACCGCCACTGCTTGCACGCGTGTCGCAAGCCAGCGAGTGGTGTGCCTGGCCGGCGGATCCCACTCACACATGACGGCGCCGGCTGGCGTCACCGCCAGGAGCCGGGACGCTTCGGCCGGCGACTGCCGCACCGCGATGAGGACATGCGGCTTCGCGCCGCCCACCTGGCCCACGTAACGAGCGTCTCCGGCGAAGTCCGGCGTCAGCGGTGCTACCGAGCGCGCTCGCAGGTCGAGCCAGGCCAGCGCGCGTTTATCGCTTCCCGCCCGGCTAAGTACGAGGATCAAGCCGTGGCCGTTCGCGCCCCAGTGAAAGTCGTGCAGCCGCCATGGCCGCAGATCGGAGGCGAGCTGCATTGGCGATCTACTTGCACCCACCCAGACGTTGGCCGCGCCATCATGCCACCGGACTGCGGCGAACCGGTCTCCAGAAGGTGCCAGCCTCGGCCGGAACCAGTCGGGCGTTCCCCGGAAGGACGCCTGTCTGACTTGTGACGCGTGCACCTGCAAACCCTGTTAGGTCTAGGCCGCCCCAGTGGGGCGACCAGGATCTTTTGCCGCCGCTAGGAAGGTATCGGGCAACTTCGCGGACAGTCAAGACGTGGCTTGACTCAGTAACTTATGCGGGAAAGGACGTTTGTAGTGCAATGTAGTAGGAGTTTGACCGACTCTTGTGACTATTGAGGCCAGGCAGTGGTTGACTGCCTCCGACACCAGATTGGTGGTTGACGATATGACCAGCATCCGCATCGCCATCGCAGCTGCTCTCATGCTCGCTGCCGTGTTCGCAGGCGGGCTTGCGCACGCAAGCCGGAGTCAGACGCCCACGCCTGCACGCTATGATGCGCTCGCCGCTGGGGCGGTGCACGACAGCCCCATACTGTGCTGCGAGCTCTAGAACCAGCGTCGGTAGCGCCGGCGGGATGACGTACGCCAAGTCTCAGTGGCTAGGTCCTCGAGGATCCGGGCGTCGCACGCGTCCCGCTCGTAGAACAGACCGTAGCTGAAGGCGTTCTCGCCGGCCAGGTGAGCGGCCACGCCGAGGCTACGCTCGAGTTGGCGGGCGATAACCGTGTCCTGGAGATCGCCGAGGACCGACTGGACTTTCTGCATGCGGCCGGCGAACCGACGCGCGTCTGGGCCTGCCGCCGCCGAGACCGCCTCGGCCGCGTACCTCGCCCGTTTTGCCGCTTTACGGGCCTGATGGAGTGCGACGTCGCGGTCGCGGCCAGCAGGGCTGGCCAACGCCCGCCGCATCCGCCGCCGCGTGGTCCGGTAGGAACTCGCGACTGCGGCTGTGAGAGTGGCTCCGCCAGCCTCCTGACCAGCAGGCCCGAGCGGCGGATCGGCGATGAGCGCGTCCAGGCTGGCGAGCAGCGCCGTGTAGCGCTCGGAGTCGAGCGCCTTCAGCACCGTTGCCTGGGCATCCGCGCCCGCGCGCGCGAAATGAGCGTCGACCCTCGCCGCTACCGGTCCGAGCAACTGAGCGGCGTCGGTCTGCTCCTGCTGCGCATGCAGGTGCGACGCCAGCACCTCGGTATCACGCACCTGACCGAGCGCGTCCCCCAGCCACTTCAGTTCGCCGCCGATGTGCTCGGTGGCGTCAGGCCGCAGGACCGCGCCGAATGTCCGCAGCGTGCTGCGCGCTCGTCTGGTCGCGATGCGCATCCGGTGCACCGAGTCGGGCCGGAAGCGGCGCACCATCGGGTCGAGCGCGGCCATTTCCTCGGCCTGGGCCGCAACATATCCGGTGACAACGGCGTGCGCTGGTGCCCCTGTCGTCGGGCCGGGCGGCGGCCCCGGTGCCGTATCCGCAGCGGCGAGCACGCGCTGGAGCTTCGCAGATCGCCTCGACGGCTGCAGCCCGTGCTTCCGGAGCATGTCATCGACGGCCATCAGCAGGGCGTTGTCGCCTTCTGCGAGCTCGACCTCGACTTCCCGCCAACTGTCTGCAGCGGCAGGACCCTGTTCTCGCCGGGCCGAGACTCGATCGTCAGCGACCTCAGCGAGAACATGACCGGCTGCGTCCAGCAAATTGACAATCTGCCGCCGCGTCGAGACGGTCGCCACTGGCATGAGGGACGCGCCGCGGCTGCGGGCGCGAACCAGGCTGGCGAGCTCGCCCGGCACGTCCTGCGGAGTCCGCGCAGCGTCCAGCGGCAGCCGCACTTCTTCGCGGGTCCGCCCGCCGACGGGCAGCTTCAGATGCCATCCGGCGTCGTTCCCGCCGGTGCGCCGGCGCAGGGTGATCCCGGCCCGCAGCAACCGGAGGTCGGGTGTGTCGTAGTAGACAGCTTCGAGTATCTGACCTGGCGCGTTCGCCGTCTCCGCCACCTGCGGCAGGTCGTCCAGCGGCGGTAGCACCGTGTCGGGGTCAGCCTCATACTTGGCTTCAGTCTCGTTGACGCTCACAGACATGTGCCCACCCGCTACCCATGCGCCGCTGGTGAATCCTTCATCGTAATCGCGAACGCGAAGGTGGCGGGTGTCAGGGAAGCGTGCGGCAGGCGCATACGTTAGGGACGGACATGCAAGTCGAGATCTGGTCAGATGTGGTATGTCCATGGTGCTACCTGGGCAAAAGGCGCTTCGAGCGAGCGCTGTCGGACTTCGAGCACCGCGATGACGTGGACGTGGTGTACCGGTCATTCGAGCTGGATCCGGACACCCCGCCGGGCGAGACGAGGCCGACCCTCGAACGGCTCGCCGATAAGTACGCAATGACGCCCGCGCAGGCTAGCCAGGCCCAGCGTGAGATGGAAGCACGAGCAGCTAGTGAGGGACTGACATTCCGGATGGGCAGCCTGCGCAGCGGTAACACGAGGGACGCGCACCGGCTCATCCAGTTCGCCAAAGCGCGCGGGCGGCAGCAGGAGATGGTCGAGCGGCTGCATAAGGCCTACTTCACCGATGAGGACTCGGTCTTTGATCACGAGGCGCTGACGCGTCTGGCAGTCGAGGCCGGGTTCGACCGCGCCGACGTGGCCGACATGCTGGCCAGCGACGCCTACCGCGACCACGTGGACACCGATGAAGCGATGGCGCGCGCCATCGGCGCGACGGGCGTGCCCTTGTTTGTCATCGACCGCAAGTACGGCATCTCCGGGGCTCAGCCGGCCGACACGATTACCCAGGTCTTGGAGCGGGTCTGGCGTGAGGCCGAGCACTCCGCATGACAGTCCCGATAGCAGCCGAGCTGCGCGATTCGCCCGCTTGGTTCCGCGCTGCCCTCGCCGCGCCGACCGCGGTGGGCAGCGTAACCGTCGACGGTGCGCCGATCACCTACCGGATGTGGGGTGACGAGAGTCCTAGCGGGCTTGTGCTAGTTCATGGTGGCGCTGCACACGCCCGCTGGTGGGACCACATCGGGCCCTTGCTCGCGGGTGACCGGAGGGTCGTTGCCCTCGACCTATCCGGCCATGGCGACAGTGGCCGCCGGGATCGTTACAGCCTCGACGGCTGGGCTCACGAAGTGCTGGCGGTCGCGGCGGCAGCAGGCAGTACAGATCCGCCGATCGTCGCAGGCCACAGCATGGGAGGGTTCGTCGCCTTGCGGGCGGCCGGGCTCTTCGGTGCCGCCCTCGAAGGCATCGCGGTGATCGACTCCCCCGTGCGCGATATGACCCCCGAGCAGCAGGCTGCCAGGGAAGAACGTGCGTTCGGGCCGCTGCGCGTGTACCCGACGCGCGAGGCGGCCATCGCCCGGTTCCATCCGATGCCCGATCAGCCGACGCTGCCTTACATCCTCGAGCACGTCGCGAGCACGTCCATCCGGGCGGTCGAGGGCGGCTGGAGCTGGAAGTTCGACCCGGCCGTGTTCGCCCGCGGCCAGGGGGCGCTGACGCTGCTACGCCAGCTCGACTGCCGAGTCGCGCTGTTCCACGCCGAGCATGGCATCGTGCCGCCCGACACGACCGAGCTCATGTACGACAAGCTCGGCCAGCGCGCGCCGGTCATTGAGATCCCGGCCGCCGGCCATCACGTCATGCTCGATCAGCCGATCGCCCTGGTTACCGGGATCCGGACGCTGCTGGCTGACTGGGATCACTCGGTGCCAGCCGGCCCCGTCGACCCAGCCGGGCTGGCGGACCCAGCGCCGGCCAACCCGAGCTAGGCCCCGTTGGAAGCCGGCAGACCGCCAAGCCCGGCCGCCCGTCAGCCGGGCCGGGTTGTGGTCGTCGGCGCGGTCAACGTAGATCTCATCCTGCGCGTGCCGAACCTGCCCGCGCCCGGCCAGTCGGTGATCGGCGGCGAGCTGAGCAGGGCGGAGGGCGGAAAGGGCGCCAATCAGGCAGTCGCCGCCGCCCGCGTGGGTGCCTCCGCCCATCTCGTCGCGGCTGTCGGCGCATCTGACGGTGCCGAATCTCTCGCCGCCCTGGCGGCAGAGGGCGTGCACGTTGAGGGGGTCGAGCATGTCGCCGCGCCTACCGGCCGGGCGATTATTTTCGTCGATGACGCAGGCGAGAATCAGATCGCGATCGCGCCCGCCGCCAACGCCTTCCTCTCGGCTGACCATGTCGCGGCGGCGCTCGGGTGCTGCGCCTGACGGTCGCGGACGTCGTCGTGCTGTCGTTCGAAGTTTCCGCGGCCGCGCTGAGAGTGGCCGCCAATGCCGCGGCCGAAACGGGCTGCCAGCTTGTCGTCAACCCAGCACCGGCTCGGCCCCGTTCCCTGCATCTTCTCGCGAACGCGATCGTGACGCCTAACGCGCACGAACTCACCAGCCTCGCCACCGAGGTGCCTAACGTAGCGGGCCGCGCCCGCGACGTCGCGGAGCTAGCTGGAGCGCTTGCCCGGCACGTCGGTGGCGTTATCGTGACGACCCTCGGACCGGACGGCGCGCTGGTCGTAGATCCCGGGCGCGGCACCGTTCTGCCCGTTCCTGGCCACCTGGTCGAGGCGCGGGATACCACGGGCGCCGGCGACACCTTCACCGGTGTGCTCGCCGCCAGCTTGGCAGCGGGCCGCGGCCTGGAGACGGGCGTGCGGTGGGCGGTAGCCGCGTCGGCCCTGGCAGTGACGGCTGACGGGGCGCGCGGCGGAATGCCATCGGCGGCCGCTGTCGAGGCGCTTACCGCGATTTGAGGCGCACTCCGACCATCCAGGGCGGCGGTTCGTAACCCCCAGGGCAAGAAGCCGCACCGGCGCGCAAACTTCGCCCGTGCCACGGTTTGGCCGATACCTGCAGCGATCACAATCTGGCCGTGTCGAACGTAAAGAACAGGTCAGCGGCGACGGCCGATCCGATCAGCGACTACTTCGCTAGCCTGACTGAGCCCGGTCACATCGCGACCTTTGAGCGCGAAGCTGCCACCCTCCAATTCGATGTGGCCGATGGACCTACCCCGGACAGCGGCCCTAGCGAACACTGGCATGTCACGATCAACGACGGTGACGTCAGCGTGACCCGGCAGGTGCTTCCGGCCGACGCCATCGTGCACGGGGCGCGGGCGGATGTGGAGCGGATCGTGACGGGCCGGCTCAACGCTCAGGCCGCTTTGCTGCGCGGATTGCTCAGAACCGAGGGCAGCATGGCTGCGCTGATGATGTTCCAGCGCGCCCTCCCCGGACCCCCGGGTTCCACCGGCACGGTCGAGCCACTGACTTCAGAGGCAGTAATGGCGCAGCGGAGGCCCAAATGAGTGACACGCTGGTCCAGATCCTTGAGGGCAACACGTTCGTCGTCAGCGACGCCAAGGGCGATATCGAGGCCTCGAGCACGGATCCGACCGGGCTGTTCTCGTTTGACACCCGGTTCCTGTCGCGGTGGGTGCTGACCGTCAATGGGCAGCGGCTGACCGCCCTGTCAACCGACGACCTCCAGTACTTCCAGGCGCGGTTCTTCCTGGTACCCGGCAGCGGCACCGTCTACGTCGACTCCAAGCTGTCGGTCATCCGCCAGCGCGAGGTCGCCGACGGCTTCCACGAGCAGCTTCGCGTGCTGAACCACGAGAACGACCCCGTCGACCTCGATATCCGGATCGAGGCGGCGAGCGACTTTGCCGACCTGTTCGAGGTCAAGGACGCGCTGAAAAAGAAGGGACAATACCGGAACGAGGTCACCGGCGGCAGTCTCGTCCTGCGGTACCAGCGCGAGACGTACGTCAGGGAGACCTGGATCTCTTCGTCGGACAAAGCGTCAGCCGACGAAAAGGGCCTGACGTTCCACGTCACGGTGCCCCCGCATGGCGAGTGGGCCACCGACCTCGACGTCGTCGTCGCAATGGGTTCGCCACAAAGGCCGGCTGACAAGCCCGTTAGCGTCCACGGTCAGCGGCGGGTGCACCGGGACATGACCCGCGGCCTGCAGAAATGGCTCCAGCGCGCGCCCACCGTCGACTGCGACTGGGAGCCGCTCGAGCACATCTACCGGCGCTGCATGACCGACCTGGCGGCGCTGCGATTCTCGGCCCTCACGATGCCCGACCACGCCCTGCCCGCTGCGGGACTGCCCTGGTTCATGACGATCTTCGGCCGCGACAGCATCTTTACGAGCCTCCAGGCGCTGCCGTTCACCAGCGAGCTCGCCGAGACCACGCTGCGGGCCCTTGCCGAGCGCCAGGGCACGCGCATCGATGACTTCCGCGACGAAGACCCGGGCCGGATCCTGCACGAGATGCGCTACGGCGAGATGACCGCATTCGAGGAGCGACCGCATTCGCCGTATTACGGCAACGCGGACGCCACCATGCTGTGGCTCGTGCTGCTCGACGAATACGAGCGGTGGACCGGCGACAACAAGCTCGTCCGGGACCTGGAGCACGCGGCCAGGGCGGCCCTGGCCTGGATCGACGAATACGCCGACCGCCAGGGCAACGGCTATGTGTCCTACCAGCGCCGGAACGCCAAGACCGGGCTCGAGAACCAGTGCTGGAAGGACTCCTGGGACTCGATCTCTTATCGCAACGGCGACCTGCCCGGCTTCCCGCGCGCCACGTGTGAACTTCAGGGCTACGCCTACGACGCCAAGATGCGCGCAGCTCGGCTGGCTCGGCAGATCTGGAAGGACCCGGCGTTCGCCGACCAGCTAGAGAAAGAAGCCGCGGACCTCAAGCGCCGGTTCAACCGCGACTTCTGGATCAAGGACGGAGAGTACTTCGCCGTCGCGCTTGACGCCGACGGCCGCCAGGTTGACTCGCTCACCTCGAACATCGGGCACCTGCTGTGGAGCGGCATCGTCGACTCATCTAAGGCCAGAGCGGTCGTCAGGCACCTGATGAGTCCGCAGATGTTCTCCGGCTGGGGCGTGCGCACGCTGGCCGAGGGGGAGGCCCGGTACAACCCGATTGGCTATCACGTCGGCACGGTGTGGCCCTTCGATAACTCGTTCATCGCCTGGGGCTTGCGCCGTTACGGGTACAAGGCCGAAGCCGCGGCCATCGTCGCCGGGATACTCGAGGCAGCTGAGGTATTCGACGGCCGGCTACCTGAGGCATTCGGCGGCTATGCCCGCGCCTTGACGCGCTACCCCGTGCAATACCCGACAGCCTGCAGTCCGCAGGCGTGGTCAACGGGGGCGCCGTTGCTGCTGCTGCGCGCCGGCCTCGGTCTCGAGCCGAACGGCGACCACCTGATCGTCGACCCGGCGCTGCCGAAGCGGATCGGCAACCTTGAGCTGCTCGACCTGCCCGGCCGGTGGAAGCGCATCGACGCATTCGGTCGCGGCCGGATCGACACCGACCGCATGGTGCGCCGCTAGCCCGGGATGCCGCCGGTTACACCCCGGCGTACTGGGGCGTCCGGAACGTCAGGTGCCCGTCGCTGACGTCGACGGTGACCTCCTGGCCCGGCGTCACCTGACCGTCTAGCAGCATGCGCGAGAGCTGGTTGTCCACCTCGCGCTGAATGGTCCGGCGCATCGGCCTCGCGCCGAACTCAGGCTGGAAGCCGTGCTCGGCGATCCAGTCCACGGCGGCCGGCCTGAACAGCACAGTGACGTGCTGCGCGCGCAAGCGGCGGCGCGTCTCCTCCAGCAGGAGCTCGGTGATCTGGCGTAGCTCGCTCTGGTCGAGCTCGCGGAAGATGATGATCTCGTCGATGCGGTTGAGAAACTCGGGCCGGAACGACTCGCGTAGCCGGCGCGTCAGCTGCTCCTGCAGCGCGCGCTCGTGGCTGTCCTCGGAGCTGGCCTGGTCGCCAGCGAAGCCAAGAACAGCACCGCGACGCGTGACCAGGTCCGAGCCCAGGTTGCTGGTCATGATGAGGACCGTGTTCTTGAAGTCAACAGTCCGGCCCTGGCCATCGGTGAGCCTGCCGTCGTCGAGGACCTGCAGCAAGATATTGAACACGTCCGCGTGAGCCTTCTCGATCTCGTCCAGCAGGACGACGGAGTACGGGCGCCGACGGACGGCCTCAGTAAGCTGGCCCGCCTCCTCGTACCCCACGTAACCAGGTGGAGCCCCTACCAGCCGGCTGACGGTGTGCCGCTCGGAGAACTCGCTCATGTCTAGGCGGATCAGCTTGCTGTCACCGCCGAACAGCGCCTCGGCTAGCGCGCGAGCCAGTTCGGTCTTGCCGACGCCGGTCGGCCCCAGGAACAAGAAGCTCCCGACCGGGCGCTGCGGGTCGCCAAGCCCGGCCCTGGATCGGCGGACCGCCTCGGCGACAGCGCCGACCGCCTCATCCTGGCCGATGACGCGCTCGTGCAGATGGCGCTCCAGCTCAAGCAGCCGCGTCCGCTCCTCCTCGGTGAGCTGATGGACCGGCACGCCGGTAGCGCGGGAAACGACCTCGGCGACGTCTTCGACGGAGACCCCCGGCACCCCCTTTTCGTCCCGGCTGAGCTGATCGATCTGCGCGCGCACACCGTCCATCTCGTCCCGGAGCCTGGAGGCCTCCTCGTACTGCTCGCTGGCCACTGCTTGGGCCTTGTCCCTGTGCAATTCCTCGATCCGCCGCTCGAGGTCCCGCAGCTCACTGCGCGGCGTCTTCGTCCGCAGCCGCACGCGCGCGCCAGCCTGATCGATCAGGTCAATGGCCTTGTCGGGCAGGAAGCGGTCGGTGATGTACCGATCGGAGAGTTCGACCGCGGCGACGAGCGCCTCATCGTCATACCGGACCTGATGGTGCGCCTCATACCGGTCGCGCAGCCCGCGCAGAATTTCCAGCGCGTCGTCCACGGTCGGCTCGGCCACCAAGATGGGCTGGAATCGGCGGGCCAGCGCCGCGTCCTGCTCGATGTTCTTGCGGTACTCGTCAAGCGTCGTCGCACCGACGACGTGCAGCTCACCGCGGGCGAGGGCAGGCTTGACCATGTTGGCGGCATCCATGCCGCCGTCGGCCCCAGCGCCGGCGCCAACGATCGTATGCAGTTCGTCGATGAAAACGACGAGCTCGTCGCCATGCTCGCGGATCTCGTCGATGATCCGGCGAAGGCGTTCCTCGAAGTCGCCGCGGTACCGGGTGCCGGCCACCACGCCCGAGAGCTCAAGCTGAACCACCCGCTTCCCCGCCAGCGTCCGCGGGACGTCCTCGTTGACGATGCGCTCCGCGATCCCCTCGACGATGGCCGTCTTCCCAACGCCGGCTTCGCCGATCAGTACAGGGTTGTTCTTGCCGCGGCGAGACAGCACCTCGATGGTCTGCTCGATCTCGCTATCACGGCCGATAACCGGGTCAAGCCGTCCTTCTCGGGCCATCGCGGTCAGGTCCCGGCCGAACTCGTCGAGCGTGGGGGTATCGGACCGGCCATCCTGGCCAGGCGGACCGCCGACACCCTGACCGGCGAGGTAAGCATGCTGAAGCGCCTCGGGAGTTACCCGCGCCCCGGCGAGCAGGCGGCCGGCGTCGGACTCGGGGTTGACCGCGAGCGCGAACAAGATGTGCTCGGGACCGATGTACGTCGATCCGAGCGAGCGCGAGATGCGATGAGCGTCGAGCAGCGCGCGCTTCGCACCGGGCGTGAGCTGCGGCGGCTGACCGCTCGGCGCCGCGCCATGTGGCTGGCTCTCGATCGTGCGGGCGAGCGCGTCCGTGTCGGCGCCCGCCCTGGCGAGCATCTGCTTGGTGGGCTCGATCCGGGTCGCGGCCCACAGCAAGTGCTCGGTGTCTAGGTCGGAGCCACCGCGCTCGGCTACCACCGTGGCCGCCGCAGCGAGTAGCTCGCGCGCCGAGCCGCTCAAGAGCCTTGTGATGTCGACGCGCTGGCCAGGTCGGGGCGACCCCTGGCTCGCGCCATACAACCGAGCGATGAAGTCGTCGAACGGGCTGGGCCCGGAGCCCTCTGGTCCGTAAAAGCTATTGCTCATCGCGCGCGCCCCCCGCCTGACTGCCCGGTCAGCTGCTGGCCCCCACCAGCGCGGCGCTGACCCGAGACTATGGCCAAACCCGTCAACCGCATTCTGCCCCTACGGCCGGGCGGTGCCGTCGGCCAGGTTGCCGGCGAGTGGGTAACGTGGTCAGAACGGACACAAAAGGGGGAGCGCGAGGCCATGACCGAACGCAAGCCCACCGGGATGAGCTTCAGGACGTGGATCGACCAGCAGATCAGCGATGCCGCCGAGCGTGGCGCCTTCGACAACCTGCCTGGCGCCGGCAAGCCGCTGCCCAAACGGACCGAGGACGACGACGGCCAGGCGTGGCTGCTCGACTATCTGCGCCGGGAGGGCGTGCCGACCGATGTGCTGCTGCCGACCCCGCTGAAGCTCCGCAAAGAGGCCGCGGTGCTGCCCGAGAGCGTCGGGGCGCTGGAGTCAGAGGACAAGGTGCGAGCGGCCGTGGCCGATCTGAACGACCGCATCATGCAGTGGCGGCGGATCCCCCTCGGGCCGCCGATCTTCGTTCCACTCGTCGATGAGGACGCGATCGTGACGGCGTGGCGGGCTGTCCACCCGGAACCGGACACACTGCCGAGCCCGACCGAGCCGCAGGACCAGGTGACGGCTCGGCCGAAGCGGTGGTGGCGTTGGCGGCGTCAGGCTCGCACGTAGGGTTTACCATCGGCCGCCGGTGCCTGCACGCGACCTACCAGGCCGGCTACAGCGATGATCGTGGCAACGTAGGGCGCCATGCCGAGAATGAACGGCGAGATCGGGACTGTGATGCTGCCGAGGAAGCTCTGCAGGGCTTCGGTGAAGCCGAAGAGCAGCGCCGCCAGTGTCGCACCCAGCGGCGTCCACCGGCCAAAGATCATCGCTGCGAGCGCTATGTACCCGAGGCCGGACGACATGTCCTTGCTGAAGGTGCCCACCGATCCGATCGTCAGGTAGGCGCCGCCGATTCCTGCCAGCAGGCCGCCGAGGACCAGATTCCGGTACCTGATCGCCAGCACGTTGATGCCGACGGTGTCCGCCGCTGTCGGGTGCTCCCCGACCGCGCGCACGCGCAGGCCCCAGCGGGTGCTGAACAGCCCGACCTGTACCAGGATGATTGCCGCGTAGGTTATGTACAAGAAGATCGTCGAGTCGAAGAAGATCGGCCCGATGACCGGGATGTCGCCAAGGCCGGGGATCTTGACGGGGCCGAAGGTGCCGGCGTTGTTGTAGGTGTTCGCGTCCGGCACAAGCAACCGGTCGTATAGGAACCCGGTGATCCCGCTGATCAGCAGGTTAAGCACCACACCGAGAATGATCTGGTCGACAAAGTAGCGGATCGCGAACGCGCCGAGCACCAGGCCGACCAGTCCGCCCGCCAGCGATCCGCTGATGAGGCCGAGCCACAGGACGCCTACCGTGCTGGCTACCACCGCCGCCATAAAGGCGCCCAGCAGGAGTTGGCCCTCGATGGCGATATTGATCACTCCGGCCCGCTCACCCATGCAGCCGGCGAGTGCGCCGAGTATCAGCGGGATGGCGTCGGCCAGCGTGTTCTGCAGCAGCACCACGACGTTGACTGGAATGCCATGGGTCCAGCTACCGGTGTCCGACCAAGCGAGCAGCGAGATCACGAAGAACAGCAGCACGACGCCGATGCTGAGCCTCTTCATGACCGGGGACTCGGTCACCGTAGCCCGGGCGATGCCGATAGCGATGGATATACCGCCGAGCACGTACGCGACCGGCGTCGCCGGGGCGTGGATGCTGGGCACGCTCACCTTGGAGCCGAACAGCGAAAGTGCGAATGTCGCGTCTCCGTGGTGCCCGGATAGCCCGAAAAGAAGGATATCGACGAGCCCGAAGGCGATGAGGGTTGCGCTCGCGAGCAGCCGGCGGTTCGTGGCAGCCGGGACGCGGATCTCTGCGGCTAGTGCAGTCATCCGTTCCACCCCTTCGCCACGGCCTCAACGCCTTCGGCCCGCGCCTGCCGCAGCCGGTATACCGCCCTGATCAGCGGTGGCGCCGCCACGAACAGCACGATCAAGCCCTCGATGACCTCGATAATGTCGATGGGAACCGCCGTGGATGCCTGCATGACGGCGCCGCCAGATTCAAATGCGCCAAACAACAGTGCAGCCAGTACGACACCGAGTGGCTTAGCCCGGCCGAGCAGGGCGACGGTGATGCCGACGAAGCCGTACGTTCCGTAGCTCTGGAAGTTCAGGGTGTAGAACGTGCCCTGGATCGTCACGGCGCCGCTCAAGCCCGCCAGCCCGCCTGCTATCAGCATGGCCAGGACCCATGTCCGGGGGATGCTCATGCCCGCCGTCCTCGCCGCGCTCGGGTTGGCGCCGACGGTGCGGAACTCGAACCCGACGGTGCTGCGCTCGAGCAGCCACCACACGCCTGCCGCGGCGGCAAGCGCCACGAGGAACCCGACACCGACCTGCGGCGGCGGACCGCCGACGTGCGGCAGCTGGGCGTTCGCGTGGATGGTCGGGCTGATCAGGTTCGCCTGGCCAGGCCGCTGGAGCGCCGTCGGTGTTCCGAGGACGTAAGAAAGCAGGTTGTACATGATGTAGTTCAGCATGATCGTCACGATCACCTCATGCGCGCCGGTGCGCGCCTTGAGATCGCCGACGAGCCAGCCCAGCACCGCGCCACCGGCGAACCCGCCAGCAAGGCACACAACCGCATGGATGACCGGTGGCAGGCTGATGGCGAAGCCGAGGTAGGTCACCACAATGGCCCCGCCGATCCACTGGCTGGCCGCCCCGATGTTGAACAACCCGGCCCGGAAGGCGAGTGCGACTGATAGCCCGGTCAAGATCAGCGGGGTCGCCTGGTTGGCCGTCTGGGACAGCGGGTAGAAGATGGCGCCTATCGAACCGCCGTGGAAAGCAGCGGACACGGTGTTCGGGTTGAAGATCGCGCCCTCGAACAACGCCGAATACGCCGCCGCTACGCTGTGCCACGTGGCCGACAGCGCCGCGCCCGGCGCCGCGGCGAAGCTGTTCCACGCGTGCAGCACGGCCGTGTCGCTGAACGCGATGACCAGCGCACCGAGGACCAGCGCGCTGAAGATCGCCAGGATGGTGACGACCGTGGGGCTGCCATGCACGACGGCGTCGATGATGGCCGGACCAGCGCCGCGAAGCCGGTCCCGCACCGGTGGTCCGGACGTCGCGGTCGCGCTGTGGGTGGTCGAGTCGGCCTCGCTCGAGCCGGGCCCGCTTGCATTTGCTAGTACCTGCTTAGGCTCGGCCGGGTCAGGCCCGGCCGGCTGGTTACCGGAGTCGCTCGTCATTGCCTACTCCACAGCTCCGTCGCCTACGGGCCCGTCGCCCGCCGGCGGGCCGCCAGAGCTGCCTTCACCCGCGGCACCCGCATCCTCGCGAGCGCCGACCTCGGCTCCGGCCATCAGCAGGCCTAGCTCGGTCACCGGCACGTCCGGCGAGCGGAAGCCGGTAATCCTGCCCTCGTACATGACGGCGATCCGGTCCGCGAGCGCGTAGATCTCGTCAAGTTCAGAGGACACGATGACCACGGCGACGCCCTGGTCGCGCTCCTCCACGATCCGGCGGTGCACGAACTCGATGGACCCGACGTCAAGGCCGCGGGTTGGCTGATTGGCTAGCAGCAACCGGACCTGCCTGCCGACTTCGCGCGCCAGGATCACCTTCTGCTGGTTGCCGCCCGACAGCGTACCGACGGGGGCCTCGATCGACGATGTGCGGACATCGAACTCGGCCACGAGCTTGCTGGCGTTCTGCCGGATGGCCGGCAGATCCATCGCGATTCCGCGCGCGATCGGCGGCCGGTCGTAGGTGTCGAGCACCAGGTTGTCAGCGACGGTGAAGTCCGCGACAATCCCGTCCTCGCGCCTGTCTTCAGGAATGTAGGCGATCCCACCGCGCAGCCGCTCGCGCGGCGTCTCGTGCGTGATGTCCTTGGCATCGAGGTGCACCGACCCTGCTGTTGCCGACCGCAGGCCCATGATCGCCTCGCACAGCTCGGTCTGGCCGTTGCCCTGAACGCCGGCGATGCCGAGGATCTCCCCGGCGCGAACTTCCAGCGAGATCACGTCGACCGCGTTCCTGGTCCCACCGTCCACCTGCCCGTGCAGGCCAGGCACCGTCAGCTCGCTGACGGACAGAACAACGTCGCCCGGCCGGGCCGGCTCCTTGCTGACCGTGAGCTCCACCGGCCTGCCGACCATAAGCGCCGCAAGCTCGGCGTCAGTGGTGGTCGGCGGCCTTTCGCCGACGACGCGCCCGCGCCGGATAACCGTGATCTTGTCGGCGATCGCCTGGACTTCCTTCAGCTTGTGCGAGATGAAGACGATCGAGCGACCGCCGGCTCGCAGCTCTCGCATGATCCGGAACAGGTCCTCAGTCTCGCCGGGCGTGAGCACCGCCGTTGGCTCGTCCAGGATGAGCATGCTGGCGTCGCGCATGAGCGCCTTGATGATCTCGACACGCTGCTGCACGCCGACCGGCAGGTCCTCGATGAGGGCGTCCGGGTTGACCTGCAGGCCGTACCGCTCGGACAACTCCCGCACTTGGCTGCGGGCGTGCCTGCGATCCAGCAGGCCGTTGCGCACTGGCTCCACGCCCAGCACGACATTCTCCGCCACTGTGAAGACAGGTACGAGCATGAAGTGCTGATGCACCATGCCGATCTTGTTGTTGATCGCGTCCTTAGGCGAGCGAATCGTCGCCGGCTCCTGGTCGACGACGATCTCGCCCTCGTCCGGCTGCACGAGCCCGTACAGCACGTTCATCAGGGTGGTCTTGCCGGCGCCGTTCTCCCCGAGCAGGGCGTGAATCTCGCCGGGCCCGATCCTCAGGTCTATGTGGTCGTTGGCGACGAGGCTGCCAAAGCGCTTCGTGATGCCGCGCAGCTCAAGTTCCACGACGATTCCTCT
>Ga0126373_10000445_pt1 | contig 27091 bp, 26 predicted proteins | sample PanSoiMetPlot_11_FD_92545 | JGI IMG/M metagenome (GOLD analysis project Ga0126373, IMG submission 92545) | Tropical forest soil microbial communities from Panama - MetaG Plot_11 | ecosystem: Environmental > Terrestrial > Soil > Tropical forest > Bulk soil | place: Panama | collected 2016-02-17 | reverse complement strand
CTATATACATGACGAACCGTTTATGGAATAAACGGGGACACTTTTATTGAAACGAAAGAGGGGACATTTCTAAAGCACTACGACAAAATGCACCGGCATCGTTGACAATTTTTCGTCCGACAGGCAAACTACCGCATTCGCCGGGAAACACATCTGGCGAGCGTCTGGGGACGGGATTGCGGCTTTTCTCCCCCTCCAGGCCTTATACTCATATTCACGCCATGACCGAGCAACGGGTCTCCTATACCCTCGACTCCTCGCTGGAGACGATCGATAGTTGTGAGGAGAAGGCAACCCGTATTGCCACCGAACTCGGCTTCGGCGAAGACGAGGTCATGCAGATTTCCATGGCGGTGCGCGAGGGCGCAGTCAACGCCGTGCTGCACGGCAACAGCTACGCCGCCGATAAGAAAGTTACACTTGCGTTCGAGCGCACCGGCAACGAACTGGTGATCACCATTCGCGACCAGGGCAAGGGCATGGATCTAAGCAAGATTCCCAACCCCCTGGCCCCGGAAAATCTGCTCAAAACTTCCGGGCGTGGCATTTTCCTTATGCGCTCATTTATGGACGTAGTCGAGATTCGCCCGTCGTCGACGGGCACCGAACTCAAACTGATCAAGCACGTCCACGGGCCTACCGCGGGCGGCAAGGAGGCTTCCCAGTGACAATGAAGGTTGGTAATCGGCAAGTCGATGGCGTCACTATTGTGGACTGCAGCGGCCGCATTACGCTTGGCGAAGGCAGTGTCATTCTTCGCGACACGGTCCGCGACCTGCTCTCAAAGGGCAATAAGAAGATCGTTCTGAATCTGGCCGATGTGAACTACATCGACAGCTCAGGTATCGGCGAGCTGGTAAGCGCTTTCACCACGACCAAGAATCAGGGTGGCGAACTGAAGCTGCTGAACCTCACCAAGAAGGTCAACGATCTGCTCCAGATCACGAAGCTTTACACCGTCTTCGACGTAAAAGACGACGAAGCTGCCGCAGTCAAGTCGTTCAAGTAGACAACTGAAAGATTGGGTCTCAATCCCGCATCTGTCAGGGTGCCCCACTTCTCGCGGAGGTTGCGAGAAGTGGGAAACCCGAAATCGTCGAACGGTGATTCAGCTGAGATTTACCCATACCGCGAATTTCATTTCAGAACGTTCCAGCAAATAAATCCCCTCAATCACAGACGCAGTCATCCTGCAGTTTCTAGACTGTGTTCATGGTGGTCTGGAGTGCCGCGACCACCCCGACTCGTGTAGGGACGGACGCATTCGTCCGCCCGCCCCGAGGACAGCCCCGGTAGCGCGCTGAATGTTAGAGGCGGGGACCGCGGGGTGTCAATCCAAAGCGCCTGGACCAGAAATCGAGATCTGTAAGTCACGCCCCGACGATTTACTCCGTCTTCCGGCTGAAGTAAATCGCCGGTCCGACTATGAGGACTCCGCCGAGAATTGCTACAGCTCCAAGGCGTTCGTGCAGCAGGGTCTCACCGAGCAGGCTTCCAATCACAGGTTCAAGATTCAGGAACACGCCGGCTCGCGAAGCTGGGACCCTCTTCAGTCCCCAGTTCCAGGCCAGATACGCGCTGGCAGTGGCGAGGAGTCCCTGTCCGGCCGCGGCTCCCCACACGGCAGGTGAGAAGTGAAATCTAACAGGAGCGAAGCACTCAATTCCTACAAACAGTAAAGCCGCCCCGATGTTGAGCGTCCAGACCGTGATTTGCAGCGAATCATAGTTTGCCATCAAATGCTTCGTGATCAGAACCGACACCGCGGCGGCGCACATCGACAGCAGTACCAGAAAATCGCCCAGAGCCGTGGGCCCGGCAGCCTGGGTGGAACGCCCGGCGGAAAATGCAATGGCCAGAACGCCCAGAGGCGACAAGAGTAAAACGATCCATTCCGACTTGCGCAGTCTTTCACGCAGAAACAAAGTCGAAGACAGGGCGATCAGCACCGGCAAGGTGCCCACGATCAGCGAAGCGTGCGATACCGTGGTCAGCTGCAGTCCTTCGAACTGCATAAGAAACTGCACCGGAACACCAACCACAGCGCCCGCGATCAACCACCAGAAATCTGCACTCGGGAACGTTTTCCACTTTCCGATCAGGATGGGAACAAGGATCAGGCAGGCAAAAAAGAAGCGGAAAAATACGTTTTCCGCAATCGTCATTTCCCGGAAAGCAATTTTCCCGAAGAGAAATCCGGTCCCCCACAAACCTCCCGCCAATGCCAACAGCGCGGTGGCCCACGCCACAGAGTGGGAGCGCGCCGGCGCCTGGCTCACACCATGCCCTTCCGCAACTCCTCGAGCGGATACTTCGTCCCCCGCCACACGATCCCATCGTTCCACAATGTCAGCACCATCGAGCGCAGCAAGGTATAGACGAACAAACCAGTGCTTAGCGGATGCAGCAAAAAGTAATAGGCGGGCACACCCGATCGCCACGACATCCCGACATAAATCAAAAGCATCGATCCCAAAGCAACCGCGAACGGCAGCCGCGCCCAGCCGTGGGCGAACCAGCCTCCGAGAAAGGGCCCGAGATTGATAAATGCGAGTGCCAACGCTGAAGCCAAAGTCCGCCAGGATTGAAACGACAGGACGGCGAAAAAGTTCTTGGTGAGATTGTTGACGATGCCGAAAGCACCGTGCGCCCAGCGGATGGAAATCAAGTCCCCGCCGAATACATTGCGCTGCGCGAATCCTGCTTTCTTGACGACCTTCCCCAGTTTCATGTCGTCGAGCACTTCCATGCGCAAGGCTTCGTAGGTTCCGATGGCCTCATACACGCGCCGCCGCACAAGATTAAACGCTCCCACTCCCATGTGATCGTCGGTGCTGGGATCGGCAACCTTCCACGGGCGATGCCCGAACATGAACATAGTTTGAAAAAAAGCGATCATCATGTATTCGCCCGGCCGCTTCATGATCATGCGTGGAAAGAGCACAACATGGTCAGCCGGTTCGGCCTCGGCGTAAGCGAGCGCTCGTCGCACAGAATCAGGCTTGAAGTGCACGTCAGCGTCAGTAAACAAAAGCCACTCGCCCGAAGCCTGATGGGCTGCAGTCCACATAGCGTGAGTCTTACCCAGCCATCCCGCAGGCAGTTCGGTGTGATGAATGACCCGAAACTCCCGGGGGGGCCCACCCAACGCGAGTGTTGGGTAGGGGTTTTTGTCTTCGTCTCTGCGCTGACAGTCTCGCGCCAAGCGCTCCAGAATCTCGCCAGTCCGATCGGTCGACCGGTCATTCACAGTGATGACTTCATAGTTGTCATAATCGAGCGCAAGCAAAGTCCGCAGCGCCTGCTCGATCGTTTGTTCCTCATTCCGCGCCGGAACGATGATCGAAATGCGGGGATTCCCGGAGGGCAAAACCGGATTGCGGTCCCAATCCGGATCGGAAACATCCGCGACGGAAGGCATCCCGAGCGCGGCATCAACAATCCGGGAAACCCACGCCAGCGCGAGAGTGATGCCAGTAATCCAGTAGAAATAACTCATCGGACGAGAACTACGAGATTCCTTCGTGCACCTTCGTGTCCTTCGTGGGGGATGAAGTTCGCCCGTCGACCGCGACGGCCGGTGCAAATTTCATCCCGTAGAACAGTATGGCAGAAGAAATCCCCATGGCGATGACCGGCAGAACAAATGCGGCTTGCAACGACCGACGATCCGCGATCCAACCCATCATCGTCGGCGAAGGAACGTCACCCAGAATGTGAATGATGAAGATATTCACCGCCAGTGCGGTGGCGCGAATGTGCGACCCAACTGAGTTGATGACCGCGGCGTTCAAGGGCGCCGTATTCAACAACAGGAAGAAAGCTGCTACACCAATCGCCGGAATCATCAACGGCCCTTTGCTAAACAAAGCGACGACCATCACCGGGATGCCCAGTAGCATGCTGGCTGCCGATACGAGGTAATAGGCACTCTTCATCCGCGGCAGCAGATAATCGCCCAGCCAGCCCCCAATTAAGGCTGCCAGGATTCCGTCAATCACGACGATGATGCCAAACATCAGATTGGCTTTTTCGAGCGTGAAATGCCGCTCGCTATAGAGGAACTGGGGAATCCATACCTGAATCCCTCCCAGCGAATATGTCATAAAGGCCATGCCAAGCGTCGCAGTCAGGAACGCGGGGTTGTGCATCAAGCCGCGAACTGTGCCGCGCTCGCTTGTTTCCTTGAGCGAATCGAATTGCCCGCGCGGAGGTTCCTTCAGAAGCAGAACCACAAGCGCCAGCACGAATCCGGGAGCGGCGGCGATGTAGAACGGAAACCGCCAGCCGTGATGGGGAGCCAGATAGCCTCCAAGCAGATATCCTGCAGCCGAGCCCACGGGAATGGCCAGATAGAACACGCCCAAGATGCGGCCTCGCACATTCTCATGGAAGAGGTCCGCGACAAACGTTGGAGCGATCGTGACGAAAGTCGCCTCCCCGACTCCGACCAACGTATGCCGGACCAGCAGTTCGGTGTAGTTGTGCGTGACCGCGGTAAGCAGGGTTAAGCCACTCCAGAAAATCGCGCCTGCAACGATGATTAGCTTGCGCGAATAGCGATCGGCCAGGGGGCCCACAAACGGCGCCGCCACCATGTAGAACCCGAGAAAGGCGCTCGTCAGGAATCCGATCTGTTCCTTCGTAACGTGAAACTCTTCCTGAACAAGCGGCTGTACCGCGAACAGCACGTTACGGTCCGCATAGTTCAGCAGATTCAGCGCCGTCAGAACGAGAAGCGCGTAATAGGGATGGGCATCTTTCCGGGACACGGATCGAGCGAATATAACATGCCAAGCTTTGAATCCTATTTGCCGGTAACGAGATCGCCATCAAGTGTTGCGGGGCCGCAACCTTCCGGATAATCGCTGGCTAGGATTTTTTGCCGTCTGCACTTCCCTTCCGCCTGGGCCACCGCGCCACAATCGTCGTCGAAATTCCGCCCCGCGGACGAAATTCGCCCCGCACCTCCGCCCAGACCGGCTTCGCCCACTTCACCACATCTTCGAGCACCTGATTCACGATGTTCTCCTGAAAAATTCCGAGGTTGCGGTAGCTCTGCAGGTATTCCTTCAGTGACTTCAATTCCAGACACAGCTTGTCGGGCATGTACTGAATTTTGAGCGCGCCAAAATCCGGCAGCCCGGTCTTGGGACACACCGACGTGAATTCCGGATCGTCGACGACAATCTCGTACCCCGGAAACTGGTTGGGCCAGGTCTCGATCTCGGGAAAACTGTGATCAAGGCCCGCGGCTGCGTGCTCTGGCGTGTAGCGTGGCGACTTCGGCATGTCTCCATTGTAGCGGCTTCACTCGCAGATCGCGGGGTGGGTCCCGGTGCGGAACAAACGCGTCCCCGGTCCAGAGCGCACTTCGTGCAGCCGAAGGCTCGTGCCATGCATCAAAAAGAGTACCGTTGTTGAGCGCCTGTCTGTTCTGTCCCGGCCTCCGGAATGGTAAATTACTGCGTACAGAAATTCCTGCCGCACGCTGAAAGAACAACAGGTTGGCGTTGACTAACAATTCGAATGCACCGTCGCATCGGCGGTGGATCTGGATCGCGTCCGCACTCGTCATAGTTCTACTCGTACTCTATTCCTATCTCCGCCAGACTCCGCTGAAGGTACACGCCGTGAAAGCGACTCGGGGGCCCATCCGCAGCCTGGTCTCGACCAATGGAAAAGTCGAACCGGTGCAGAATTTCGAAGCCCACGCACCCATCGCCACAACGGTGAAACGTCTTTTCGTCAAAGAAGGCGATCAGGTTCGCAAGGGACAGCTCCTGCTGGAACTCGATGACGCCGATATCCGCAGCCAGGCCGCGCGCGCCCAGGCGCAGATGAAGGCGGCGCAGGCCAGTCTCTCCGCGACCCAAAACAGCGGTACGCAGGAAGAGGTCATCACGCTAAAGACCCAGTTGATCAAGGCCAAGGCCGCTCGTGACTCCGCGCAGCGGAATCTAGATGCCTATCGCCGGCTACAGCAGCAGGGCGCCGCCTCGCCCGGAGAAGTCCGCCAGGCGGAGCAAACGCTGGCCAGCGCTGAAGCCGATCTGCATTTGCTCGAGCAAAAGCAAAAAGACCGCTATTCCCCCCCGGAAGTCGCCCGCACGGAATCGCAAGTGGCTGAAGCCCAGGCCGCCTTCGAAAATTCCGAGGACGCTCTCGGCAAATCGAGCGTGCGCGCCCCCTTTGACGGAACCGTCTATTCCCTTCCCGTCAAGCAGGGGGCGTTTGTCCAGACTGGAGACCTGCTGCTGCAGGAAGCCAATCTTTCCCATGTGCTGGTGCGCGCCTTCGTCGACGAGCCTGATATCGGACGCCTGCAGATCGGGCAACGGGTGGAAGCTACCTGGGACGCTGTGCCCGGCCGCACATGGACCGGCACCGTCAGCAGCGTGCCGTCGACCGTCAAGCCACGTGGCAACCGGAATGTGGGAGAGACGACTTGCCTGATCGACAATGAGGATCATCGCCTGTTGCCGAACATCAATCTCGGCGTAACCATCGTCGCCGTCCAGCACGAAAACGTCCTCACACTGCAACGCGATGCCATGCATATCGACGACAGTGTTCCCTATGTTTTTAAGATCGTGGACGATCACATCAAACGCCAGAATATCCAGTTCTCGCTGCAGAATCTGACTCGGGTGGAAGTCACCTCCGGACTGACCGAAGCCGACGAGGTCGCGCTACCCGCCGACGAGATTAAGCCGTTGTCCGATGGCGCTGCAGTAAAGGTCGTGCCCTGAGTATGCGCCGCATCGCAGTTCTCTTCCTGCTTCTGGCTTTCGCCTTCGCGCTGCCCGGCGTGTCAGAAACACCTTCCACGCAAGAGCTACTCGACTCGGGCCGCGCCGACGAGGCGGTACAGGTTTTCGCGCTGCGAGTGCGGGAGGCCCCCAATGATGCCGCAGGCTACAACCTGCTTTGCCGGGCCCATTTTATGAGGGAGGAATGGGACCTGGGGATCTCCAACTGCGAGAAGGCGCGCAATCTCGATCCGCAGAACAGTCTCTACAACCTATGGCTCGGAAGCATTTATGGGGAGAAGGCCGATCGCGCCGGATTTCTCTCTGCCGCCGGTTTGGCGAAAAAAGTTCGCACCTCCTTTGAACGCGCCGTGGAATTGGCCCCCAACGACTGGCAGGCACGCGTCAATCTTGGCGAATTTTATGTGGAAGCACCGGGAATCGTAGGCGGCGGAAAAGATAAAGCGCGCGAGCAGGCGAGCGCCTTGATGCCGCTCAAGCCCGGCTTGGCTTACTGGTTGCTGGGCCGCATCGCGGAAAAGAACAAAGACATGGCCGACGCCGAGAAGCAATATCGCGCTGGCATCGCCGCAACCCATTCCGGCGCGCGTGCCTGGCTCGAACTCGCGATCTTCTTCCGCCACGTCAACCGGCTCGACGACATGGAAAAGGCGCTTCGCGAGGTGGAGAACGCGCCCGTCGATCATCACGAAGCCCTGATGGATGGCGCCAGCCTTCTGATGCGCACAGGACGCGATCCCGCTCTTGGCATTCGCCTGCTGCAGCGCTATTTTTCGGTGGGTCCGGTGGAAGAAGGGCCGGCGTTCAAGGCATACGAATATTGGGGCCAATTGCTCGAGCGACAGGGGGATCATCGTGGCGCGGCGGCGGAATATCGTGCCGCCCTGGCGCTGTTCCATAACTTCCGCCGCGCCGAAGAAGGCCTGAAACGCGTGGAGCACTGAAATCTGAGAAATGAGGTGGTGCCCCACTTCTGGCCGAATTTGCCAGAGGTGGGGATTTTTCGACAGGGAGCAGTGGGGATTTTTCACTCCCCTGGTGCGTAGACCGGTACCTCCTGTATGCGCCCGAGCGCTATCCCGCGTTTAAAATTCCCGTGCATCCAAATTCTTCATACGACCGTTCACCTCACTGCTGAAAGGGACGCGATGAAACTCTCGAGCCGCGGTGCGATTTTCCTCGTTCTGATCGCTGGGATCTTTCTGCCACCCACTTCCCTGCTGGCCGAACCCGTCCCGCTGAAGCGTGTCGTCGAACTGGCGCTGTCTCACGCCACAGCGGCCGGCATAACAGCCGCCGAGGAGCAGCGCGCAGCCGCCGCGTATCGTGACTTGCGTGACAGTTACATTCCGCAGATCACGACGGGAGCGGGCTTGGGATATTCCTACGGATTTCCGCTGTCGCTCGAGGGAGCAGCTCCGTCATTGTTCAACGTCAACTCGCAATCTGCCGTGCTGAATTTTTCTTTGCGCGAGCTGCTCAAGGCCGCCCAGGCAGACTCGAGGGTAGCTTCTCTAACAAGCAAGGATCAGCGCAACCAGATCATCCAGGATGCAGCCCAGAGCTACGAGGAGTTGGCGAAATGGGAACAACGGCTGACAAAACTGCAGGAAGCCCAGGCCGACGCGAACAAGTTCCAGGCCTCCGTTGCCGAGCGCGTCAAGGAAGGCATCGACAGTGAAATCGATGGGACGAAGGCGCACCTCTCCAGCGCACGTATCAGATTGCGCATCGCCGAAGCCCAGGGTGCGGCCGACGTACTCCGCGAGCATCTGGCCAAGCTCACTGGACTCGTGGCGCAAGGCATTCAAACGGATCCTGATTCGATTCCGGCCCCTCCAGCGCCACCTGCAGAAGATGATGTCCCGAAACTGGCTGCCGATTCCAGTCCGGCGGTGCAAGCCGCCGTGGAGCACGCTCGCGCCCAATATCTCCGCGCCCAAGGCGAGCACAAGGCGCTGTGGCCCGCTTTTGATTTCGCCGCGCAGTACGCATTGCTTTCGAAGTTCAACAATTACCAGAACTACTACATTCCATCGAAACCCTGCGTCGTAGGCGGCACTCAAGTGCTGTGTGTGACGAACAGCTTTCATCAGAATAATGCCAGCATCGGAGTCAACATACGGTTCCCCATTTTCAATTCCACGCAGCGCGCCCGTGCACAAACCGCGGACGCCGACGCTCTCAAGGCCACCAAGCAGGCCGAGGCAGCCAAGAATCAGGCTTCCGAGCAGACACTGCGCCTCCAGCGATCCGTAGCCCAGCTGCAGGCGGGGCGCGACGTAGCCGAACTGGAAGCCGAAATTGCGCAGAAAACCCTGACCAGTGTGCAAACGCGCATGGATTCGGGAACAGCCAATCTGCATGATCTCGATGACGCCCGCTCGCAGATGAGTGAGCGCTCCATCACCCTGCAGGATGTCACCTTCGAACTCCAGCGCGCGCAATTGGGCCTGTTGCGGTCGACGGGCGATCTGGAAAAGTGGGCTTTGGGAAAATAACCGACTTGGATTTGTCATCCGGAGCGGAGCCGAAGGATCCCTACTCGCTCCACTGCACCCGTATCGCGTAATCTGCGAACTGCAGAAGTGATGAACGTGGCCAGCGCGGATAAGAAAGACTCAGGATCACAGGTTGAACCTTAGAGTTTTCCCCGCAGCGCCCTCACCACTTGCCGGATCGCCTTCTCATTCCGCCGATACCACCGCCATTGTCCATGCTTGGTGGCCTCGACCAGGCCCGCCTTGGTGAGAATCGACATGTGATGTGAAATGGTCGGCTGCGAGAGTTGGATACGCTCCTCAATATCTCCTCCGCACAAGCAGGAAGCATGAATATGCTTCGGCGCCGGAGTCTTGCTCTCCATGCGCTGCTTCAAAACAAGCAAAATGCGGCGACGGGTGGGATCAGCGATGGCGTGCAGAGCGCGGTCCAGCGACGCTTCGGAAGACATGCGAACTACAATTATCGCGAAAATCGATAGCTGTCAATGTACAGTTACTTCTTCAAGATCGGGCTATACCCGTCCCCGACCAGCCGCGTGCGCATGGTCTCTGCCTCCTTTGCTTCGGCGTACGGTCCAAGTTGCACCCGAAACAGTTTATCGGTGGCGACCTGGGCCGCGACAAATGCGGGGTACTCCTTCTTCTTGAGAGCATCCACCAGCGCCTGGGCATCTTCCTGCTTGCTGACGGCAGCAACTTGGACGAAATAGCCCGACGGCAGCGCGGTCGTTAACTCATTCGGATTCGCCGTTGGGCTTGCAACTGGCGTACCGGTGGTCGACGCATTGGTAGCCGTTGCCGAGGTCGCATCGGCGGCCTTCTGGTCAGGAGGCGGGGTGAGTTCGGCGTTCGCATCCTTCTGCTCAACCGCTTTGTAGAACGTCATCGGCTGTGCGGGAGTGGATGCCGCGCCGCTGGCTTTGCTGCTGTTGGAGGAGACCTGCGGCGTGGCTGGCACATTCGTGGCCAGCGACGGCTCCGACTTGCGTCCCAGCGAATATCCCAGCGCAAAGAACAGCGCGCACACGCCCACCAGGCCGAAGAAGAGAACCAGCAACTTCCCCGTCCCCAGAGTGATTTCAGTATCTTCCGATGAAGCCATAAATCATCCCCCAACGTGCTCTCGTAGCGACAGCTGCCTTGCCTACTCCGACTCGAAGCGCGCCGGCCTCGCACGAACAGATGTCCCGCGACTCGACCTAAGCCGTTTTGGCGGGCGCAGGCGCCAGCTTGGTTTCGGCCACCTTATCCAAAAGCTTCTGAATTCCCGGGAAGAAATCGACCGGCACCGGGAACACCACCGTCGTATTCTTCTCGACCCCGATCTCGGTCAGCGTTTGCAGATAACGCAGTTGCACGCTGACGGGCTCTTGCGAGAGCAGATGAGCCGCGTCGACCAGTCGCTGCGCTGCCGAGTATTCGCCTTCGGCGTGAATAATCTTCGACCGTTTCTCGCGCTCGGCCTCAGCCTGCTTGGCCATGGCGCGCAACATCGACTCCGGCAGGTCCACCTGCTTGACCTCGACGTTTGTGACCTTAACGCCCCACGGCGAAGTGTGCGTGTCGAGAATGCTCTGCAGCCGCAGATTAATCTTGTCACGATGCGTCAGCAGTTCGTCCAGTTCGAGTTCACCCAGCACCGAGCGCAGGGTAGTCTGCGCAAACTGCGAGGTTTGGTAGACATAGTTCGAGACTTCCACAACTGCTTTGCGCGGCTCAATCACGCGCAGGAAGATCACGGCATTCACTTTCAGCGTAACGTTATCACGCGTGATGATGTCCTGGGATGGCACTTCCAGCGCTTCCTGCCGCAGCGATACACGGACGATGCGATCGATCGGCGCGAAAACCAGAATCACGCCCGGGCCCTTCGCCACCGGCAACAAACGGCCTAACCGGAAGATCACGCCACGTTCGTACTCCGCGAGAATCTTGATGGAACTCAGGATGTAAATGGCAACAATGACTATGATGATGGTTCCAAAGCCGAAGCCGAATGCGTCCACAAGCGCCTCCCACGATCGGAGCGGCCATGCCCCTACCGCGGATTGTATAGCAGCGGAAAGCACCCGGGGCGCAAATTGCTATTACTAAAGTTGCTTGGCTTGATGCGGGAGTGGACTCTGCCGCAACTCTGGAAAGCCATTGCCAGGTGAGGTCCGCGTCTGTTTCCGACCGAGGACCCATGCACTCTTGGGGCAGGATTGCCCCACACGCACGACGAATGCGCTCCTTCCAAGCTTCATAAACTGCCCTATATGAAGGCATGGCAATGACTTCTCTGAATATCTCACTTCCGGAAGCCCTAAAGCAGTACGTCGAAGGGCAGGTCGCCACGGGCGACGGGGGTACGCCAAGCGTTGAACAGCGGATTGGTACACCTCTCAATCTGGACAAACATTGTGGAGGCGATGGGAAAAGCGGTAACGTCTGCAGTGAACCTTGCGATGCGCCCGTCCTGCAGTTGGCAGTCCATGCACGTTCAAGTCGCCTGAGCTTTACGATGTTCGAAGATTACCGATGAGCGCTTTTCCGAAACACCTGCTCTTTTATAGATTTGATGACGAGGAAGCATTTATCTTGCGGATCGTCCACGGCGCCCGCGGCTTGAAAAACTGATCTCTTAGCTTGTCCTTATTGCGCCCTGGCGACCTGAATGCGGTTGGCGTCGACCTTTACGTCGCGCTGGATCTGCATCTCAATGGACGTACCGACCTCGAGCCGAACCTCCGGACCATGCTTCAGCAGCGCCCATGCCACGCCGCCCGCGATTCCGGCAAGTCCTCCAATGCGCGCGCCGTTGTATCCGCCGGCAGCGGCGCCCCCAATCGTCCCTACGGTTCCCCCGACAGCAGCGCCCTTGGCTGCATCCTCGACGCGCTTGCCGGTGTCCTTGTCCTGCTGAATCGTGCCTTCGGAATCTTTCACGCCGTTATCGGCAGCGCCGGGCGTGTTATCCACCGACCCCGGCAACAGCACCGTGTATCCGCTCGGGTAAATCATCGACGTAAAGTGGATCAGCAACTCCGCGCGCTTTTTCGAACGTCGGGCATGCTCGGTGTGCACGACCTTGCCCTGTATGTAGGTGCCAGCGGGAATCAGGATGCGCTCGTTCTGTACAAAGGGAAATGCCGTTTCCGCATACACGGGATCTCCATCGCGGGCGTTCTTGGTAGAGATGGCCTGCTTGAGCTGTAGGGGAATCTTGCTGCCAGCGGGGATCACCACGGCATGAGGATCAGGCGCAGGCTCCACCTTGGCTGGAGCCGCCGCGGTCGAGTCGCCAGTGTTACCAACTTGGGAAGAACTCGCAGGTTGTGCCGTGGATAACTTAGGCCTGGTATCGGTTGTCTGGCCGAACGCCATCCCGGAAACCAGCAGCAGTGTCCAAAAAATGCGCATTCCCCACCTCCCGCGTACGCCTAAGCTTACTATGGCTTAGCCGCTAGGATGCAGGAACATGAGCCCGGAGTTATCTGCCGGATACGAGGTCTCAGAGAGTCAGCCGTCGCCGGATAGTGCTTACCACGACTCGAGGTAATATCGCGGCGCTCGCAGCCCCGGATCGCTCCCCTTGGAGGTCACCGATTGCTTCAGCAGGCCATTGACTTCCAGATCGAGCGCATGGAGTTCATCCGCTCCCAGGCTGGTAAACCGGAAGGGCTGTAGATAACTGACGGCGCCCAGCATCGGAAACATCATCTCGGCGGTTGCCCGCACCGGCCCCGAACTCAGAAAGATGGTCACTTCCACCCAGGTGCGCTCTTCGAGATAGGTGGAGAGGTCCAGCAGCCCACCGGTAATGGAGAGTTGCTGCAGCTTGGCGGCGAGCTGGCGGCCATTTTCCAGCCGAATGACGGCTGCGATGGTCCCGCGAACTCTGGCGCGTGGAGCCCGTCTTTTAGGTTGTCGTTGCACAAAATAACTCATCACACACATCCCGAATTGGTTGGCGCGCAACGGGATGCTTCGGTCCGGGTCAGTGCGAGAGCGTGCCGTGCAACTGCTGTTGGGGTGCGGCCAACAGCCGGTTCGTCCGGCACATCTTTCTCCAGTCGTACTCGTAAGCCGTTCCACAGGCCAGGCAAATTTGATAATGGCGCCCGCTCTCGTCAATGCGTGGCCACGAGAAGCGGTGACTGCAACTTTGGCGAAGAATAAACCTCAACAATCTCACGAGCTCACCTGATTTCGGTTCTTCCATTGAACCAACCAACGGGAGAAAAAGGGTTTCTGTTGATCGCTGAGCAACCCCTGCAAGGTCGACAGGAGGATGTCCGGCGATTGCGATTTGGTCAGAAAAGAATCCACGGAACGCAGCTTGCTTTTGGGCAGAGGCCCATAGCTGGAGAGAAGCATGATCGGAACCTGCGCATTGATGCGCTTCATCCTCTCGGCAATCTGGTCGCCGCTGGTCCCGGGCATCTGGTAGTCGAGGACCACGGCATCCACGTTGCGCGAGAGAAACAGCTTCAGGCCTTCCTCCACACCGCTGGCTTCCAGGACCTCGTATCCGTTCTTTTCGAGCAGCATCTTGCGGGCGATCAGCCCCTTCCAGTGATCGTCGATGCAGAGAATGGTCGCCTTCGCGCGAGACATGACTTTCTTCTCTTTCCCCGTTGGCCAGCGTGGTTTCAGTCAGCCACGTGGCTCCCGCAGGAGGCTACCGCGGCCGAAACTACGAAGTGGTGGGCAAAGGAATTCTGAATCTGAATCTCGAGATCTGCAAATTACGAATGGTCACCCCGGATGACAGTTACCCTAGGGCAAATCGCAAAAGGGGACGAGTGCCACAAATGATTAGTCATCCTGACTGCCACGTCGTTTGCGGCCCGAAGGCCCGCGCACGTTCTGGATAACTTGGGCGGCCGGCGAGGAATTTACTTATGCTTTTACCTCTTCCCTGCTTTAAGTTTCGCGATCTTCTCCTTGGCAGCCTGCTCGAGCCGATTCTTGAAATCAGCGTCGTTCTTATCAGCCGGCAACAACTCGAGGCACTTCTGCTCCGCGGCCAGGGCGAGATCGTTCTGACCGGCGGCCAGATATCCATCGCTCAAGCTGTCTTGCGCGTTGGCGGACGCCGGATACGCTTCGGCGTTCAGCTTGAACAATTCGATGGCTTCTTGCTTCTCCCCGGCCTGCAGCCGCGCGTATCCCAGGAGATTGATGGGAAACTCCGGGAACACGAATGCGTCGGGATCGCGCTTGCGCGCCGCACGGAAGATTTCCGCAGCTTTCGCACCAGCCCCGGGTTGGTTCACCAGCGCCCAAAAGTCAGAAGCCGGAGTCTTTCGCGCAGTGACATGGGCATGAAGATCGACCGGATCGGTAACGAGCTTGTCGACCAGAAACGCGACGATCTGGCCCACCAGTTCGGGGTGCGGGCCGAAAATCTCCGTTCCATGCCGGCCATCTTTGAAACCGGAAAACTTCGTGCGCGGATTGCCGGAGATCTCGCTGAACCACTGCATCAACTGGATGGTATTGGGATTGTACTGATCATCTGCAGCTGCAGCGGTGAAGATCGGCAACTCCGGATGTTGCGCGATGTAGTTAATCCCCGCCAGATCGGTACCGCCCGCAAGCAGAACCAGCGATTTCAACTCCGGATGCCGCTGCGCCAGTTTGACTGCGTTGTCCACACCGCAACTGCCGCCTCCGACGGCGATTCGCGTTTTGTCGACACCAAGTTGAGCGATCAGAAAGTTATAGGCGGCATCGAAGTCGGCCGGCCATTTCTCGTTCAACTGCTTGATCACATCTGGCGTGGAAAGATCGAATCGAGGTCCGCCACTCTCGCCAAATCCGCGATTGTCGATCGTGAGCGCGTTGATTCCTTTGTCGCTGAGTTCCTTCGCGACAGGCTCCCACGACTTGCGCGTTGTATTGCACATATGCAGCAGCAACACGCCCGGTCCGGGTTTAGCAGCGGCGAAGAAGGTGGCTTGCAGCCTGGTGCCATCCGGCGCGGTAATGTCGACATCTTTTGAGGCAGTCGCCAGCGAAGATGCAAGGATAGCAACACACAAAAAGCCGGACAGCAGCACGGGTCGAATCATAATCAGACCTCCGATCGCTCTGGGCTGAATGCAGGCCCCCAGTAGACTACTCACAACAATAGATCGTAACCCGGGGTGGCAGCGGGGTGAGGCCCCCTGGTCGGCCCGTCGAGTGCGGAACGTACGAGCTTATGGGTCCAGCTTCAAATATCAACTCTGCACGAGGCCCGCAATCCTTCCATACTCGGATGAGGCTGAGGCTTCGCACAACGCGGCGTACCAAACCGCGTCACCGGACAAATCCTGCGCGGAGTCCATCCACATGGGCGTAAAGACCCAGCCCCAAATAAGCAGGTCAGCTTGTAAGGCTGGTCGGCCTGATCGACTAGCCTGCATCCACCTCCAACTCCCAACTCACGATCTGTGATCAGGTGGACATCGTCGGTAAACAGAAAGGTCACCGCAGAGGTCTGTTTGTCCCATGCGATCCTGAACTGCATCTTTTTCACTCTCACCGTTGCGCAGGGATCGCGATGGTTTGTGTCAGTAAGGCAAGTCTCGGACTTTACTCTGGCCTTCACAACCCAGGACGGAACAGGGGAGTCCAGATTGGGGAGATTCTTACCTTGCCCATGCGCTTCGATCGCACAGGCGATGAGCGCAATCAGGCACACTGCGCGGCGGCGAGACTCAGGCGGCTATGATCATGGGCTTATTTGTAAATTAGATACTTCTCTCTGATCTTCCCGAACTTCTGCAGTTCGTCCATCCAGTCCTGCGCGATGCGGCGCGGGTCTTGGCCTGCCATCAGGGCGTCATACGCACTCTGATTTACAAGCAGTCCCTGCATCTTCTCAATTCTGAAATCGCTGGGGTAGAGTTTGCGGAGAGCGGCGGCGAGTTCGATCCCCAGTTCCGGCGCATCGAGGCCGCTGCGGTCGGTGACCATGATGTTCACTCCCTGGCACGCCTGACCGCTGTAGTTGCTCGATGTGGGCGTGAAGGTGATGGGCACGAAGCGTACTCCTGAGATGCCGCGCGCATTGAGATAAGTCGCAAGTTCCTTGCTCTTCATCCACGGTGCGCCCAGCAATTCAAACGGAGAGTCGGTACCGCGTCCCACCGAAACGTTGGTGCCCTCAATTAGCGCAACGCCCGGATAGAGAGCCGCCTCGATCACGCTGCGCAGGTTGGGCGATGGATTCACCCACTCAAGCCCGGTCGAATCAAACCAGTCGCCTCGCAGCCACCCCTCCACGGGAACCACGGTCAGCTTTGCGTTGATGCCGCGCTCGCGGTTGAACATCTTCGCCAGCTCGCCCATCGTCATGCCATGACGCACCGGCAGCGTCCAGTAATTCGTAAAGCTCTCGTGCCCCGCGTCGGCAACAGGACCTTGCACAAAGGAACCGGTAATCGGATTGGGCCGGTCAAGCACGATCATCTCGATCCCGGCCTTAGCAGCGGCTTCGAGGAAATATCCCAGCGTCGTCTCGTACGTGTAGAAGCGCACACCGGCGTCCTGAATGTCGAACACGATGGCATCGAGTGTGCGCAGCACCTCCGGCGGCGGACGGCGAGCCGCGTCACTTCCGCCATACACGCTGTATACCGAAATTCCCGTCGCGGCATCTTTCGAGTTGTTGATGTCGGTGGTGTCGAGGGTGCCCGTGACGCCATGCTCAGGGCTGAAGATCGCGTCGAGCGAAACGCCGGGCGCCTGTGCGAGCACGTCGATGGTGCGCTTCCCCGAGGAATCAAGGCCGGTCTGATTCGTCACCAGGCCAATATGACGCTTGGCGTCGGGAGTCGAACCGGCTGGAGGCTTCAGCCCATCGAAACCATGCTCCGCCACGACATCGATTCCGGTCTTAACCGAACCGTTACGCGCGCCTACGCGGCGCGCCGCACTGAAGGCCTCGTTGTAACCGGTGAGGCTCTTCCACCGGAGTGCTTCCTTCTCGCTTGTCGTCAGGTTCAGCGCCGCAGCCACTTCCGTCGCGACCTTGACGCGCAACCCGATCGCGTTCCCTTTCCCGCGCGGATGCACGGAGTTGGTCAGCAGGACGATGTAGCTCTCGGTCGTCGGATCGATCCACAATGACGTCCCCGTGAATCCGGTGTGTCCGTAGGAACCGACGGGCAGCAGATCGCCACGGTTCGAGGAGAAGGGTGAATCGATGTCCCAACCGAAGCCGCGCAGAATCGGCGCCGTTGGCGGAGTTTCGGGGGATGTCATTTTGGTGACCGTGTCCGGCGAAAGAATGCCCCCGCCACCATCGAGCAGCGCCTGCGCGAATTTCGCCAGATCATCGCCCGTACCGAACAAACCCGCGTGGCCGGCAACCCCACCCATGCGCCGCGCCGTAGGATCATGCACCACGCCGCGCAGCATCTTGTCTTTCTCGTCATATTGCGTCGGCGCAATCTTCGGCGCCCAGATCACCGGAGGAAGGAAACGCGTGTGGATCATCTTGAGCGGTGTGAAGACGTGTTGCGCGGTGTAGACGTCGAGCGTCTCCCCTGAGACTTTCTCGACCAGTTCGCCGAGCATGATGAAGTTGATATCGCTGTAGACGAAACCGGAGCCGGGCGTCGTTTCCGGAGGTATGACGGCGGCTAATTGGTACGCCGTCTGCTTCCCTTCCCACGGTGTTTCCAGATCGAGGTCCGGCGCAAGGCCCGAATAGTGCGTCAGCAACTGCCGGATGGTGATGTCGTCTTTCCCGTTCTGCGCGAAATCCGGAATGTATTTCGCAACCGGATCGTTCAGCCGCACTTTGCCGAGCTCCATCAATTGCATCACGGCGGTCGTGGTCGCGATGACCTTCGTCAGCGAGGCCAGGTCGAAGATGGTGTCGAGCGTCATCACTTCGCGCCGCGGCTCGAGCGCGCGATGGCCATAAGCTTTCCGGTAGATGACCCTCCCGTTGTGGCCAACTACCAGCACCGCTCCAGGAATGTTCCCGTCGGCAATCGCCTGCCCAATGATGGAATCGACGGCGCCGAGTTTTACCGGATTCGATACCTGCGCAGAGGAGGGGCCCGCCGCCTGTCCGGAAGCGAAGGGTTCGGCCGCTTCTTCGGCCATCAGTGACACACAGACAATGCAGGAAACAACGAGAATTACGCGAATGCGGCGCCACGGACGCGCCGGCCCGCCATGAGATCGCACCATTGATTTCAACCTGAATGTGGAGATGGTCTGACTTTACACAACTGCGCGGCAAGCCTCAACACGCCAAGGTAATTGCACGGATGCCCGCGCATGCCAGCGCCCGTCAGGCAGCTTTACGCCTACGCATCACTCTGCTATAACGCGCGAAGAATCCAATTTTCAGCGAGAACGCAGATTCCGAACGGCACACCCACTCTCGTTTCAGCTTTTGAGCAGCAGGAGCTGCAATTTTCGTCGGCATTTGCAGTCATGCGCGAAGCGATCGCGAACCACGCATTCCCGGCCGCGTCCATGGCCGTGACCCATGCAGGGAAATTGATAGCGCTGCAAGCGTTCGGCAAGTTCGTGTACGAACAGGACCTCGAGGGTGCCCCACACTTGTCGCGATTTTCGCGACAGGGCGGGGATTTGGATTTACACGTCCGTCCCGCCACGCTGTTCGACCAGGCGTCGGTTACCAAACCGGTCGCCACGAGCACCATGGCAATGATCCTGTACGAACGGGGATTGCTCGAACTCGAGGCTCCCCTCTCGGGCACGATCCCCGAGTTCCTGACCGGCGACCAGCGGCGGAGTGCAGTGACCTTCCGGATGCTGCTGGCGCACTCCTCGGGACTGCCGGCGTACGAGAAGCTATTCTTGAAGACCCGCAGCCGCGACGAACTGCTGCAAGCCGCGTTTACGACACCCCTCACGGCGGATCCCGGAACGCGCGCGGAGTACAGCGACATCGGATTCATCGTGCTCGGCACAGCACTGGAGCGGATGGCCGGGGAATCGCTCGCCGTATTTTGCCAGCGCGAGATCTTTGCGCCTGTGGGGATGTCGAGGACGACGTTCAATCCTCCGCGGGAACTTCGCCCAAAAATCCCGCCTACGGCTGACGAGCGCGAGGGCGGCTCGAATTCGCCGACACCTCACAGCACATTCCGCAATCGCATTGTGCAAGGCGAAGCGCAGGACGAGAACGCATTTGTACTTGGTGGCGTGGCGGGCCACGCGGGGCTTTTCTCTACTGCGGAAGATGTAGCGCGCTTCGCGCAGGTAATGCTGGCGGGAGGAAGTCCAATCCTTCGCCCGGAGACGATTGCGCTGTTCACACAACGCGAGGGGAATCCGAGTGGCACGTCACGCGCTCTTGGATGGGATACGCCTTCTGCACCCTCACAGTCCGGCAAGTACTTCGGATCTCGGGCCTACGGACATTTGGGATATACGGGAACTTCCTTGTGGATCGACCCCGACCGGCAACTGTCAGTCACTTTCCTGACGAATCGGACATGGCCTGATGGCTCGAATCAGGCGATCAAGCAAGTACGGCCTCGAGTTCATGATGCCATTGTGGAGGGCATAAACAGTTTTCCTCGCGGCGAAGACCGCTAACAACCCACCGATTTCGCGAGGAACATTCTGCCGCGCGCCCCTTCACAGAAATGATGCGATACACTGTTTTCTCTTTAGTTGTTGCGAGGAACGTTTCATTTTCGAAAGGCATGTGACTTGACGCGCTCCAAGGGCCCGAAATCTGACCTGCGGCAACTTTCTACCGAACAGATTCTCAGTACGGCGTCGAACCTCGACCAGATGTCCTCGCTCGAGATCGTCCGCCTCATGAACGACCAGGATGCGACCGTAGCGGCCGGGGTCAGGCGAGCGCTGCCGCAAATCGCGCGTGCCATTGACATCGTGGCTGACGGACTGCGCCATGGCGGACGGCTGATTTATGTAGGAGCTGGAACCAGTGGACGACTCGGCGCGCTCGACGCATCGGAGATTCCGCCCACCTACAACATCAGCCCGCGCTCGGTGCAGTACATCATGGCGGGAGGACCCAGAGCACTTGGAGCCTCGACCGAAGCGAGCGAAGACGATACGCAACTCGCAGTTGAAGAGATCCGGAAACGGAAACCGGACAAGCACGACGTGGTGATCGGCATCGCAAGCAGTGGGCGCACGCCGTTTACTATCGCTGCCATTGAATATGCACGCGGGCGCGGGGCGAAGACCATCGCTCTCACATGCAATCGCAACTCAGCTCTGGAGCGCGCTTCCGATTTCGCCATTGTGACGGAAGTCGGGCCGGAAGTTGTCGCCGGATCATCGCGTATGAAGGCGGGCACTGCACACAAGATGGTCCTGAACATGATTTCGACCGGGGCCATGGTGCGACTGGGTCTGGTTTACGGCAACCTCATGGTGAATGTCTGGACCAAGAACGAAAAACTTGTTCAGCGAGCGATTCGGATTATCGAGCAGGCCACGGGCGCGGATCACGAGACGGCAGCGCGCGCGCTGAAGGAGAGTGGCAATCGGACACCGGTTGCCGTAGTGATGCTGGCGGCGGGCGTGCCGCGAGCTAAGGCTGGTGCCGCGTTGAAGAAGTCCGAGGGGCACGTGCGCCGCGCAATTGCTATAGCAGGACATGACTCATAAGTCCTGGTTTTGAGGCCAGTCCTGCGCTCCGTGGAAGATTCTTGAAATTTCTATTGTGTCTTCGTTCATCGGTAAACGCGATCTACCGAAGAGGTTTAAATGGAAGTTCTCGCCAGCCATTCATTCTCCGGCTGCCTCTTCCAAGACGAGGCGAATTCTTCAGCTGGGCCCCCCTTCGATGATCTTCGCAACGCGAGGGGCCGCTTCGGGGTTGTCTTCCCCAATCCGGGGAGCAAATACGTTCCAAGTCGTCGGCGGCCAACACGGAGCAACGAACTTCCATTAAGATTCAAGGAAACGCCGGAGTCGTTCGGCCATTTGCTCATGGGAGAGAAACTCGCCACGTTCCGAGAGCGGCCTCGCCACGTCTCCCAGCTTCGACGAATCGATCTTCCTCTTCGAAATAGCGGGCGACGACCTCCTGGACAACCTCGTTCGGATGCACGCCGCGCGGGGCAGCTTCTTGCGCGAGTCGCCCGTGCAGGTCGGGGTTAAATTGAACTTCCTTGCCCTGAAGATACGAAAAAAGAAAGGAACTGTGCCAATGTCTGTCGCCCTTTAGTTTCCGTTTTCCTCGGGTGTGTGGCCAGGCTGCGCCCGCAACCTCGGGTTGCCGAGAGTAGAGGTTAGGTTACCTCCTTTCGCAAGAAAACCTCAACATCCTTCTTACCGGCGTGTTTCGCCCATCCAGCGGGCGTTCCGCCAAAGAGAATGTCCTTTACATCTGTTTTTGCGCCGTGGGCAATCAGCAGCTTGACGACGTCCAGATGGCCATTCCCTGCGGCCTGATGAAGCGGCGTGGAGTGCGAATGACCGCCGACTGGGTTGAAGCGATTTGGGTCTTCGCCTGCATCTAGCAAGAGCTTCACGATTTCTGCATGCCCATACCGCGAGGCTACGGCCAACGCCAAGTGGCGCCGGTCTGAGTCAGCTCCTTTCAGAAGCGGGCGCGCTTCGTCGATTTTGCCCAGAGCGGCTGCCAAGGGCAGAGTCATCTGTGCGCCTCGTTGAACAAGCGCCTCGACGGCTTCGATCTCGAAGAGCACCGCCGCGACTTCTGCGGCGCGATTCGGATCCGCTCCTCGATCGCACAGCAGATCGATCAACGGAATTTGCACGCCACACTCGCGCGGCACACTTCCTGTGGCTACGAGCATCAGCGTTTCGTTCAGCGCTGATGGCTCAACTCCTGCGTCCAGGATTACTCTTGCGATGTCGACGATGTTCTTCGGCAGCTTCCCACGGCGTATCGGATTTTCGGCGATAAATTCCAGCAGCGACGGATTGCGGAAGTAATTTCCGCCTTCGAACTCCACTCGCTGATGAACGAGGGCCGGGTGCTTTTTCAGGTGCTTGCGTAATTGTCCGACATCACCGGCGTCGATGCAGTCCAATGCGCGGCGGAAGATCGGATCTCCGACCCGCTCATGATGAGGAACGCTGACCGAGTCAACAGGCTTCGGCTTCTCAATGCGGCGTTTCAATCGGGTCCAGCTAGCGAATCCGTATTCGCGTGCGATGGCAAGCTGTGCATCGGCAAGGGTCAGATGGGCCACGAAGATTTCAGCGTCGGAGGCTTTGGTCCAGCGAGGATGAAACTCGCGGATACGTTGCGCAATGGCGCGCTCGTGCTCGCGCTGACCCTTCAGCAGATCTTTCGCCTGATATCGCAGGTGCTCGAGACTGGGGTTTTGGGGAAGAGGTTTTACGGGCATACGAACTTCCTTTCGTGCGCCCGAGGTCCGCTTGTGTGCGGGCAGAAAGTTAGTTCGTACTCTGGATTTTGAGACCTAAGGTGGACTTCTGTCCTTTCCGCGGACCGGCTGCGCCCTTCTGCGCTGCAGCGATGTTAGCACACCGGAAGTTCGAGCCCTGCGGTGCTTTGGGCAACAGCTCCAGAGGCTGGGCTGCTCCGCTACAATCGCGTTAAGGACTCATGCATGGATAAGTTTGTGATTCGCGGCGGAGAGCCGTTGCTGGGCACGGTTCGCGTGAGTGGCGCGAAGAATGCCGCGCTGCCCTGTATGGCTGCTGCTCTGCTCACCGATCAACCGGTTGTTCTCGAAAACATTCCGCAGGTGCGCGACATTCAGACGACACGCAACCTGCTGGCGGCGATGGGCGCCGAGGTCGAACTCGGATATGGCCGGGCGCAGCACCGCACTACGATTCATTGCGAGAATCTGGCCGCGCCAGAAGCATCGTACGAACTCGTCAAGACCATGCGCGCATCTACCCTGGTGCTTGGACCGCTGGTGGCGCGCTGCGGACGGGCTCGGGTTTCTCTCCCCGGAGGTTGCGCGATTGGCGCGCGTCCCATTGATCTGCACATCAAGGGGCTGGAGCGGCTGGGCGCCAAGATCACACAGGATCATGGATACATCGAGGCCAAGGCGGATCGGCTGAAAGGCGGCGAGATTGTGTTCGACAAGATCACCGTAACCGGCACGGAAGACTTGCTGATGGCCGCAACCCTTGCCGAGGGCGAGACGATTCTGCAGAACTGCGCGCGCGAGCCGGAGGTCGCCGATCTCGCTGACCTGCTGAACAAGATGGGAGCCAGGATCGAGGGCGCCGGTACGCCCACCCTCCGCGTGAAGGGCGTAAGCAAGTTGAGGGGGGCCAAGCACCGCATCATCCCGGATCGCATTGAGGCGGGAACGTTCATCATTGCGGGAGCCATGACCGGGGGCGATTTAAACGTCAGCGGATGCGAACCGGCTCACCTCGGAGCGTTGATCAGAAAGTTGCATGAAGTGGGTGTGAAAACAAAAGCTTCGGAAGACGCGGTGCGCGTGATGGGCGACAATCCTTTCACCGCGGCCGATATGATCACAGAAGAGCATCCCGGGTTCCCCACCGACTGCCAGGCGCAGTACATGGCGCTGGTCACGCAGGCCGAGGGCAGTTCGATCATCACCGAGAACATTTTCGAGAACCGTTTCATGCACGCGCAGGAACTGGTGCGCATGGGCGCGAACATCAAGATTGAAGGGCGGCGCGCCCTTGTCCGCGGAAAAACTCCGCTGAGCGCGGCGGCAGTGCTGGCCAGCGATCTAAGGGCTTCGGCGTCGCTGGTGCTCGCGGCGCTGGTTGCAGATGGCGAGACGATTATCGACCGCGTGTATCACATCGACCGCGGGTACGAGCACATTGAAGAGAAATTGAAGGCCGTTGGCGCGCAGATCCGGCGCATCGGAGAGATGTTCCCTAAAAAAGCCACCGCTGCCAGATAACCGGATTTACAATTTGCCAACTCCTGCCGTTTCGGTGAATTCGGCACAAGGGATTGGCCTGTCAATACAATCAGTGGTGCCCGAAGCCGAGCTTGGCGATACTTCGCTGCTGCCATGTCTCCTGCCATTACCTCATTGGCCTACCGAAAGGCGCGCTTGCGAACGGAACGTCTCCGCATTGCAGGCGCGATCATCATTGTCTCGATATTTGTTGTCAGCGGCATGGTGCGCATCCTGCTCTTCGGATCGCACATGAGTCACTTCGGCGTTGCCGCTGCGCTCGGGTTGGTGGGCTACGAATTTCTGGTGCTTCTTGCGGTGGATCGCAGCATCAGGACGGAAAGATTCATTCCGGATTGGTTCTGGACGGTTAACGTCATCATCGAAATGTCCATGCCGGTGATCGGGACGGCATTCCTGGCAAGCGACCGACTCGCGCCTGACTACCGGCCATTGGCGACCGGCTGGGTATTATTGTTCTTTCCCTTCCTTGTGCTTTCTACGCTGCGGTTAAGCCCGATGATTTCAAGCGTGGCGGGCATCGTCGGGGCGCTTGGATATCTGCTCGCGGCCCGGTATCACGGCTGGCACATCAAGGGCGATCTGCAAAGCAATCCAGTCACCCATTCCGCGGTTCCCTTTTTTGCGGTGATGATTTGCGCGACGGGATTCATCGCGGCGCTGGTTGCTGGTGAAATCCGGAAACATCTGGAAGCAGCGCTGAAGGAGGCAGAGACCGAGCGCATGCTGAAGCAGATGGAACACGACCTGGGAATCGCCCGTTCGATTCAGCAGTCGTTGCTGCCAAAGGTCAGGCCCCGCATTGACGGATACGAAATTGCGGGATGGAACCGTTCTGCGGATGCGACCGGCGGCGATTATTTTGACTGGAACCAACTCGAAGATGGCACCCTGGTCGTGACCCTCGCCGATGTCACGGGACACGGAATCGGACCGGCGCTTCTGGCGTCGGTGTGCCGTGCCTACGCCCGCGCGAGCTTCAATCCTGGAGATTCGCTCGCGAATGTGATGCAACGAATCAACAAATCGTTTGGAGGCGACTTGTCGCCCGGACGGTTCGCGACTTTCGTCGCCGCGGTTTGCCGCGGGGGAGACGACAACCTGGAGTTGCTTTCCGCAGGTCACGCACCGCTGTTTATTTATTCGCACAACAAGCGGCAGTTAGAGGTCTCGCCGGCACATGACGTTCCTCTGGGAATTCTGCCCCAGCTGACCTCGGCAAGAGCGCAGGTGGTCAGGATGCAGCCGGGTGATCTGGTGTTGCTGATCACGGATGGATTCCTGGAGTGGGAGAATGCTGCCGGCGAGCAGTTCGGCACGCCGCGTCTGGAAGAGTTCATCCGTTCCAATGGCCACCTGGGTCCCGAGGAGATTATTGCGGAGCTCTACGCCAGGGTGTTGGAGTTCGCAGGTGGAACCTCGCAGCAGGACGATCTCACGGCAGTCGTGATCAAGAAAACCGCAGTGGCAAAAGGTTTGGCCGGAGCGGCGGCGTAAACATATCCGAATTACTTATTCGTCGCCGACTCGGCATTGGCCACCCGCACGATGCTGCACTCGACCTTTTTCCCGTGTGAAGATTTCAGCTTGCCCTTGTTCTCATCCACCTCATACTTCAGTTCACTGCCAACGACGAAATCGGTGGCTTTTATCTTCGTTTTGTGGCTGGTACGGCAGGTATAGTCCTTGCCGGCGGCAGAGAAGGAAAAGTCGAATTGCTGATTCTTGTTTTCTTTGTCGGTAGTGCCCGCCGGCTGGACATCTTTGAGTGTTGTATTGCCGGAATCCTTGCTACCCGCGCTGGCATTGACCGTCAGCATCAACATGAGTGCGAACAAACTGAATCTGCGCATACCTTAGCCTCCGTGACAGACTGGGACCGGGAGGATCGAAATCTGTCGACATCTCCGCTTTTAATTCGAACGCGGCCTAAACTTCTTTCTTGATGAGCCTCGTGATCCAGATCAGGATGATGGCTCCCAAGCTGGCCACAAGGACGCTCCAGATGAAGCCACCGGCGCCAAAACCGAGCAGTCCGACTACCCAGCCACCAATGATGCCGCCCACGATGCCGAGCAAAATATCGGCGATCGTCCCGTAGCCCCCGCCTTTCATGATCTTGCCGGCAGCCCATCCGGCAATTAAGCCTACGATGATCCACCAGATAATCCCGTGTGCCATGTGATCCCCCTGGAATCAGAGTAAGAACCGGAAATGGCACGACCGATTTAGATTCGGCGCTGGATGGGCTCCGCGAAACTGTCAAACGTTACAGATGCACCGTGCAGGCGGATTAGCGTCGAAGCTAGTGTGAGCGAGTCAGGCGCCGGATCATCGTCTCGTGCTGTGGATGTTGGCGAATGAAGTCCGTTCGTTGCGCTAGTTCAAAATCAGCAAAATCGAACCCCGGGGATACGGTGCAGCCGACGAGCGCCCACGACTTCCAATCGGCCACGTGCGAGGCGAACCAGTGCCCGGCGGGGACGACGGCCTGAAAAACCTGGCCGGCATTCGGATCGTTTCCCAACAGAAGCGACGAATAGCCACCTGCAGGATCGATGACGTGCACGAGTAGCGGCGAGCCTGCGTAGAAGTGCCATAGTTCGTCGGAGCGGAGGCGGTGAAAGGCAGAGAAGTTTTCGGCTTCGAGGAGGAAATAGATGGCAGTGGAAGCGGCGCGCGGCCCCGAGTGGCCGGGCAAGGAGTCTGCCGAAATCAGCAGGTCAGATTTGTAGGTCTGGCGGTAGTGGCCGCCTTCCGGATGTGGATCGAGCTTTAGCTTCTCGATCCAATAACGGGCTTCGTGGGATGGCAGCATCATCGGCGAGCCCCCGCCATCGTCAGGTCCTTCGGAACGGGAACAGCACGTTCCTCAGGATGACAGATGCTTGGGTGCGTGGGGAAATCGGACTGTGAAAAACTTGTCAGGACTGTTTTCGGGCTGCTT
>Ga0126373_10000444_pt1 | contig 27109 bp, 22 predicted proteins | sample PanSoiMetPlot_11_FD_92545 | JGI IMG/M metagenome (GOLD analysis project Ga0126373, IMG submission 92545) | Tropical forest soil microbial communities from Panama - MetaG Plot_11 | ecosystem: Environmental > Terrestrial > Soil > Tropical forest > Bulk soil | place: Panama | collected 2016-02-17 | reverse complement strand
GGGTGAGGGTGCGCTGGCGCGGCCCTGCCGACGGATCGGGCTCACCGGTCGCCGGCGGCGGCGCGGTGTGGGTCGCCGGGCCGGGCTCCGGCGTGCTGTATGAGCTTGATCCGGCGACTGGTGCCGTCCGCCAGCACATCAAGGTGGCCGGCACGCTGCCGCACTTCGTCTCGCCGAGCCTGGCAGGGCAGCTCCTGCTGATCGGCACGACGACGGGCGTGACCGCCGTCTCGGGCGCTTAGGGCTGGACCTGACTGCCGGGCACAACGTGCAGCTCGACGCCGCGGGCGAGCCGCGCCAGGTCCCGCAGCACGGGATACCGGCCCGCCTGGTTCGGCCGCCGCTCGAGCACCAGCTCGGTCACCTGCTCCCGGCTTGCATAGTCCGCCAGCGCTGCGGCCACCGACGGGCCGGCGAGCTCAACGAATTCGCCGCCGAGCTGCTCACTGAGCGCCGCGTACCCCGACAGCATCTGGCCGGCCGCGGCATCAGGCTGCGCGGGCCGCACGGTCGCGACCCGGAACTGCCCGTCCACGCCGGCGGCCAGCGCCGCGGTACGCCGGATCAGGGGCTCCATGCCGGGCCAGGGACCCGCGCAGGCAAGGATGATCGGCTGCCGGTCCTGGCCGGGCGCCTCGGGTGCCGCCTCGCCCGCGTAGGCGGCGAGCTGGCGCTCGCCGTGCTCGGCGACCAGAGTGAACGCTCGTTCTCGCTCTGCCCGCAGCACCGGCAGCGCATAGGAGGTGGCGAGGGCGGTGGCCACCTGGTCGGCCGGCACGATCTCCCCCCGCCTGACCCGGTCGGCCAGGATCGACGGCGGGACGTCCACCAGCTCGATCTCGTCCGCCAGCGCCAGCAGGCCCGCCTCGTCGAGGAGCACTGGCTCGACTGCCACGTCGCCACTCGCGGCACCGCCCAGCCGACCGAGCTGGACCGTGCCGATGACCGTGAGCCCGGCCTCGGCCAGGCGCCGCGCCGCGACAAACCGGCGCTCGGCCGTGGTCGTGCCCTCGGTCAGGTCGTCGACGCAGACGACCTCGGGCCGCCGGGCGAGAACCGCGGCGGTGTCGACCGAGCTGCCGTCTCCCACCAGCTCGAGCCCGTCGAGCTCAGCCGCGACCACTTCGCGATCACGCGTGTCGACGGCGCCGACAACGACGTCGCTGCCGCGTGCCCGGCGCCGCTGTGCCTCTTCCAGCATCGCCGTCGTGGTGCCGCAGCCGCGCGCGTAGCCGAGGTAGACCCGCACCGCGCCGCGGCGTGGTCGCGACGGCCAGGATGGCGCGCCCTCTTCGGCAGCACCGTCGCCGTACGTGTGCAGCGGAGCGGTCTCGATGTAGAGGTGCACGCCGGGTAGCTGGCCTGCCAGCCGCTCGAGCAGACTGCCGCGCCAGCGCTCGAGCAGACCTGCGTCAGGCACCATCAGGACCAGGTGTCGTGCGTTCAGCTCCTGCACCGCCGCGATGATCGCGGCGCCGGGGTCGCGGCTCTCCCGCACCAGGACCGTGGCCCCGCTCGCGGTGGCGACCACCTCTGCCTGCTCGGTCAGCGCGCGGCCGGACATGCCCTGCTCGAGCACGAGCACCGTGCACCGGGCGGCGCGCTGCCGCGCGAGCCGGACGCCCCGCCGCACCAGGTGCTCGGCCTGCTCGGGACGCTGCACGACGACCAGCACATCCCGGGCGCCGGAGCTTCGCGTGGCATCCGAGACCGGCGCCGCCTGGCCGGCCGGGCCGGGTTCGGCCGGCCGACGTGCCACGAGCCGCAGGCCTATCTCGCGCAGGGCGGCCAGCCTGGCAGGCTGGAACTCGGTGCGAAGCACCTCGTCGATCAGCTCCCGCGGGTAGATGTTGCCGTGTCCCAGCCGCTTGCGCAGGGCCTCCGGTGACGAGTCGACGAACTGGAGTGCATCGACGCTGGCCAGCGTTTCGTCCGAGATCGTGCCGGGCGCCGGTCTCCCGGTGATCGCCTGCACCTCCGCTGACGTCGCGTACACGTCGGCCACCTCAGCCGTGCTGATCACGTGGATGCCTGCGCCGCGCAGTGCTTCGATGGCCGCGGCGTGCCGGCCCAGGTCGTCGACGAGCGCCACTTCCGGCTTGCGGGCGAGCACGGCGGCGAGGTCGAGCTGCGCGCGGCCCTCTTCGGAGTCCGTCCGACCCGGCACCGTCTCCAGGCCGCTCATGGCTTCGATGGTGTGCGGCCGGCCGTGGCCGTCGGCGTAACCGATGACTACGTCCTCGCCCAGGTCGCGCACCGCCCGGCCCTCGCGCAGCATGGTGTAGGTCGCGCCTGCGCCGGGAGCCGCGCCGAGATACACGGTGAGCGACCCGCGGCTGGCTGGCGGCGGTGCGTCGGCGATGGTGGCACCGATGCCCTGCTCCTCGCGGATGATCTCCTGTCGCGCCGCGTCGTAGTCGTACAGCTCGGCGTAGCGGCCCCAGTTGATCGCGACATCGAGCTGATGTGCCGCGTCGTCCTCGCCGTAGCTGGTGCGCAGGATGTCGGTAAAGAAGCCGGCGGGCAGCGTGTCGTCCCGGCTGCCCCGCAGGCTCCGGTAAATCGTGCGGACCAGCGGCGCACGGTCGAGGGACGCCCGCGCGAACATCTCCTTCGAGTCCTGGATGCTGGCGCCGGCGAACACCTCCCCGTTGCCGGTCAGCTCGAGCCGGTCGCCGTGCAGGCCGGCGAAGCCGAGCAGCACGAGTGCATCGACGAGCGGCAGCAAGTCGTCTACCTCAAGGCCCAGGCTCTCGGCGAGGTCGGCCAGGTCGGCCGCCCCAGAGTGCCGGGCGAGCATGATCTCGGCCAGGCCGGACAGGCCGTCGACCGTGGCCTGCGGCAGCGGCGTGTCACTAATCGTCCCGGTCGGGACCCGGCCGCCGACCGTCGCGGGCCGCTCTTCCGGCACGGTCCGCTGCGTCATCATGCGGTAGATCTGGTCGACCAGCTCGTCGAAGTCGGGCGTGCGCCGCTGGCGCGGCCGCGCCAGCGGGTTCACCATGTCGGCCTGAATCCGGCCGGGATTGGTGCCGAGCACGAGGATCCGGTCGGCCAGCAGCACCGCCTCCTCGATGTTGTGCGTCACCATGACAATGGTCTTCGTCGGGAACCTGCGTCCTTCCCACAGCTCCAGCAGCTCGCCGCGCAGGTTCTCTGAGGTCAGCACGTCCAGGGCGCTGAACGGCTCGTCCATGAGCAGGGCTGCCGGCTCGACCACCAGCGCGCGGGCAAAGCCAACGCGCTGCCGCATGCCGCCGGATAGCTCTTTCGGGAACGCACTCTCGTAGCCGTCGAGGCCGACGATGTCGATGGCGCGCAGCGCGCGCTCGGTGCGCTTGGCTGGCTGCACGCCGCGCGCCTCGAGACCCAGCTCGACGTTCTGCTGCACGGTCAGCCAGGGCATCAGCGCGAATGTCTGAAAGACCATGGCCGTCTCCCGGTTCGTGCCCGTGAGCGGGCGGCCGCGGAACAGGACCTCGCCCGACGTCGGCGCCATCAGCCCGGCGATGCAGCGCAACAGCGTGGACTTGCCGCTCCCGCTCCGGCCAAGGAGCGCGACGAACTCGCCTTCGGCGACGTCGAGATTGATGTCGTCGAGGACCGGGAGCGGCCGGCCGCCGGGTCCGGTGAAGGACTTGCTCAGGTTCCTGGCGCTGATCAGGGGCGTGGCCGCCACCGGCCTCGCCACGGCCGTCCCGGAGGTCGCGGGCCCGCTCATGCGAGCGCGTACCTCGTCTCGGCGAGCCGGTAGAGCCGGCGCCACACGAGCGCGTTCAGCCCCGTCACATAGATCGCCATGACCAGCAGGCCGGCGAACAGTTCCGGCAGATGCCCCGTGTTCTGCGCGATGAAGCTGCCGAGGCCCTTAGCTGTCAGCGTCTTGTGGTTGTAATAAACGATCTCGGCGACGATCGTCGCGTTCCACGCGCCGCCGGCCGCGGTGATCGCGCCGGTCACGTAGGCAGGGAAGATGCCCGGCAGGATCAGCCGCCGCCACCGGTCCAGGCCGTGCACGCCGAGGTTGTCCATGGCTTCCTTGAGATCCGACGGAACCGCACTCGCGCCGGCGATGACATTGAACAGCACATACCACTGGGTGCCCAGCGCCATGAGGACGATCGCGCCAAAGTTCAGCGGCAGGCCGATGGCGATGAAGACCGCGATCGCGAACGGGAAGATGAAGTTCGCCGGGAAGCTGGCCAGGACCTGAACGATCGGCTGCATGAACTGCGCGACCCGCGGGTTGAATCCGATCCATACCCCGACCGGCACCCAGATGACGGAAGCGATGGTGACCACCGTCACGACCCGCAGGAAGGTGAGCAGGCCCAGGCCGAATGCGGTGCCGAAGATGGAAAGGCCGTCCGCGCCGGTCGCGATGAATGCCAGCATGCTGTACAGGCCATAGCCGAGCGCCAGCGCGAGCACGACGGTGAACGCAGCGTCTGCGGCCCGCCGCCGCGCCGCAGAGTCGGCCAGGCTGTGATCGTCCACGCCGGTGACCCTGCCCAGCACTGCGTTGACGGGCTCGGCGAGCGAGCGCCTGCCCCGGCCCAGCACCTCCGGCCAGGTTGACCTGCGCAGCGCGTCCAGCACGAGTGACTTTGGCTTCTGGCTCGACTCCGATAGCTCCACCCGGAACTTGTCCACATACGCGACGAGCGGCCGCCAGAAAAAGAAGTTGATCACGATGATCATGACGATCATCGTGATGATGCCGTAGACCACGTCAGTGAGGCGGCCGTCGTTGACCGCCTCCCCGACGTACGAGCCCACGCCGGGCAGCGTGTACCGGCGCCCCTTCACCGTGATGAGCTCCGACGCAGTCAGGAAGAACCAGGCGCCGCCGAAGCTCATCATCCCGTTCCAGACCAGCCCGATCGCGCCGCCGGGCACGTCGACCGCCCAGAAGCGCTTCCACCGCGATAGGCCCATCAGCTTGCTCGCCTCGTCGAATTCGGCCGACTGGCTGATGAGGGAGTAGTAGAAGGAAAACGTGATGTTCCAGGCCTGCGACGTGAAGACGGCGAAGATGGCGGCGCACTCAAGCCCGAGCTCAGAACCGGGGAACAGAGCGGTGAAGAACGTCACCGTCACGGCGAGGAAGCCGAGGACCGGAACGGACTGCAGGATGTCCAGCGCCGGCACAAGGACCCGCCGGGCGCGCCGGCTGCGCGCCGCGACGTACGCGTAGGAAAGGCTGAACGCATATGAAAGGGCCAGCGCGATAAACATCCGCAGCAGGCTGCGTGCGGCGTAGTACGGCAGGTTCGACGGAGACAGGTCGATACTGCGGGACGCGGTCACCGGCGCGCGGGCACCAGCCCCGACCCGGATCAGCACATAGACGCCCAGCAGTACGACGATGCCGACGCTCACGTCCAGCGGGCGAAACCTGAGCCGGGTCAGCGTCTCCCGGCTCGGGAACGTCGGCGTGACTGCCACGCCACAATCATGCCGGGACCGGCCACGAGGCCGTCGTGGGGAGCGACCTTGCTACGACGAGTCCCGCCGTTGCGCCCTGTTTATGGTGGTTAGCGCTCAGCGACGGCCGCGGCCCCCGCGCGACGCGACGAAGGGCACGATGAGCACGAGCCACCACAAGCTGAGGACTGCCCGGCCCACCACCGCGTCCCTGCTGATCGTGCCCACGACCAGGACGATAAGCAAAATCGTCGCGGTGACGGCCGCGACCGGCAGCCGCGGCCCCGTCGCCCTGAACGGCGGCTTCACGCTCGGCGCTGGCAGGCGCCTGAGCGCCGGCAGATCCCTGGTCAGGTCCGCGAGCTCGCCGTAGGTCTTCGCGCGAAGCACCAGGTCGCTCCGCTCGTCAAACTCCTCGTGCGTCAGCCGGCCGGCCTGGAAGTGCTCGCTGAGCTCGGCCAGGACCGCGTCCCGATCGGCATCTGATGCCCGCATGGCGCTCGGCTGGTAGCGCGGTGAAAGATCGTCCATCGCGGCCCCCCTCCCCGCGGCCGGTTGCCCTTCCATCTTGCGCCGGCTCGAGTCTGTGACCGCGGCCGGCTGTCACCCCGCTCAGCGACAGTTGTCAGCAGGGATCGCCGGAGAGTAGCCTGCCCGCCGCGCGGGCATGTCCACCATCGCCCGCCATCGAGCTGGCGCTGGTCAGGCACGGGGGAACTGCCGCACGTGACGCCATCGGTTGCAGGGCTGGACACCCTCCTCGCCGTCGTGCTGGTGGCGGCGCTGGCGCCGGCCATCGTGGCGCTGCTGCCGGGGAAGATCCCGCAGGTAGTCGTGCTGATCTTTGGCGGGATCCTGATCGGCCCGCAGGTCCTTGGCATCGGCCATCCGGCCAGCATCTCGCTCTTGTCGGATATCGGCCTCGGATTCCTGTTCCTGATGGCCGGCTACGAACTCGAGCCCGGCCAGCTGCGGCAGCGATCAGGCCGGATGGCCATCGCCGGCTGGTCCGCCAGCGCGGCGCTCGCGGTGGGGATTGTCGCGGTGCTGACGGCCACCGGCTTCGTCCGTGACTTCGTCCCCATCGGACTGGCCCTGACCACCACCGCACTCGGCACGCTGCTGCCGATCCTGCAGGACGCCGACATGCTGTCCGGCGACTTCGGCAAGTACGTGCTGGCGGCGGGCGCTGTCGGGGAGCTCTTCCCGATCGTGGCGATCTCGATCTTCCTCACCAGGCGCAACGAGTACGTCGCGTTCCTGTCCCTGGTCGCAGTTCTCGGCGCCGCCCTGCTGCTGACGGCTGCGCCGCATGTGCTCGGCGAGAGCCGGCTCCGCGCACTGGTCAGGCAAGGTCAGCGAGCGACGGCGCAGACCACGCTGCGCTGGTCGATCGTGCTGCTCGTCGTGCTGCTCACGCTGGCCGCGCATTTCGGCCTCGACGTCGTCCTTGGCGCCGTCCTAGCTGGCCTGGTGCTTCGGCGCTGGACCAACCGCATGGGCGATGTCCAGCCGCTCGAGAACAAGCTCGAGGCTGTCGGATATGGGATCTTCATCCCCCTCTTTTTCGTGTCTTCCGGGATGACGCTCGATGTCCGGTCGATCATCCACAACCCGTTCCGGCTCGTGGTCTTCTTCGTGCTGCTCCTGGTGGTACGCGGTCTGCCGTCCTTGCTGGTCTACGCGCGCGTGCTGCCGCTCCGGGAGCGGGTGGAGATGACCTTCATCACCGCGACGACCATGCCGCTTCTCATCGCGCTAGCCGCCATCGGCCTGAGCGACGGCGTCATGCTGCCCTCGAACGCGGCGGCACTCGTCGGCGCGGGTGTGGTGTCCGTGCTGGTGTTTCCCGCCGTCGCCACGCTGCTGCGCCGAAGCGGCCGATCCGGGCTCAGCTCCGGGCAGCAATGAAGGCCGCCAGCGTGCCGAGCGTCTCGAGCGAATCCAGGTTGAGGTCCTCCGCCGCGACGTCGACGCCGTACCGGCGCTGGACCTGGCGCAGCAGCAGGGTTCCGGCCAGCGAGTCCAGCCCGACGCCGCCACCGAACAGCGGGGTTGCCAGCGGTATGGCGCGCAGCTCGTCTCGCCCGGTGACCTCTGCCAGCACGTCGCGGAGCTCGGCCGCCACCTGGTCCGCGGTGGCTGTCACGGCTCGCCCGGCGCGAGGACATACTCCGGCACGGCAGGCAAATCGCGGTCCAGCGGCCGGCTGAAAAGCACCCGTCCGTCTGGCGCTCGTTCACCCGGCTCGGCCCGGAACCCGGAGGCCGCAAGCGCCAGCCGGAACGGCACGTTCCGGTCGGTCACCCGGCACGGCACGTGCAGGCGAGCGGCGCCCGCGCCCGCCGCCGACCGGCACAGCCAGGCCAGCAGCGCGTCGAGCGTGCCGCGGCCCAGCGCGCGGCAGGACATCATCACCAAGGGCACGCTCACGTCAGGCGGCTGGCCACGTGCGACCTGGATCGCCGCGCCGACCAGGCCGTCGTCACCAAAATCGTCGGCGAGCCTGACCGTGATCACGTCGTGTCCGGCGCTCGAGCGCAGGTCGTCCAGCTCCTCCTCGGTGAGCGGCTCGCCGGCCGAGTTGAGCTGGTGGGTCCGCACCGACAGTTCGTGCAGCCGGGGCAGGTCGGCGGCGGTTGCCTGCGCGATGGTGACCCGAGTTCCGATGTGCCGCAGGAACTCCGCACGGGAGCCGCCGAACTGGCCGGCCGCGGCCTGCCGGCGGCTGCGCTCGGCGTAGAGCTGACCGCGGCGGCGGGCCTCGGCCGTCACCACCGGCGGATTGAACTGCGGCCAGCTGGCCGCCTCGGCCGCGTCCTCCGGGGTGAGGACGAGCACGTCGGGCAGGGCAGCCGCGACCTCGGCCCGCTCGAGCATGTCGTCGTCGACGAAGGCCATCTCCGCGTCGGCCAGTCCTAGGCTGGCAGCGATCCGGCCGAGCGCGTCGGGCTTGGCGTCCCAGCCGCACTCGGCGGCGGCGAAGTCCAGGCCGGCCAGCCGCGCGACGTAATCGGCGACGGCGGGCGGGTTCTTGCTCGCCAGGGCCTGCAGGATGCCGCGCCTGGCCAGCTCGTGCAGCACGCCGAGCAGCACCGGATTAGCGGGCGGCGGCTGCTCACCGGACTCCAGGTAGACCCCGTCGAGCAAGGTGTTGTCGATGTCCCAGACGACGCACTTGATCACGGTGACCGGCGCTCCATCGTCAGGTGCGTAGCAGCAAAGCCGAACTTCCTGTAGAGCGTGCGCATGCCGACATTGCGGGCGTGCACCTTGCCGATCAGCTGGGTCAGCCCGGCGTCCTCGGCCGCCGCGACCACCGCGGCCATGAGCAGCTCGGCGATCTGACTGCGGTCAGGGACGTCCGAGGTCGCGAGCGAGCGGAAGTTGCCATAGCGGTCGCCGGTGAGCGAGTTGGTCCGGGCGGAGAGCCACGCCCAGCCCAGCGGCACCTGCGGTGCCTGCTCGGCGACCGCGACCAGCATGATCTCCCCAGGCCGGCCGAGCGCACCGGTGACCCGCCTGCGGTGCAGCTGGGGATCGGTGATCGCCTCCTCGCCGAAGGAGACGAGGGCGATGTCGATCTCGTAGCCGACGATCGGCTCCACGTCGCTGTCGGTCGCGGCCCGAACGAGGTAGTCAGTCATCTTTGCACCAAGGGCATAGGCCGGAACACGGTGCCGCCGCACTCCGGGCAGCCTGCCGCCTGCAAAGCGCCGATCTGCGGCCAGCGGCTACCGGGGCCTACCGTGTGTACCGCGCGGCACCGGGCGCAGCGGTACGGCCTCGTGGCCGTCAGCCGGTTGTCCGCCGTGTAGAGCGGACCGTCGTAGACGCCCTCGATGAGCGGGCGGGCGTCCGGCGCGGTGCGCAGGTGATACAGGTTGCTGGTGCCCGCCAGCACGCCGGCTCCGAGGTAGGTATTGAAGCCGGGTGCGAGCGATCTGACCGCGAGACCCATCTCGGCAATGGCCCGCTGCACCGCGACCGTCTCGTCTGGCCGGCGGGCCCCGAACGAGAAGAAAACGTGCCGTCCCGGCTCCGGTACGAGCGCGGACACCGCCCGGCTCAGGAACAATTCGGCGCCGGCCACCGTGTACGGCGGATCAGTGAGGACGACGTCGAACACGCCAGCCAGCGACGGCGGCAGCGGCTGACGGAGATCGTGCTCGACCGTTTCCACTGCCGCCCCGGTGCCCGCCACCTGCTCGTCGATCCACCCGAGGATGGCGGGGTCGGTGTCCACGACCACAAGGCGCCGGATCGCGGCAGCGCTGCCTGTCTGCGCGGCGACGCGGGCAATGGCGACCGAGATCAGGTCATCGTCGCCGAGCAGCAGGATCCGCTGGCCTGCCAGCGCCCGGGCCTGGTGCAGCACCAGCACCCGGCCCAGCTTGGTGTCCACCGTGCAGTGCGTCTGGTCCAGCTCGGCTTTGGCGCCCGGCATCCCATCGGCGATCGCCTGCAGCGTCGTGGTGAGGCTGGCGAGCTCGGGCGGCACGATGGCACCGCGCCCGCCGCACTCGGGGCACGTCACCTGCAGCGCGACCGCCGGGTTCGCGGCCGCCACCGCGGACCGGCCCGCTGGCGTGAGCCGGACCGGCCGCTGCGTATCCACGATCCCGCGCCGGCGCAGCTCGTTGCACGCGGCCGCGACGATGGGCACCGGCAGCTCAGCCAGCCGGGGGACCTCGCGCACCGCGGCGGGCTCCGCTGCGAGGACGGCCAGCAGGATGTCGCGGATCCCTGACTCGCCCTCCGCCAGGCCGACGGCGCCGGCCACGGCCGTCACGATCTCATCCACGTCCATCAGCTGGCTCACTGTTACCCCGGTCCCTCTGACCCGCCGGGAGGCTCGGTATCCTGCCTCATCATGCCGTCTATCGACGCGGCGAGCAGCTATGCCGACCTGCGGCGTCAGGAAGCCGCCTCGGCTAAGCGCCTCTACGCTATCGACGCCACCTACCCGGCCGCCGCACCGGTGACCGAGGTGGGCGAGCTCACCGACGTTGCCAGTGCCGCCGTGCGGGCCGGCGGCGGGCACGTCCTGGCCAACAGCCATGTGGTGTTCCCCAACGGCGCGATCACGCTGGTGCTGATCCTCGCCGAGTCGCATCTGTCGATCCACACCTGGCCGGAAGAAAGCCTGATCGCGATCGACCTGTTCAGCTGCGGCGCGATCGACGGGCAGCGGGTCCTCGGCGAGCTGACGGGCGCGCTGCGGCTGGAGTCGGTCCGGGCCACCGAGGTGGAGCGCGGCCGCTCCGCGCGCTAGTTCTGCCCGGTGCTGAGGGGCGATTCGGCCCCTGGATCACGGGTACGCCAGTCCACGCAGGGTCCAACGGGACACGCGGCTGTCGTCCGATCATCGGTGGCGTGGCGGGGGGTAGCAGCAATGGCGGTAGCGGTCGGCATTGATCTCGGTACGACAAACTCGGTGATCGCATCGACCGAGGCTGGGAAGCCATCGGTCGCCCCGAACGCGGAGGGCGCTCGCACAACGCCGTCCGTCGTGGCCTTCACCCAGCAGGGCGAACGTCTGGTCGGGCAGCTGGCCCGGCGCCAGGCGATCTTGAACCCAAAGGGCACGATCTACTCGGCCAAGCGGTTTATGGGCCGAAGGTTCGACGAGGTCACGAGCGAGATGAACGCCGTTTCGTACGACGTTGTGGCCGGACCGGATGGAATGGTGCGGTTTGACGTCCGCGGCAAGCTCTACGCCCCCGAGGAGATCTCCGCCCTGGTGCTGCGCAAGCTCGCCGACGACGCGGCGAAGTTCATCGGCGAGAAGGTAACGGAAGCCGTCATCACCGTTCCTGCCTATTTCAACGATGCGCAGCGGCAGGCCACCAAGGACGCAGGCCGCATCGCCGGCCTGGAGGTACTGCGGATCATCAACGAGCCGACGGCGGCCGCGCTCGCCTACGGGCTCGACAAGAAGGGCGCGGAGACAGTTCTGGTCTTCGACCTTGGCGGCGGCACGTTCGACGTCAGCATCCTGGATATCGGCGACGGCGTCGTCGAGGTTCGCGCCACCGCGGGCGACACCCACCTGGGAGGCGATGACTTCGACCGGCGGATCGTGGACTATCTCGCCGACGACTTCAAGGCCAGCAACGGCATCGACCTGCGCGATGACCCGCAGGCGCTGCAGCGCCTTTTCGAGGCGGCGGAGAAGGCCAAGGTCGAGCTGTCGTCGGTGACCCAGACGACCATCAGCCTGCCCTTCATCACTGCCGACGCGTCCGGACCGAAGCACCTGAATGACACCCTTACCCGAGCCAAGTTCGACCAGCTCACGGCCGATCTTGTGCAGCGGACGGTGGGACCGGTTGAGGAGGCGATGGCCGACGCCAAGCTGACGGCCAATGACATCGACGAGGTCATCCTGGTCGGTGGCGCCACCCGCACGCCCGCCGTGCAGGCGCAGGTACGCCGCCTCACCGGCGGCAAGGACCCGAACATGACGGTCAACCCGGATGAGGTGGTCGCCCTGGGCGCCGCCATCCAGGCGGCTGTCATCAAGGGTGAGGTTGAGGACGTAGTGCTTCTCGACGTGACCCCGCTGTCCCTGGGCGTGGAGACCCTCGGTGGCGTCATGACAAAGGTGATCGAGCGCAACACCACGATTCCGGCGCGGCGTAGCGAGGTCTTCAGCACGGCGGAGGACTCTCAGTCGGCGGTCGACATCGTCGTGCTCCAGGGCGAGCGAGAGCGGGCCGGTGACAACCGCGTTCTCGGCAAGTTCCGGCTGGAGAACATCCGGCCCGCAGCGCGCGGGATTCCTCAGATCGAAGTCACCTTCGATATCGACGCGAACGGGATTCTCAACGCGACGGCCCGCGACCAGGACACGGGCACGGAACAGCGCATCACTGTCAGCGGCAGCTCCAACCTGGATCAGTCCGAGGTCGAGCGCATGGTGGCGGACGCCGAGAGCCATCGGGCCGAGGACCAGCAACTGCGCGAGGCTACCGACTCCCGCAACGAACTGGACGCTGTCGTCTACCAGGTCGAGCGCGGGCTGACTGAGCTGGGTGACGCTGCCCCGGTGCACGAGAAGGCGCGGATAGGAATGCTCCTGGACGACGCCCGCAAGGCGGTCAGCGAGCAAGCCCCGCTGGATACGGTGAGATCCCTCACGAGCGAGCTGCAGCAGGCCTTCCACTCCCTCGGAGCCTCCGCTGCGGCGGGCCGGGAAGGCCAAGCCAGGCAGGGCAGTCCCGACGCGCCAGATGACGTCATCGACGCGGAATTCACGACCGATGAGTAGCGAGCAGCCGGAGCCCACCGGAGCCACCAGCCCGGCGGGCGATGCGGGGGCCGGAACTGATCAGGCAGACCGCGCCGCGCTGGAGGCACGCGTCGCCGAGCTGACGGACCAGCGACTGCGGGCCCTCGCCGAGCTCGATAACGCCCGTAAACGGTACGACCGTGAGCTAGGCCAGGTCCGTGAGCAAGAGCGCATTCGAGTCACCCGAGAATGGCTGCCGGTGCTGGACAACCTCGAACGGGCCCTGGCGCACGCCGGGGCGCACCCGGAGTCCATCGTCGGCGGACTTGAGGCGGTGAGCGGCCAGGCAGTCGAGCTGGTCAGGCGGCTCGGCTTCCCGCGCCAGGACGATCTGGGAGAGCGTTTCGACCCGTCGCGGCACGAGGCGGCCGGGTCCCGGCCGGATGCGGACGCCCCGCCGGGCACCGTAGTCGAGGTCCTCCAGTCGGCGTACGGCACAGGTGACCAGCAGCTCAGACCTGCGCTGGTGATCGTCGCGAAGGATGACTGATGGCCGCGGCCCGCGATTTCTACGAAGTCCTGGGCGTGCCGCGTACCGCAAGCCAAAGTGAGATTCAGCGTGCCTACAGAAAGCTAGCCCGCAAGCATCACCCGGACGTCAGCAAGGCACCGGACTCTGAGGACACCTTCAAGCAGGTTTCCGAAGCCTATGACGTGCTCTCCGACCCGGATACCAGGAAAAAGTACGACGCGTTCGGGCCAGACTTTCGCCGGATGGGCGAGGATATCGACCCGGAGGCGTTCCGTCGCGCTAGCCGCGCGAGACAGGGCCGGGCGCGCTCGCCAAGCGGCGCCGGCGCCGGTCAGGGCTTTCCCGCCGATTTCGATCTCGAGGACCTGCTCGGCGGCATGTTCGGCGGCGCCAGGGCCGGCGGCAGGGCCGGGCCAGGACGGTGGGGCCCGATCCCTGGTGCGGATCAGGAGACCGAGGTCGAGGTCTCCGTGGATGAGGCTTACCGCGGCGGCCGCCGTTCCGTCACGATCCAGGGCCCGGAGGGGACACGTGCGCTGCAGGTGACCATCCCGGCAGGCGTGACGGACGGACAGCGGATCAGGCTGGCTGGCCAGGGCGGTCAGGGCAGCGATGGGGCACCGGCGGGAGATCTGTACCTGATCGTCAAGACGGCACCGCACCCCCGGTATCGCTTGGACGGCCGCGACATCTACGTGGACCTGCCACTGGCCCCGTGGGAGGCAGCGCTCGGCACCACCGTGGCGGTCCAGACCCCGGACGGCGAGGCCAAGGTAAAGGTTCCTGCTGGCACGTCCAGTGGCAGGCGCCTCAGGTTGCGCGAGCGCGGTCTGCCGAATCCGCGAGGCAGACCCGGCCATCTCATTGCTGAAGCCCGGGTCACGGTACCCGCCGACCCCTCGCCAGAAGAACGGAGGCTCTTCACCGAGCTCGCTGCAGCCAGCCACTTTGACCCGCGGAGGTAACGATGACCAGCCAGGCACGTGCGACCTACGCGCTGGCTCGCCCGGCACGCCTCGATCTTGAGTCGTTCGCCCGTGCGACCCAGACTCACCCGGATCTGGTCGCCAAGCTCGTAGTCCTCGGCGTTCTCGACGCGCAGACCGATTCTGCCTGCCGCTTGTGGTTCGCCCCGGCGCAGGTCGCGTCGATGGCAAGGATCAAGCGGCTGCGAGCCAGTCTGTCCATCAACTACGCGAGCGTCGGGTTGGTATGTGACCTACTGGACAAGATCGCGAGGCTGGAAGCTGTGGCCCGCGCATCGAAGCGCAGCGGAGGCTAGCCATGGACCCCAACCGCCTGACCAGCAAATCCTCGGAAGCCCTCCACGATGCCCAGGCGAGGGCGATAAGGCTCGGTCATAGCGAGGTCGACGGGGAGCACCTGCTCGATGCTCTGCTTGAACAGCCGGATGGCCTCGTGCCCCGCCTGCTCGCCCAGTCAGGCGTCGACGCCGACAAGGTCAAGGCTGACCTGGCGGCCGAGCTGTCACGGCTGCCTAAGGTCAGCGGTCCCGGCGTGCCACCAGGCCAGGTCGCCATCACTCAGCGTCTCGCCCGCCTGCTTGATGCCGCTGACCAGGAGGCCGGTCGGCTGAAGGACGAGTACGTGTCGGTGGAGCACCTGCTGCTCGCGCTGATTGATGAGGGGAGCAGTTCTAGCGCCGGCCGGCTGCTTCACGACGCCGCGCTGACCAAGGACCGTTTCCTGCACGCACTGACCGCGGTGCGCGGTAACCAGCGGGTCACGTCAGCCGCACCGGAAGCAGCCTATGAAGCGCTGGAGAAGTACGGGCGTGACCTGGTCGCTGAGGCAGCCGCAGGGCGGCTGGATCCCGTGATCGGGCGCGACGCGGAAATCCGGCGCGTGATTCAGATCCTGTCACGCAAGACCAAGAACAGCCCTGTCCTCACCGGTGATCCCGGCGTCGGAAAGACGGCCGTAGTTGAAGGGCTAGCGCAGCGCATCAACAGGGGCGATGTACCCGAGGGGCTTCGCGACCGGACTATCTTCAGCCTCGATCTTGGAGCCCTGCTCGCTGGCGCGAAGTACCGCGGTGAGTTCGAAGAGCGGCTCAAGGCAGTACTGAACGAAGTCAAAGCCTCGGATGGCCGAATCCTGCTGTTCGTGGACGAGGTGCACACCGTCGTCGGAGCGGGCGCCGCCGAAGGCGCGATGGACGCCGGCAACATACTCAAACCCATGCTGGCTCGCGGCGAGCTGCACATGATCGGTGCCACGACAGTCGACGAGTACCGCAAGCACATCGAGAAAGACGCAGCCCTGGAACGGCGTTTCCAGCCGGTGTTCATCGACGAGCCCAGCGCCGAGGACGCCATCTCCATCCTGCGCGGCCTTCGCGAACGGCTCGAGGTATTCCACGGCGTGAAGATCTCGGACGCCGCGCTTGTAGCCGCCGTCGTGCTGAGCCATCGCTACATCTCCGATCGCTACCTCCCTGACAAGGCGATTGATCTCGTCGATGAGGCCTGCGCGATGCTGCGCACGGAGATCGACTCGATGCCGGCGGAGCTCGACGAGCTCACCCGCCGGGTGATGCGGCTGGAAATCGAGGAGGCAGCTCTGGCCAAGGAGGATGATGCTGCCAGCCAGGCACGCCTCGCCGACCTTCGCAAGGAGCTGGCCGATCAGCGCGCGCAGGCCGACTCGATGCGCGCGCAGTGGGAGGCTGAGCGGCACGCGCTGCGCCGCGTGCAGGCACTCCGGGCGGAGCTTGAACGAGTCCGGCAAGGCGCCGAGCAAGCCGAGCGCGACTACGACCTGAGCCTCGCTGCAGAGCTTCGGCTCGGCAAGATTCCTGAGCTCGAGCGCCGGCTCTCGGCCGAGGAGGAGACGCTCGCCGAAAAGGGAAGGCAGCTGCTGCGCGAGGTCGCGACCGAGGAGGAAATCGCGCAGATCGTGTCCCGGTGGACCGGGATCCCGGTCAGCCGCCTGGAGGAGGGCGAACGGGAGAAGCTGCTGCGACTCGACGAGGTCCTGCACGAACGCGTCATCGGGCAGGACGAGGCGGTCGACGCAGTCGCCGACGCGGTCATCCGGGCTCGCTCGGGCATCAAGGATCCGCGGCAGCCGGTCGGGTCATTCCTGTTCCTCGGCCCGACCGGTGTCGGCAAGACCGAACTCGCCAAGTCGCTGGCCGCAGCGCTGTTCGACACCGAAGACAACATTGTTCGCATCGACATGAGCGAGTACCAGGAGCGGCACACGGTCAGCCGGCTCATCGGTGCCCCGCCCGGCTACGTCGGCTACGAGGAAGGGGGTCAGCTGACTGAGGCCGTGCGGCGGCGACCGTACTCGGTCGTGCTCTTCGACGAGATCGAGAAGGCGCACGCGGACGTCTTCAATGCGCTGCTCCAGGTTCTGGATGACGGGCGGCTCACGGATGCTCAGGGGCGGACCGTCGACTTCCGGAACACGGTGATTATCATGACCTCCAATATCGGCTCGGAATATCTCACCGACGGCGTGACATCCGACGGCGAAATCACGCCGGCCGCCCGGGAGAAGGTCATGGCGGCGTTGCGTAGCCACTTCCGCCCCGAGTTCCTGAACCGGATCGATGAGATCGTCCTCTTCAAGCCGCTCACGCTTCCCGAGGTCGAGCAGATCGTTGACCTGATGACAGACGGCCTGCGCCGGCGCCTCGCTGACCTGTCCATGACCCTGGAGCTCACCGAGGACGCCAGGCGGCTGATCGCCGATCGCGGATTCGACCCGGTCTACGGCGCCCGCCCGCTCCGGCGCTTCATAGCCAGGGATGTGGAGACCCGGATCGGCCGTGCACTGGTGGCCGGCGATGCCAGGGACGGCGCGGAGATCCGCGTTGACACAGCGGACGGCGACATCGCGGTCCGGTACAAGAACGCGGCATGACCGGGAGGCACCATGACAGTCCTCACAGCACCAGCCAGCTCGCTGACCGACGGCGTCGTCCAGCTACGGCTGCCGTCGCCGGACGCCGGGGACGTGACGACCATCAACACCTACGTCGAGAAAAAGGAGCTCGACGGGGGGTGGCTGCCGGATGTCCCGCTGGTGACCGGCGAGCGGCTGGTCGAAGACTGGCTGAACGGATGGGCTGGCCACGACAGCCACAACGGCCCCGCCTTCGTTGTGACCGTCCCTGATGAGCCGGGATTCGTCGGCGTCGTCGGCGTGGCCGAGCGCGACGACGGAGCCTTCGACGTGTCCTACGGGACGGCTCCCGGCTGGCGCGGACGCGGCCTGGCAAGCCGGGCCACCCGGCTGGCGGCGCAGTGGGTGGCCCGTCAGCCCAGCGTGCGCTGCGTAGAAGCGCGGATCGGCCCGGACGAGCGGGCCGGCGAACGGGTCGCGGTGAAGGCTGGCTTTGTGCTGGCCGAGTCCATCCCGCACTCCGATCCGGTCGCGGGGAACACGGTGGAGCTGCGCTACGTCATGAACCAGCCCCCGACTGCCGGACCTGACTCCTGATCGTCATCAGAGAACGGCGATCGGGTTGACGGGCGACCCGGTCGCTGACGGCAGCCTGAGCGGAGCTACGACGCAGAGAAACGACCATCTGCGGAACTCGGCGCACACCGGGGCCAGCTCGGCGAGATCGAGCCAATCGATCAGCTGGAGTCCGACGGCATTCACCGCGAGCACATGCACGGGGAAGTCAACGCTCTGCACCACACTGGGCGCCGTGTCGTTATTGCCGTCGCTGCCCAGCAGCGCGATTTTCCGGGCAGTCAGATACTCGAGGGCAGCAGGGTGGAGGCCCGCGCGGGCCGCTGCCGAGTCCCAGGCGCCCTGCTGGGCCCGGTGCAGGCGGTGGCCAACCCTGATGAAGACCAGGTCGCCTTCGCCGACGTGAATCTTCTGGTCGGCCTCGGCGGCTTTCAGGTCCTCAGCGGTGACGTGATCCCCTGGGTCAAGCCAGGGGATACCGCGGGCGCGGGCAACGTCGAGCAGTACCCCACGGCCAACGATGCCGCTGGCGTTCACGCTTACCGAGAGTTCGCGCGCTCCGGCTTCATCGGTGACCATGTCGGCCGGCACCCCGTTATAGAGCGCGTCATCGAAAATCACGTGGCTCAGAGCGTCCAGATGAGTATCGGCATTGCCATGAATGTTCATGGCAATCCGGTCCAGCGCGAACGCCAGACCGTCGGCTGGGGCATCATCGCCTGACTGGGTCATTTCGTGGCGTGCTGGCTCCGGGTTGTCCGCCGCCACCGTGTGCTCGATCGGCGCGGCCAGGGACACCGAACGTCCGAGCGCCACACCGCCGGCAGCAGCGAGCACCGTTGCCGGCGTGATGTAGTTCAGCGATCCACGAGTGTCCGACGGTCCCCACGGCACCTGCTTGCGAAGCCGGTCAAACAGGGCCCGGAACTCGCCCTCGGTCATGGTCACGTCGTGGCGATTCACCCCATCACCATGCGCGACACCGGGGCGCCATGCGTCACCCCGCCGGGGTGATGTGGAGCACCAGCCCGGCTCGGCTAGGTCCGGCCCTCGGCAGGGAACAGACACGGCATGAGCACGAATCAGATCTTGATCGGCATCGGCCTGATCTTCGTGCTCGCCGTCGGCTCCCAGGTCCTGGCGAGCCGACTCAGAATCCCGGCGCTGATTGTCATGCTTCCGGCTGGATTCATCGTCGGTGCGCTGACATCTGACGTCAATCCGGCAAAACTCCTCGGGCCAGCGTTCCAGCCCGCAGTCTCCCTCGCGGTCGCCGTGATCCTCTACGATTCGGGCCTCGGTCTCGACATGCGAAAGCTACAAGGTCATGCCCGCAACGTCGTGATCAAGCTCATCATCGCCGGCCTGGTCCTCAGCTTCGCGCTCACCGTGATCGTGGCGCCCGAGCTGCTCGGCATCTCCGGCCGAGCCGCGGTGATGCTGGGCGCGATTCTGGTCGTGACGGGTCCGACCGTCGTCGGTCCGCTGCTCGCCTTCGTCCGGCCGGCGCAGCGCGTCCGTTACGTGCTCGCCTGGGAAGGGTCGCTGATGGACCCGATCGGCGCCATTCTCGGTGCGTCCGTGTTCCATGCCGTCTCCGCTTCGACGAGCACTGGCCATCGTCTGGGCAGTCAGGTACTCGACTTCTGGGAGAGCCTCGGCACCGGGGTGGCCGGGGCAATCGTCGCGGTGGTCCTGCTCTGGGTGTTGCTCAGAATCCTCGATCTTCCCGAGGTCCTCGGTACGAGCGCGCAGCTTGCCGTCATCGTGGCCGTCGCTGCGGGGTGCGACGTCCTCCGCCCCGAGGCCGGGCTCATCGCCGCGATCATCACCGGCGTCGTCATCTCCAACCTCCGCGGGTTCGGCATACCCGCGCGACGGCCCTTCATGGAGACGCTCGTGCAGCTCATCATCGGGCTGTTGTTCGTCTCGATCGCCGCCACCATCACGCCGAGTTCGCTGCGCGGCCTGGTGCTGCCCACCATCGGCCTGGTCGCGGTGCTCGTCCTCATCGCCCGCCCGCTGACCGCCGCCCTGGCCGCTATCGGCACCGACCTGACCACGGGTGAGCGCAGCTTCACCGGCTGGATGGCCCCCCGCGGCATCGTGGCGGCCGCGACGGCGACGACCTTTTCCGCTGCCCTGGTCAGCAAGCACGTCGGTGGCGCGGCCAAGATCCTCCCCGTCACGTTCCTGGTCATCGTGGCCACCGTCACCGTCTACGGCCTGACCGCATCCCCTGTAGCGAGACACCTGCAGGTAGTGGCGTCGCGCCGAAGCCGTCCGGTGCTGATCGGCGGCCAGCCCTGGGTCATCGACCTGGGCAGGACACTGCACAACGCTGGGCTCGACGTGCTGATGTGGGCCGGCTACCAGGACCAGCGAGACTCGATCACGAATGCGAACCTCCCGCTGGCCGAGACCCTGCTTCGCGAGTGGTCTCTCGGGCAGGCGGCCGAGCTGGAGGGAATCACGGCTGTCTACCTGCTTACCGACGAGGACGACTACAACGCGCTCGCTGCGATCCTGCTCCACGACCTGGCCTCAGAAGACGCACCAGGCATCTACCGACTCGCACCCCCGTCCGGACAGGAGACGGTCATTACACCCAGTCCCCCCTCGGAGATGCTGTTCGGACGAGGACTCAACCGCCCGGCGATAGACCGGAAGGTCGGAGCGGGAGCCAGGATCGAAGCTCTCCCTGTCGACGGGACGCCGCCTCCTGACTGCGACCTGCTGTTTGTGATTGACACCGAAGGGGTGCTGCACGCGGCGACCGAGGCGGGCAGCCTAACGCCACGCTCAGGCGACGTCATGGTCCTGCTGGGCAAAGGCGCTTCGGCCAGCCGCGAGGGTTAGGGAAGTGCCGGACATGAACACGTGAACAGCGTGCTGCGCCGCCAGTTCCGCAGGCTCCGCACGCTCGTGGCCGGCTGGCGCGACATCATTGTGACCACGGGGCGCAAGTTCGTTCACGACCGCGGCACACTGACAGCCGGGAGCATGGCGTATCACTGGTTCGTTGCGATCGTGCCGTCGCTGATCGCCTTGCTCGGCGTGACCAGCCTGCTGCACCTGGGGACGAGCGAAGTCGACCGACTTCTCCATGGCCTCGAAAAGGCTCTCCCGCCAGGAGCCTCGACCGTGTTCACCGACGCGGTCAAAGCGGCGACAACTCGGTCGGGGGGCTCTGTTGCCGCAGTGGTCGGCGGGACGCTGGTCGCACTGTGGTCGGCCTCCGCTGGGTTGTCGGCACTCCAATCGGGGCTCGACATTGCCTACGGTGTCCCCGATCGCGGGTTCGTCGCGAAGCGGCTTCGCACTATACCGCTCATGCTCGCCACACTGGTGCTCGGCGGACTATCCTCGGCGCTGATCGTATTCGGCGGGCCGATCGGCTCGGCGATCGACGGCCATGTACCCGCAGGCACAGCCTTCCGCATACTGTGGGATGTTTTCCGCTGGTCGCTGGCGATCATCATGGTCGGGCTTCTCTTCTCCATCTATGACCGCTACGCGCCCAACCACCGTGTGCGCTGGCGGTGGATCAGCCCGGGAGGGGTCGCGAGCGCCGGGGTCTTCCTCCTCGCCTCACTCGGCTTCTCGTTCTACGTGTCGGAATTCGGCACGTACAGCAAGACCTACGGCGTGCTCGCAGGCTCGGTCATCTTGCTGTTCTGGCTCTACCTGGCTGGCCTGGCGGTGCTGGCCGGCGGCGAGCTCAACGCGCAGATCCAGCGTGCGGCAGCCGCCACAGCCGACGAAACCGACCTGCACGCGGGCTAGTCAGGCTCGCCGCGGGCACCCAGCCATCGCCGCCAGATGAGCCGCTGGCCGCGCATCGTCAGCGCGCCGACGATGATGAGCAGGCCGACGTTGAGCAGCAGCTGATAGAACGAGCCCAATGCCTCGCTCCCGAAGCCGAAGGCACCTGACACGCCGATGTCCGCGGCGGCCGGGATCGTGGTGATGGAGATGAACACGCCGACGAGCGGTCCAGCCTTGGCCAGGGTCAGCGAAAGCACGCCGACGATCCCGGCCACGACGGCAACGACGACGGAGTACAGATTCGGCGCATTAATCAGGCTCGAGACTGGCCGGGCGCCGTGCAGGAACGACTCAGCCGGCTTGCCCAGCCCGCGAATGCACAGCGAGAAAAGCAGCACCACCGCTATCGCGAGGGCGAAGCCCACCAGCAGGGCGAGCAGCCCGCGCCGCAGTGGCGCCCAGTCCCGCCGTTCGATGCCGAGCGCGATGGCCACAATCGCGTTGTACTCCGGCCCGACCACCATGGCGCCGACGACGAGGATCTGCGAGTTTGTCAGGATGCCGCAGGCAGCGATGATCCCGGCGAATGCGAGCAAGGCGTAGAAGCTCGGCGAGTATGCCGCTGTCTCATTGATGTTGGCCGCGACGACGTCCCATACCGGGGCATACTCACCGTGATACGTTGCCTGCCAGTCGGCACGGCCAGCCGTGTCGGCGAGAGCTGCGTCCACCTCCTGGACGATGACGGAGCTGCTCCGGTACAGCCCGAGGCCTCGGAGCTCCGCGAGCACGCCGTTCGCCGCGGACCGCATGACGTCGAACTGCACCATGTCACCATCGGGCAACCTGGCCTCTGACGGCCCGATGGCCAGGTTGATGACACCGTCATGAGCGGTGAGATATTCCACGAGCCGCTCCGTCACCGCTGGCGGGCTCACCACTCGGACTTGCAGCATCCAGCCGGACTCCTACCCCACGTAGTGGGCCGCGACCTCTGAGAGCACCTGCGTTCGTCCCCGCCGTCCGGCTATAGAAATCACCCCGCCGGGGTGACGTGGGCCCGGCTGGGTGCGGCAATCGTCAGGGGTGCGAAGGTCGACCTCACGGGGAGGATGTCGTGTCCGAGCACTTCGACGTCATCGTGGTCGGGACCGGCGCGGGCGGCGGCAGCCTGGCGCACACGCTCGCCTCGACCGGGAAGCGCATCCTGCTGCTGGAGCGCGGTACGTACCTCACGCGGGAGCTCGGCAACTGGGACCCGAACCCGGTGTTCGTGGACGGCAAGTACATCTCGCCGGATACCTGGTACGACGGTGATGGCACGCCGTTCCAGCCGCAGGTGCACTACTTCGTCGGCGGCGCCACCAAGATGTACGGCGCGGCGCTGTACCGGCTGCGTCCGGACGACTTCGGCGAGATCAAGCACGTCGACGGCATCTCCCCCGCCTGGCCCATGAGCTACGCCGAGTTCGAGCCCTGGTACACCAAGGCGGAGTGGTTGTATCAGGTGCACGGCGAGCACGGCGAGGACCCGACCGAGGGACCGGTGTCGCGGCAATATCCCTGGCCGGCTGTATCGCATGAGCCGAGGATTCAGCGGATCCACGACGTGCTGGCCGAGGCTGGATACCACCCGTTCCACGCGCCGTGCGGGATCTTGCTGAACGAGGCGGACAGGCCTGCCAGCACCTGCATCCGGTGCGCGACCTGCGACGGCTTTCCGTGCCTTGTGCACGCCAAGTCGGACGCCGAGGTCATCGCCGTCCGGCCCATCCTCGGCCTGCCCAATGTGACGCTGCTGGTCAACTCTGAGGTCGTGCGGCTGCAGACTGACCCGTCTGGCCGGACGATTACGGGCGTCGTGGTCGATCACGGCGGGGACGGTAAGGAGGAGATCTACACCGGGGACATCGTGGTGCTCGCTGCAGGAGCCGCGAATACGGCCAAGATCCTGCTGCGGTCGGCGTCCGACGCGCACCCGGCCGGGCTGGCGAACGGATCGGACCAGGTCGGTCGCAACTACATGTTCCACCTCAGCAAGACAATCGCGGCTTTCGGCGTGGAAGAAAACGACACTTCGTTCCAGAAGACCCTCGGGCTGAACGACTTTTACCTGGCCGGCGACGGCCGCGAGTGGCCGATGGGCAACGTCCAGATGGTCGGCAAATCCACCGGCGGCGCGATGAAGGGCGAGGAGCCGCACCTGACCAAGCTCATCCCCGAATGGACCCTCGACGATGCCGCGAAGCACTCGGTGGACTTCTGGCTCACGACCGAAGACCTGCCCAAGCCCGACAACCGGGTCACCATTGACAAGGACGGAAAGATCCACCTCGACTACAGCCTGACCAACGAGGCCGAGGCGGCCAGCCTGTACCACGAGTTCGGCCAGCTGCTCGAACACCTCGGCCTGGCCAAGCATCACGTGCTCCACAAGAGCTTTTACATGAGCATGAACATCCCGCTCGCAGGCTGCGCGCACCAGGTCGGAACCTGCCGGTTCGGTACCGACCCCGCCACCTCGGTGCTCGACGTCAACTGCAAGGCACACGAACTTGACAACCTGTACGTGGCCGACACGAGCTTCTTTCCGAGCATCGGCGCGGTCAACCCGGGACTGACCGCCATCGCCAACGGCATCCGGGTCGGCGAGCACATCGCGGAACGGCTCGGCGCCACCGGGGCCGGGGCCTGGGCGCCCGCCCAGCGCGGCGCGCCCGCACAGGCTCCGCACGCTGCATCCGCCGTTCGCCGCGACCGCTGACCCCACAGCGCATCACCCGCAACGGGTGGCGTGGCGCCGGAGCTGCCGCGGTCAGATGAAAGCAGGACAGGGATAACACGAGGAGCCGACATGCCGACGGACACAGTGGATGCTCTCGTAATCTTCGGGGCCACCGGTGACCTGGCCAAGCTCGAAACGTTTCCGGCCCTGGTGGGACTCGTGGGCCGCGGGGTGCTCGACGTCCCGGTGATCGGGGTGGCGAAGAGCGGCTGGGGGCTTGACCAGTTTCGGAAGTATGCGACGGATTCCCTCAAGCTGAACAAGATGGATCCGTCAACCCCTGCGGCGACCAAGATGCTCGGCCTGCTCCGGTACGTCGACGGAGACCTCGACGACCCAGCGACATACAGGGCGATGTCGGACGCTATCGGTCAGGGGCAGAACGTCCTGTTCTACATGGAGGTGCCGCCGCCGCTGTTCGGGCGTATCGCGCAGGGCATCTCCGAGGCTGGCCGGGCCACCAATGCCCGGGTCATGGTGGAAAAGCCATTCGGCAGCGACCTGGCGAGCTCGCAGAAGCTGAACCAGCTGATGGAGAAGTATTACCCGGAGTCGGCGATTTACCGGGTCGATGACTGGCTTGGCTTCGACCCCGTGGAGAACCTGCTGTTCGCCCGCTTCGCGAACTCGATCCTGGAGCCGCTGCTGGATCGCACCCACGTGCACAGCATCCAGATCACCATGGCCGAGAAGTTCGACGTCTCCGACCGGGGCCGGTTCTATGACCGGACGGGCGCCATCCGCGACGTGCTCCAAAATCACATGCTCCAGATCCTGGCCAGCGTGATGGCAGAGCCGCCGCACAGGAAGGGTATGGACTCGTGGCGGGACTCCAAAGCGCAGCTCATCAGCGCGCTCCGGCCGCTCACACCCGATGACACCGTTCGTGGCCAGTACGACGGCTACCTGAACGTGGACGGCGTCGCGCCACATTCAACGACCGAGAGCTACGTCGCCGTGCGACTAGCGGCCGACTCGTGGCGGTGGTCCGGGGTGCCGATCGTCATCCGCGCGGGCAAGGTCATGCCGGTGACCGCCACCGAGGTGTACGTCCGGTTCCGCCAGCCGCCGCACGACGTACTCGGCCTCGAGCCAGCGGCCGTCGCCAACTCGCTGCGGTTCCGTGTCTACCCCGACGCCGAGGTGGGCCTGCGGCTGGCAGGCAAGAAGCAAGGCGCCGGGTGGGTCGTCCAGCAAGAGGACCTGACCTTCGCCGAGATGCCCGCCGGTGACATGCGTACCTACGACCGGCTCATCGGCGCGGCGCTGTCCGGCGAACGCTGGCTATTCGCTCGCCAGGACACCATCGAGGCTGCGTGGCGCGTCGTGGACCCGATCCTCGGCAACGCGGTGCCCCTACACCCGTACCCGCGCGACAGTTGGGGGCCCAAGGAGGCCGACGACCTGCTGCCGGACAGGGTGCCCTGGCACGACCCGGCCTAGTCAGCACGCTTCGGGGGATGCGCGCGATGAATAATCAAGACATCCATGGCAAGGTGGTCATCATCGGGGGCGGTTTCGGGGGCCTGTTCGCTGCCCGGGCGCTGCGAGAAGCACCCGCCTCGGTCACGATGATCGATGAGACGGCACAGCATGTCTTCCAGCCCCTGCTGTATCAGTCCGCGACCGGGATCCTGTCTGAAGGGCAGATCACGACGCCGCTGCGGCGCCTGCTCCGAAAGCATCGCAACGTGCGCACGATCGCCGCTGAAGCGGTTGATGTCGATGCCGCCGGCCACCGTGTCATCTGCAAGCGGCCAGGCGGCGGCGAGATCGACGTTCCGTACGACCACCTGATCGTCGCGGCCGGAGTACGCCAGTCCTACTTCGGTCATGACGAGTTCGCCCGGTGGGCACCCGGCATGAAGACGATCTCCGACGTGCTCACGATCCGGCGACGCGTGTTCGGCGCGTTCGAGATGGCGGAGACCGCAGACGACCCGGCGGAAAAGCGACACTGGCTCACGTTCGCGCTCGTCGGCGGCGGTCCGACGGGCGTCGAACTGGCCGGCCAGATCCGCGAGCTGGCCACCAAGACACTGCGGGACGAGTACCGCCGGGCGCGGCCGGAGGATTGCCGAGTCCTGCTGTTCGACGGCGGCTCAGCGCCGCTGGCCGTGTTCGGGGACAACTTGTCCCATCGGGCCGCCAGCGAGCTGGAGAAGCTCGGCGTGGAGCTGCACATGGGCTTGCTCGTGACCGAGGTTGACCAGGACGGACTGGTCGCGCGCGATCACGACGGCAATGAGACCCGCTACAGCGCGGGCACCGTCCTCTGGACCGCCGGCGTCGCGGCATCCCCGATCGCGGAGGCGTTGGCGAAAGCGACTGGCGCAGAGCATGACCGGGCCGGGCGGATCAAGGTACAGGACGACCTCACTATCCGCGGCCACCCGGAGATTTCGGTCATCGGAGACATGATGAGCCTGCGCAAGCTCCCCGGCGTCGCCGAAGTCGCTATGCAGCAGGGGCTGTACGCAGGCCGCCGGATTAAGCGCGAGCTTGCTGGCGAGCCCACCACCAAGTCCTTCAAGTACCTCGATCTCGGCTCAGCCGCCTACATCGCCCGCGGTCGCGCCGTGGTCTCCGCTGGTCCGATGCAGCTGTCGGGATTCCCGGGCTGGGTGGTGTGGTTGTTCATCCACATCGCGTTCCTGACCGGCTTCCGTAACCGCATCGGCGCGCTCCTAACGTGGTGGACTGCCTTTATCCGCGACATCCGCAAGGAACGCGCCTACACCACGCGGGCAGTCGGCATGGTCCAGGACGTTTATGAGCCGAACCTGCCCGCACCGAGGGCGGCAGAGGCGGGCGAAGCGCCACAGGCAGAGCAGCAGCAGCCGGCGACACACCGGCCCGGCAGCTAGCACCCAGGAATGGCGAAGGCGCTGAAGCCGACCCGGCCTTCTGC
>Ga0126373_10000441_pt1 | contig 27343 bp, 21 predicted proteins | sample PanSoiMetPlot_11_FD_92545 | JGI IMG/M metagenome (GOLD analysis project Ga0126373, IMG submission 92545) | Tropical forest soil microbial communities from Panama - MetaG Plot_11 | ecosystem: Environmental > Terrestrial > Soil > Tropical forest > Bulk soil | place: Panama | collected 2016-02-17 | reverse complement strand
GATCGACCTCATTTAAGAAGTAAGATACTTCGCGGAACATCTGCATCCGGTTCTTTTCCATTAGGATCGTATGGGTTCCCTCGCCCAACTCAACAAATCGCTTATACGGAACGTGGGTTAATCTGGTGAAATAAGCCTGCGCCTGATAGCTCGGTAAATCTGCGTCCCATTCCGCGTGGATAATGAGGGTCGGAACTCGAATATGGCCGGGGTCATACTGGGGTTTGCCTGCCAGCCAGTAGGCGCGTACATCCGCGAGCACACCGTTGGGGGCGCGCAACATCGCAGGGTTGTGCTTTGCGCTCTCAGGATCGGTAGCCCAAGTGGCGTCAGCCCATTGGTCGAACCAGCCCGCGGGGATCAAATCCGCTTTCTTGTCTTCGGCAACGCCTTTTAACCAACGTTCCTTAGCGGAGTCCTTTGAGACCAATCGATAGGCACCAAGTGGCCCGTCGCCACCGATGATTGGTGGAGAATTGAACAGCCACAACGGGGCGTATAGCACTAGCCGATTGACATTATTGTTATGTTCGGCCGTATACATGCCCATGATCGCAGTTCCCCACGACCAGCCCATCAGGTTGATTTTGGAGACATTGCGCCTCGCTAAAATATGATCGACCGCCGCTCCAACATCCCTGACGGCGGTGGGTGTGTCGACAATTGGGTTATTGTTTTGCGCTGGCTGATCCATTTCCGGCGGCCGCGTTGAACCGCCATATCCCCTCACGTCGACAAGATAGACGTCCCACCCTTGGCGCGCGATGTAGTCCATCATCGAAACGCCGTTCAGCGGCAAGTCGAAAGCGGTCTCGGCCGGATAGGTAGCGCCGTGTACAAAAAGCAGAATCTTATCGCCGGAGAAATTGTTAACGCCCTCGGGATGTTTGTTGCGTATGAAGAGCTGAATTCCCGGATCAGCGGCAGGGATCTGATAATTCTCGACCGCCAGTTTGCTGCCGTCCGCCCTACCCCCGGAGCACAGCAAAAGACTAAGCACGCAGCAGAGCGATATAATGACCAAGCCGAGACCGGCGCGGGTGAGCAAACGTTCCATCGTGTGTTTCCTCCTGATAGCTGTGCAGTCGCTCAACTTGACCACACTCATCAGTGACCGGCATCAATCCACTTGGCCGCTCAGGAGACCCGATGATGCGAGTCTGCCAAACTAATATTGAGAGGATTTAACGGCGGGGTCAACCGAGTGAGCGCCGATCCTGGTCCGCTCACGACCTGCCCCGCTGGTCGGTCGAGGCCCCAAGTCCGACCGCCGGTCGGTGAAAGTTGCTGGCCGTCCATGTGCAGGGCCGATGCGTGGCCATTGGAGAAGGCCAGAGCCGCGAACAATACCTCTATCACTCCCGCCCAGTTGATTGTCATCCTACTTGGTGCTTGCGTACAATTGGGGGTGACCGGGTCGGCCGCGCCAAACTGCGTCGCGATCGGCGCGCGGACAGCCCGCTGGAGCCCCGAGCTGGTCGGTGACGATGCCCGAAAACCGCGAGCGGTGGGGCTGGCTGGATGGCAATGTGATCTGATGATGCATGCTGAACAACTTAATCCCGAAGCCTGCTACAGAGCGCTGCAGACGCGCGACGGCCGATTCGATGGACGCCTATTCGTGGGCGTGATTTCGACCGGAATATACTGCCGCCCAACCTGCCCGGCGCGCACCCCCAAATTCGAGAACTGCCGCTTCTTTCCTTCGGCCGCGGCCGCACAGGAAGCAGGCTTTCGGCCCTGCTTACGGTGTCGACCAGAGACCGCCCCGAACCTTGGCTCTTGGTTGGGAACCTCGAACACAGTCTCTCGCGGCCTTGCTTTGATTGCCGAGGGCGCGCTTGACGGTGAGCGGACGAACGTCGAGGTGCTAGCGGGACGGCTTGGCGTGGGCGGTCGACAACTTCGCCGCTTGTTCAAACAGCACCTCGGAGTCTCGCCCATAGCAATCGCCCAAACCAGACGTGTGCTGTTCGCCAAGCAGCTCATTCATGACACTCGCATGCCGATGACGGAAATTGCCGTTGCCGCAGGGTTTGGTAGTTTGCGTCGATTTAATGAGACCTTTCAGCGGCTATTCCGGCGTCCTCCGAGCGCGCTTCGTCGCAAGACGGTCTTGCCTTTGCCCGCAGGTTCGGTAGGAGCGATCGGCGTTACGCTGCGGCTGCGGTATCGGCCGCCGTATGACTGGCCGGCAATGCTGGTGCATTTGCGGGCGCACGCTGTAACCGGCGTCGAATGTGTTGTCAACGAGGTCTACCGGCGAACAGTGCAGCATGATGGCCAACTCGGGACGATCGAGGTCGGTCAGCTGCCTGAGCGCGAAAGTTTGGTGGTGACGATCCGCTTCCCCAGCGTGCGTGCTTTACCGACAATCGTCGGCCGCATCCGACGCGTGTTCGATCTCGGCGCCGACGTTGCAGCTATTGCTGCCCATCTTGCCCAAGATCCGCTCTTGGCGCCACTGGTCGCTGAGCGGCCAGGATTGCGCGTGGCGGGGAGTTGGGACGGATTTGAACTGGCGGTACGCACTGCACTCAGCCAACATTTGTCGGTCGAGGCCGCTCGTCGCCTGGTCAGTCGGCTGGTGCGACTATGCGGGACGCCGCTTCCTGCAGAGCTTTGCGTCGGCACGACGCTGACGGCGTGTTTTCCAAGCGCGGCCAACATTGTTGCTGCAAATCTAGCCCCGCTGCAAATGCCAAGTGCGCGAAAGGCTATGCTGATGGCACTCGCGGAGGCGAACCTGGCGGACCCTTCGCTGTTCCAGGCGCCGACCACCATCAAGGATACAATCGCGCGTCTGCGCGCCATCCGCGGGATCAGCGAGTGGACGGCGCGCTACATCGCGCTGCACGCGGTTCACGAGCCTGATGCATTTCCGGCATTCGATATCGCTCTACGCCGTGGCGCGGCCGGCGTGGACGCTCAACGGTCGAGCCCCGCTGGTCTCAATGATCGCGCAGAGCCCTGGCGTCCGTGGCGCGCCTATGCCGCGCAGCACCTTTGGGCCGCGGACGCCGCGTTGCAATCCGCGTCCAGCGCCGCGCTTCGCCAAATGCTCAGCTCTTCCACCAGTTAGTGGCCACGGCTCAGGCCCATGCACAGCAATCGATTGAGACGCTTGCGACGTCCATGTCGGCGTTTTTGTTGAAACGCCGCCGCCAGCTTGTCCCTGTCCCACACCGAGTTGCCTGACGATTTCAGGGCGCCGATCCGAATCGTGACCAACTTAGCGCTCACAGGCCGGCGCGTGCTTTTTGCCAGTTTGGACAGCCCGGCAGATGGTCGAGGCTCTGCGCTCGTTAATCACCCTGGTTTTTCGGGGGGCTGCGAGAAGGGCGCCGATCAAGCACCCAGCGAGCGATGCCTTCTGTGGGGATAATATCCAACGAAGAGCACTACTGCGATGCTAAACAGGTTTTGCAGCATGGTCCATCGGCACCCCCTGCAAGATACGAGCACCGTACCGATTGGTTTCGGCCAGGAGCAAAATAATGCGACGACGCCGGGAAAGGCATCGGGACCAGTTGCGAAACAATGGGAGAGTGACGTGAGCATAAGCGAGCGCAATTGATCATAAATAGATTCGGTTGTCGTAGGATAAGTGGTCTAGGGCGTTAAAATGCGCCATCGGGGAAGACGACAAGATTATCCGTTCGACGCCGTGCGGGATAGACCGCATGCGGTGGCGGCTCTCCAAACCGGGTGACGCCTGAAAGCGCGCGGGCGCGAGCTGTCATCCGGCTCCAGCCCTGGCGTCGATCGCAGAAAACGCCCTACGGCCAAATGATGTCATGGACACCAGCAGGGCGATCGTCGCGTCCCCGATGGCGATTTGGCCCCGATGTTCAATAATCATTGTATGGGGGGCGCCCGGGGTGCACACACAATCGCAGCGGCAGGCGTCGAAATGGCCGCCCTTGCGTGTCTGCAGCTCTTGGGACGCGCGTTCGTCAGCAGCGAGTGCTCGCTTCGACACTGTGAGGTGATTGTGCGAAAGCGATGACGTCCGTAAGGTGGGTGGGCTGACAGAGCCGATACACGCACGCGGCCCCTATTCCGACCGGGCGGTCGGCTCATTGCGCCGCGTCAGTGCCCTTGTCCGCACCGTTTGAGGGGTACTTACGCCACACGTATCTCACCCCTGGATCTATTGGGGCCCACCCGCGTGACCACCGTCACTCGACACTACATTCCAAGGTCCGGTCGGTAGAGGTAGCAGCGTCCTGATAGTCGTGAACCTCTCTTAAGAATCAATCTCCGGCGCGGTGCGCCACCACGTGCCCGGAATTTCGGTTGGCAAAGACCTTTGCGAGGACACCTGCATCGGAAAGGTAGCGGCAAACATCTCTCGTTTTCCACAACCCGAAAGTTGTGTGCCATGATGACTCTCGGCAATGCTAGGAAGCCAGGCGCCTTTGCGTTCGATCCCGCACGTTGTCAGCCGGGGTTGGTTGGAACGTCAGTACGCATTCCTTCACCAGGAGCAGCATCGAATCATGCCACCGACAGCCGGCTCACCCGACCAAGCCGTCAGAAGTCAAAACGGGGTGAGGCGGGGGCTTGCAGTTCAGTTCCTGATGGGAGATCGTTGGCAGCAGACAGACGCACAGGGACGAGACATTGACGCTCGAAACGGCTCGACCGAAGCTACGCCCCCCGCGAAGCTCCCCGAAGGAGATCGCGGACCGCGAGCTCGACTTTCGTGAAACCAAACGGCATATGCAATTCTGCGCCGTTCATCGGGTCGCTCGTTTAGGCGGCCCGGTCACTGCGCAGCATGCACTCCACGGAGGCGTTTCAAGCAGGAATCCCAGTCATTCCGGTCAGCTGCGAAAAACCTCAAGAGCATGCTAGTGAGTTTATCGGCACATTCAACCCGTCCGGGAACAGGCAGCACGGGTAACCAAGCTAAATCCGACATAGGTCAGCAAAGGTGGTTCGACCGGATCAAGTGCATTGCCGCCAGCGAATGGCGGAATCAACGTAGATGATCTTTGGAGACATCGAGGACGTACCATGATTTTGACCCGTCTGCGCATCTCACTGCCCTTTTGGGTGGCTCTGCTCGGCGTCACTCTTTCCGCCTGCGGGTACAATACAATTCCGACAGCTGAGGAGACGGCCAAGGCCAAATGGAGTGACGTGCAAAACCAGTATCAACGGCGCGCTGACTTAATCCCAAATCTCGTGGCCACGGTGCAGGGCTACGCCAAGCAAGAGAAGGAGGTTCTTACCGCGGTCACCGAGGCTCGCGCCAAGGCGACGTCGATTAAGGTCGACGAGTCGACCATAACTGATCCAGAAAAGTTCAAGCAGTTTACGGAGGCCCAGCGACAACTGACTGGTGCACTCGGTCGGCTCTTAGCGATCAGTGAGAACTATCCAGATCTCAAGTCGAACCAGAACTTTCTAGCGCTGCAGTCACAGCTCGAAGGCACGGAGAATCGCATTGCCGTCGCGCGCAAAGACTACATCGAGGCGGTGCGCGACTACAACACCACGCTCAAGACCTTTCCGGGTATATTGTGGGCGATGACCGTGTTCCGATCGAACAAACCCATGCAGGAGTTTGCGGCCACTTCGGGCTCGGAGACTGCGCCTAAAGTGCAGTTCTGACGGTAGGCTGCAGGGGTTGGTTATGCGATTGACCTTGAGCTTGGTGAGGGTGGCGCTTGTCGCAGCGACGGTGCTGGCGAGCTTTGCCGCCATGGCGGTCAATTTCCCGGCATTGACCGGGCGCGTGGTCGACGACGCAAATGTCATGGCGCCTCAGGCGCGTGCCTCACTGGAGACCAAGCTAAAGGATCTTGAGGACAAGTCGGGCATTCAGCTGGTTGTCGCCACGGTGCGTTCACTCGAGGACCAAGATATCGAACCCTACGCGAACGCTCTGTTCCGTGCATGGAAGCTTGGCGAAAAGCAGAAAAATAACGGCGTGTTGCTGCTCGTTGCGCCCCACGAACGCAAGGTCAGGATTGAGGTCGGTTATGGCCTCGAAGGCACGCTGACTGACGCGATCTCCAAGCTGATTATCACTAACGCCATCGTGCCACGATTTAAGGCGAACGACTATTCCGGCGGGATCGACCGCGGCGTTGATGACATCATCGCGGTACTCACCACGGACTCGGCCGATTGGCAGGCGCGACCGCACCTGCGCGTTGACGATCAACCAAGTCTTGTCGACGCGGCAGCGCCGCTTCTCGTTCTGATCATCTTCGCAATCTTGTTCCTGACCATGACGCATAATGCAAGGAACAGCGGCGGGCGCATCGTGCGGCGAGGCGGCAATACCATTTTCATTCCGTGGGCGGGCCCCTTTGGGGGCGGCTGGTCGGGAGGTGGCTCGTCGTGGGGCGGTGGGGACTCCGGCGGCGGATTTTCCGGCGGCGGTGGTTCGTCTGGCGGTGGAGGCGCGTCAGGGGGGTGGTGATGCCGATTTCATCGGAAGAAAAAGTGCAGATTTCCGATGCGATTCGTCGAGCGGAACAGAAAACCAGTGGCGAGATCGTCTGTGTTGTGGCCAGAAGTTCGTCAGACTACGGCTACGTACCGCTCGTTTGGTCAACGTTCATCGCGCTCGCCACGCCTTGGCCATTGATTGAGTTGACCAGCATGGCTGTTCAGCGCATTTTCCTCATTCAGCTTGTCACTTTCGCGGTGAGTGCGCTTTTGCTGTCGATTCCCAGTTTGCGCATGTGGCTGGTACCACGTGCTGTGAAGCGTCAGCGCGCGCATCGGGCCGCCATGGATCAGTTTCTGGTTCGCGGAATGGCGCGTACCCGGGAACATACAGGTGTACTTATTTTTGCTTCAATTGCGGAACGTTACGCTCGTATCATAGCGGACGTGGGCATAGCCGAAAAAGTTCCGCCCCAATCGTGGAAGCGGGCCGTCGACTGCATTGTAGCTAGCGCTCAAAAAGGTCGGATCGCTGAAGGTTTAGTGGAAGCGATTGACATTTGTGCGACGACCCTGGCCGGTCCATTCCCCCGGCGTGCAGACGACACGAACGAACTGCCCGACCGAGTCTATGTTATTTGACGGTGATTGAGTTGACGCGATTTTGGCGGATTGTCCATCAGGCAAACGCGAGGGCGGTCAGGCGATACCAGTGTCGCAGCTGCGAGTTCAGCTCATGTTCACCCTCAACAAGGTTTGCGTCAGTCGCTCGCATTGGTCATCACGCCCTTGCTCGATGGCCGCCTGCAGGTGCCGCAGGTGCGGGGCTTGGCTAGGTGGAAAAGGGTTAGTTGCTGGCATCTTCGCTAAAGTCGAGCGCTGTTCGCGCGCGCTCGATTCTGAGGAAATATTCGCGCCATACGGGATTGTGATGCAAGGCTGCAGATTGTTCACCAGCCCTCCCGAGCAGCACATCGGCAAGAGCGACAAGATGCGCGATGGTGCAATCGACCGAGGCGCAATCTATTTGGTAACCGGGGCTCACAGGTCGCACTTCAACAACGGCGACAACCATTCCGGCATCTGGACGTTTGTCCAGCCAGCGGTAAAAGTCGGCCAGGAGCGCTTGTTCCTTATCACGGTCTCTCACGACAAAACTCCACCCGCTCGACCCGCCGAAAATCGGCGGGTCTCATACTCGCGTCTTCTCGAAGGTCCTGGCGTCAAAAGCGCATCGACCAGCGCTCGCCCTATCGCTGCGACCGATCAGCCAAAGCTTGGAATCAGCTGTTAGGATTTGCCGTCGGAACGAGCCAACTCAGTCAGCAGTGGCACCGTCGGGTGTTCCGGGCTCTCGCTCGCCTTCTAAGTTCTCTGCCCAAGGTGCACGACAATCTTTGGGGACATGGTTCTAATCATTGTAAGACGCTCGCCTCCTGTCGCGGAAAGGACGGGGCTTTCCGTCGGCTCATCATTTCGGGTTTGGGCCATTGCCAGCCTTGTCCCAACATAGAACAAAAGGAGAACAAAGTCAAACGCGGCGGTGGGGGTCCAACGGGCCGGCTCGTTGGGGCAGAGGCGGAGCCCGGTCGCGCTGTCGGTTCGATAGCGGGCGCGGCACGTGTGCGCTCGGACGCCAGATTGGCTTGCCGGAGCAGAGCGATCGACGTTGGCCAAACGGCCTTTGCAGACCTGGCGAGCGTAGCGGCCTGGTCCGATCAAGTTGCGTTCAAAAATTTGTGTATCTGAAAAAGTTTGCAGGGCCTGAATGTCTTAGCGCGCCTGTGGCCGCGTTTTGCCGCGACCGGGGAGATTTACGACAAGTCTTTCATTCGCGCGATGCGGGCAGCCGCGGGGGCCGCGTCGAGCGGGCCAATGGCGGTTCTGACGAAAAGCTGCCGCATCGCCGGCCGTCGCGAAAGCAGGTGCCCCACAGATCAATGATTTGGCGGGCTAACACACGCTGCGCTTGCCCGATTCTATCGGGAATAAACCGGGCGCGTGTCTGGTTGAGACACCATCAGACAGGCCTCTACGGAGAAATCGAAAATGACAAACTCTGACACGCGACGGGATAGCCGCATGACCCGGCGGAAGATTTTGGAATGTATGACGTGGGCTGGGACCGGAGTGTTGTGGACCATCTCCGGGGGTGTGCCACGGTCACTGGGACTCCTTGATGATCGAGCGTTCGCGGCGCAGCCATCGGGCGTGAGCTTCCTGCAAATCAGCGACAGTCACGTCGGCTTCGACAAACCGGCGAATCCCAATGCGATTGGCACCCTGGAGGAGGCCATCCGACAAATTAAGAGCCTTCCCGCAAAACCATCGTTCATGATCCATACCGGTGATGTTACGCACCTGTCGAAGCCCTCGGAATTCGATGATGCCGATCGGATTATTTCGCAGGCGGGTCTTGACGTGCATTACGTGCCTGGCGAGCACGATTTTCTTGACGAAGAAGTCAAGCTTTATAGAGATCGTTACGGTCGCAACACCAAGGGCGCGGGGTGGTACAGTTTCGATGCCGACGGTGTGCACTTCGTCGGACTCGTCAACGTAGTGAACCTCAAAGCCGGCGGCCTCGGCAATCTCGGCGAGGAACAGCTCGCGTGGCTGCGGGACGATCTGGGAGGCCGCTCGTCCAGCACGCCGATCGTAGTGTTTGCCCACATACCGTTGTGGACCGTCTACCCGAATTGGGGGTGGGGCACAGAGGATGGAGCGCGTGCGCTCGATAGTCTCAAGCGATTTGGGTCCGTGACGGTTCTTAACGGGCATATTCACCAGGTCATGCAGAAGGTTGAAGGCAACGTAACCTTTCACACCGCCCGCTCCACCGCGTTCCCGCAACCCGCTCCCGGCAGCGCCCCTTCCCCGGGTCCAATGAAAGTGCCGGACGACAAACTACGTACGCTCCTCGGTATTACCGACGTCACGTTTAATCTCGGGCAACAGCGGCTCGCTATTATTGACAAGCCGTTGCAGGGATAGTGCGACGAAAGGCTGCTCCGATGCGCATGATTTTACAAGAAATGTCCAGCGCGCTCATGAGGACTTTCCTGCTGGGTGCCGCCGTCGCGGTCGTCGTGTTGATTTCGCTGCATGCCGGCAAAGGCGCCGCCGCCGACCCAGCGCCGGTCGACGTAAAGATCGATAACTTCACCTTCGCGCCGCAGCGATTGATTGTGAGGGCCGGGACCACCGTGATCTGGCGAAATCGGGACGACATTCCGCACGCGGTTGCTTCGAGCAGCCGACTTTTCAAGTCGAAAGCTCTCGATACTGATGACACCTACGCGTTCACCCTGACGACCGCGGGAACGTATGAGTACTTCTGCTCGCTTCATCCGCAGATGACCGGAACGATCGTGGTTGAGGACCAGATCGGAGGCAACGCAATGCACTAGCGAATCTTGCTGCGGTCGCGCCCCAGGCTGCAGGTTGTTGCCTCCAGCATCGTATACGGCCGCACTCTTTGAGCGCGGGCACGTCAGCGCCGATCTGGCGATGAGGCGCGCGCCGCCAGTCACACGAGGTGCGCCGCCGCCCTTGGTGGCGGCGGCCTTGTGTGACCGGGCGGCCCGGGCGTCGATCCCCCCGGCTGAACGCGCGTTCAGCCAAAGCCCGGTCGGGAACGGGAATAAATCGGCGCTCTGCACGGTCTTTTTTTCGATGTCATCCACGGCCTACGGCTTGCGCAATGGCAAATTGGGCGTAAACGAGTCCAACCCTAACGGCGTGGCCGTTCCTACTCCCGCGTCTATGTCGACCGGGCAGGTGGTGCCAGCGGAGATTGCATTGAGCGGGGAGGACGACAGCGCGCGATTTGCCCGCGTGGTGCTTCCCTATCTCGGGGACGCCTACGAGCTAGCGCGCTGGCTGGCCGGCAATCGCGCCGATGCGGAGGATATCGTACAGGAGGCGTGCTTGCGCGCGTTCCGCGGGATCCTTCGATTCAAGGAGGGCAACGCGCGCGCTTGGGTGCTCACCATCGTGCGCAACACTGCCTACACGTGGCTTGGTCGCAATCGCCCTTCGAATCTGGTTGTCACCGACGATCTAGAGGCGTTCGAACGCGCGGAGAGTGATCGCGGCTCCCCACCCGGCTCCGACGTCGAGACGCCCGAGGCAGCGTTGATCGCCAAAGCCGATGCCGCGCGGGTGCAAACGGCCCTTGCGGCCTTATCGGCACCGTTTCGCGAAACCCTTGTGCTGCGCGACCTTCAAGGGTTTGACTATCGCGAGATCGCGGCAATCACTGGCGTGCCGGTCGGGACCGTCATGTCGCGCTTGGCGCGGGCGCGCCGGCGACTCATGGGATCCATCGTAAAGGACGACGACGATGCCCATGTCTGAGGAGGACAGGCTTCTGGTCCACGCATATGTCGATGGGGAGCTCGATTTTACCGACGCCCTCGCGCTTGAGAAGCGGATTGCGGGAGACCAGGCGCTGATGGCGGAGCGCGATCGCGTGATGGCGCTGCAGACCGTGTTGCGCACGCGGATCGAGCCAGAGCGTCCTTCACCGGAACTGCGCGGGCGGATCGAGACCGCGGTCGGCCTCCGCCGGCGACTGCGGCCACGAGCCTTCCTGGCGATGGCTGCCTCGATAATGGCCGCCGCTGTGCTTGGAAGCGCCGCGACGTTCTTGGTGGTGGGCTCGCGAGGCGAAGACAGCCTAGGCGATATAGTCGTCTCCGATCATATCCGTGCACTCATGGCACCACAGTCGGTTGATGTCGCCTCTTAGGACAAGCACACGGTCAAACCCTGGTTCAATGGCCGCATCCCCCAGGCGCCGCGCGTTGTCGACCTCGCCAAGGATGATTTCCCGCTCGTTGGCGCACGGCTCGACGTGGTGCGCCGTGAGCCGGTCCCAACGCTTGTCTATCGCCATCGCAAGCATGTCATCAGCCTCACGGCGATCGCGACGCCGAATAAGCCGAACGCTGCGCCGCAGAAGCGGACCGATAACGGCTACAATCTCGTTACCTGGACCGAAGGCGGCGTAACCTATCTGGCGGTCTCCGACGTTTCCGACGCAGATCTAATGCATTTTGCTGAGCTATTTCGGACAACACCCGCTGATCAATGAGGCGGCCACAATATCTCAAAAACTCGCCGCGCATGGATCCGATGCTATTGGACTGAAAAAAATCGCCTCTGGCAAAGACATTTTCCTCTGCGCGATCATTTGTTCGCGCCAACGGCTCGTTCAGGCACTGAGCGTGCAATCCGTCGCATCCATCCCCAAATCTCGCGCTACGGTTGGATGGGTGATGTGGCCACGATAAACGTTAAGGCCGTCGCGCAAATGCGGATCATCCCTCACGGCCTGCTTCCATCCCTTGTCGGCCAACGCCAGAGCGAACGGTAGCGTGGCATTGTTGAGCGCGAAGGTCGAAGTTCGGGCGACTGCCCCTGGCATATTGGTCACGCAATAATGGATGACGCCGTCGACCTCGTAGGTCGGATCGGCATGGGTCGTGGGTCGACTAGTCTCGAAACATCCGCCTTGGTCGATGGAAATGTCGACGATAACGGAGCCGGGCCGCATCCGGCGCACCACCTCGCGGCTCACGAGCTTGGGCGCTGCTGCTCCGGGTACCAGTACAGCCCCAATGACCAAATCAGCAGCTACGACCTCGCGCTGGATGGTGTCTATTGTGGCAAAGAGCGTCTGCAGCCGCGAGCCAAACTGCATGTCGAGATCCTTCAGGCGTTTGAGCGATTTGTCGATGACGGTGACTGAAGCCTCCATGCCCATCGCCACGCGCGCCGCATTGGTGCCCGACACGCCGCCGCCGAGAATTACCACCTTTGCCGGCGCGACCCCCGGGACCCCGCCGAGTAGAACCCCTCGTCCCCCTTGCTCCTTTTCCAGGCATCGTGCACCGACCTGGATCGACATGCGCCCGGCCACTTCACTCATTGGGGCGAGCAATGGAAGTCCACCTTGTTCGTCCGAGACCGTCTCATAAGCAATGCAGGTCGCGCCCGATGCCATCAGTGCCTGGGCCTGAGCCTTGTCGGCAGCCAGATGGAGATACGTAAAGAGAACATGTGTGGGTCTGAGTAGCGCAATTTCCGACGGTTGCGGCTCCTTCACCTTGACCACCAAATCAACCGTCTCGAACACCGCGCGCGCGTCCGGGGCGATCTCGGCGCCGGCAGACCGATAGTCGTCATCGCCGAACCCAATGCCCAACCCGGCCCCGCTCTCCACCACGGTCTGATGCCCATGGTGCCAAAACTCATGAATCGCCGCGGGCACCAGTCCAACCCGATATTCGTGACTCTTGACCTCCTTGGTGACGCCGACGCGCATTGATCAATCCGGCAGTCGCGGAGGCCCGCCCGCGACCATTCCACGACCAGCGAGCTCCCGATGCGTCTTGTCGAGCGCGCGCGACAGCCGATCGAACAGCTCTTCAATCTCAGCCTCGGCAATAATGAGCGGCGGGCAAAGCGCCAAGCTGTCCCCCATCGCGCGCAGAATAATCCCCTCGTCTTGCGCCACGTCCGCCGCTAGGGGCCCGACGCGGTCGGCAACCTCGAAAGGCGTCCGGGTCGCCTTGTCTCGCACGAGTTCCAGCGCCCCGATGAGCCCGATGCCACGCGCCTCGCCGACCAGGGGATGGCCGGCAAGCGCTTGAAGCCGCTCCTGGAACCGGGGCGCCATGCCGCGGATATGGTCGAGGAGGTGGCGCTCGCGGTAAATGTTCAGAGTCTCAATTGCAACCGCGCACGCCACGGGATGGCCACCATAAGTAAATCCATGAGCGAAGACCCCGATCATTTCACTTTGGCTGACGAAGGCCTGGTAGAGCTCTTCGCTGACGACCGTTGCCGCAATAGGCTGGTAGCCCGAGGATAGCTGCTTGGCGATGGTGACAATGTCGGGATTTAGACCGAAGGTTTCCGTGCCGAACATGTTGCCGGTTCGGCCGAAGCCACAAATCACCTCGTCAGCAATCAGCAGCACATCGTGCTTCTTGAGCACGGCTTGGACTTTCTCGAAATAGGTCGCGGGCGGCACGATGACCCCGCCGGCGCCCATCACCGGCTCGGCGATGAAGGCCGCCACGGTGTCGGATCCCTCGCGTTCGATCAGGGTATCGAGTTCCGCTGCGAGCCGTGTCGCGAATGCCTCCTCACTCTCTCCGACCCCCGCAAACCGATAATGGTGCGGGCAGGCCGTATGCAGGACGTTGGCGATCGGAAGGTCGAAGTCGCGATGGTTATTGGGCAAACCGGTGAGGCTCGCCGTTGCCACTGTGACGCCGTGATAACCGCGAATTCGCGATACGATCTTTTTCTTACCCGGTCGCCCGCGGGCGTTGTTGTAGTACCAGACCATCTTGATCGCGGTGTCGTTGGCTTCCGAGCCGGAATTGCTGAAAAACACCTTCGACATCGGGGTCGGCAGCAGCGCCAGGATCCGCTCAGCAAGTTCAATTGCCGGCTCATGCGATTTGTGCGCAAAGCTGTGATAGTAGGGTAGCCTCTCTAACTGCCGGCGGGCCGCGTCCACCAGCCTGGCCTCGTTGAAGCCAAGGGACACACACCATAACCCCGCCAGCGCCTCGATATAGTCCCGACCTTGGTCGTCGAAAACGCGAACGCCCCGGCCATGGGTTACAATAAGCGGTCCGCGCCTCTGGTGGGCTTTCAGGTCCGTATACGGATGGAGCACATGGGCGATGTCCCGGCTGGCGGCCGAATTACCAAGCGATGTCACGGTCGGCCTCCGAACATAGGGCCGGTCACTTCGACCCGGCTGTTGGGGCTCATATAGGCCGTCTGTGAAATGATATGTCAAGTTGGCGAAGCGACGCCCCGCGCGAAGTCGGGGTGCAATGAAGAGTGGCTTTGTCTTCAGCCGGTCAGTCAACTAACGCCGGCGTTCTTAAGGAGCAGCAGGCGTCGCCGGAGCTGGCCAACTTAAGTTGCAGGCCGTCTATCGCGTGCATCGTGGCAGACCGACGGCAACCGTCTGAAGGCATTGCAGGCCCGCGCGCAACGTCAGCGTTTATCTGTTTGACGAGTCGTGAACACTGGGCGGGAGCTAAACCGACGTCCGCACCGACCATCGGTTTGACGATCAGGGCGAACGCGGGCGTTGTTTCGTGGAGATCATATCGGCTATCCCGTTGGTAGGATAGCAAGCGCAGATCGCGGAGGATTTATGGACAGGAAGATGGCAGTGCGCAACGTCCAAATCGAAAACGAGAATTTGCGGGTCACCGAATGGCGCTTCGAGAGCGGTGCGGCGACCGGGTACCATCGCCATGCGCACGACTACGTCGTGGTTCCGGTGACCGATGGCGAGCTTGAGCTGATCGGGCCCGACGGGCAGACATCCCGGTCTCGCTTGCAGCAAGGAAAGGCGTATTTTCGCAACGCTGGCGTGGAGCATGACGTCCTTAATGCCGGTCGCGACGTCTTGGTGTTTGTGGAAATTGAACTCAAGGGTACGGGAGCGACCGCGGGCCGCTCGTGATCGCTCTGCAAACGGAGGGCGGAACGAGGAGGCACCTGGCAGTGGTCCCGACGCAACGCTTGGCTTGCGTCGCCGACCCCCGGTCACCAGTGACCCATCTTGGTCAGCAGGGCGTTCCGGTTCAACCGCCAGAGTGTGCTGCGCCGGGATGTTGCCGTTGCGGCAGGCCGGCTAGCGATAAGGCCGTTCGCAGGCGATCCACTTACCGAGACGAGGCAAACACCTGCAGCAGTTTGAGAGCCGCGCAGGCCGCACCAAATCCGTTGTCGATGTTGACCGTGACCACGCCGGGCGCGCAGGAAGCAAGTGCGCTGTGCAACGCCGTGGTCCCGCCGGTTGCAACCCCATAGCCAACCGACGTCGGGACCGCAATGACCAATCCTCGCAGTTGCCCGGCAGCGACGCTGAAGAGGGCACCCTCCATTCCGGCGACGACGATCACAATGCGCCAAGCGGCGATCTGCTCGAGATGGTCGAGGAACCGCCAGAGCCCCGCGACACCAACGTCGCCGATGAGCGGCGCCTGCACGCCATGGAAGGCGAGCGCCCGCTGTGCTTCAACCCCAACAGCCAAATCGGAGGTCCCGGCGCAGACGATGCCGACCCCTGCTGGGACCGAGACGGGCAACCCGTTGTCGAGTACGCCGGTTCGCGACAGGGAGTCGAAGTTGATGCGCCCTTGCACCGTCGGGTCGAGCTCCGCGAAACGACTTGCGTCCAGTTTCGTGAGCAGCAGCGAATGGTTGCGCGCCTGTGCCAGCGCCACAATTCGGCCGATTTGCTCCGCCGTCTTGCCTGCACAAAGCACCGCCTCGGCGACCCCGATGCGAGCCTCGCGGCTCCAATCGAGCAAGATGCCATCGTCAGACACGGGCTTGATCCCGCAGAAAGGCGCTGCCGCGGCGATAGGGCGCAAAGCCAAGAAAGGCACGTCCCGACGCGGCGATTGTCTCGACGACCTTGGCCCGGATCGCCACGCTAATGGGCGAGAGCACTTGTTCGAGCGCATCGCCTCCCACTTCGAGCCGGACCCCACGAGCGGTCACCCGGCAACGCACGTCCACCGCCCCAAGCGCGGTCCGCACGCAGTTTTCAACCGTATCGATGAGAGCCAGGTCAGCCGCCTCGATGGCAATGCCGGTTTCCACGCGACTGGCGAGACAGGGCGCCGCCGGCAGGTCGGCCAAGTCAACGAGACCAAGCTCATGCGCTAAAGAGCGGATGTCAGCCTTGCTAAAGCCGGCTTCCACGAAGGGATGGCGGACGCCCTGTTCGCTCGCTGCCTTCAATCCTGGGCGATAGTCACCGAGATCATCCATATTCGTGCCGGAGAGAATCACGCCCTCGAACCGACCGGCAAGACGACCATAAAGATTGCTCTTGCAGAAATAGCAGCGATTGACCGGATTGGCGCGGTAGCGGGGATCGGCGAACTCGCCGGCGTCGATCAACGAAAGTGCCCAGCCGCGACGGGCGGCGTGCTCGCGGACCCGCGCGGTCGCCTGCAGCGGCACCGCCGGCGAAATGGCATGAACCATGCGGGCCTTGGTGGCGAAATGGCGGTCGACGACATGGGCGAGGGTCATACTGTCGACGCCCCCGCTCACGGCCACCAGCGCGGAATCAAGCGTTGCAAAGACTCGTGTCAAATCCGATGCCTTCGCCGTCACGGCTCGCGCTCCGTTGCACGCAAGGCACGATCGATCGCGGCGCGGCGCAACCGTGCGCGGCCCTCGGCGCCTTGGCCGCGCGCCGCAATGTCGTCGGCCTCGGGCTTGGCAGTTCGTCGGCCAGGGCGCTCGGCCACCTTGACCCGGACCGAACCACCGTCGTTGTCGACCACGACGGTGTGCCGGGCCAGCACGGCGCGCTCCTCACGTCTCAGCCGCACCCCAAGCGTGGCGGTCTCCTCGAACACCGCAGCCACCACCGCGTCCCGCCGCGAGGGGTCAGCCATCACTCGCACCGCTTGGAGCCAACGCGCTTTCTTGCCAATACCATGAAAGGTCGCGACATCGCGCACGCCCGGCACCAACCGCAGGCGCTCGAGACCGGTAGCCAACTCCTCCGGCGACTGATCATCGATGTCGAATTCAATTACGAGGACTTCGTCGGCCGATTGCTCACCGGTGAATCCGAGAACCCGCAACACGTTGGGGATACCCGGCAACTGCCGGCTTCCAGCTCCGATGCCGGTCGCGATCAATTTTCCGGGGGACTCGCCAACATCAAATCGCGGTGCGAGATGGCGCAGGATCGCCGCGCCGGTCGGGGTCACTCTCTCGCCAGGCACGCCGTCATCGGCGCGGAATGCGAACCCCGCCAGCAGTTGCGCGGCCGCCGGCGCTGGAAGCGGCAACAGGCCGTGGGCCGTCCGTACCGTTCCGGATCCAAGCGGCAGCGGACGGCAGTGCCAGCGGGCGCTCTCCAGGCGATCGATGATGGCCGCCGCCGCGACAATGTCGGCCTGCGTGTCCCAGTCTGCGAGCTCATGAAAATGCACGTCATCGATCGCGACACGGTGCACCGCGGCCTCTGCTTCGGCTAAGAGCCGAAGCATGGCGAGCGCGTGGGCGCGAATGGATGCCGATAGGGGCGCTTCGGCAAGCCTGCGACGCATGTCGGCGTAAGCCCCCGTTGGCACCGAGCTATGGCCTTCGAAGACGAAACCGCGACCCGCAAGGCCATTGCCGTGCCGCTCAACGAGCGAAGCCCGAGCCGTCGGGGGCAAGCCGCCGTCGCGGAGCGCCTCGAAGACGGGTTCGGTAAGAGCGGGCCACGCGTCCAATATCGCCGCGATAAACATGTCGCCGCTGACGCCGCCAACTGGATCAAGGATAATGAACGACGGCAGCGCGTGCGCTTGCATTCACGCCCCCACATATTTGGGAATCACATAAGGTCCCTCGGGGATGAACGCGGCTGCCGCATCTCCGGCAGCAGCCACGGCGTCACGAATGGTCGCATCAAGGTCGGTGACAACATCAACACCGGTGAGTGCCCGATCTTCGTCGGAAAGACCGCCGGTATAGAGCTTTATCCGCCCGATCCGCATGGGTTTGAGCTGCATTTCGGTCTGCCACTCGTCAATGTCAGCGAGCGCCTTGGGCAGGATGCTGCGAAGGAACCCGTCAGGACCCATTTCGACGAGACGACGCTGTGACGCCCGAAACTCCTTGGATCCGAGCCCTTCCGAACAATCGGACGCAACGATGAGGGTGCCGCCCGGCGCCAAGATGTCAATCGGGGTCACCATACCCTTGACCGTCTGGTAGTAGGTTTGGTCGAGCGGAAACCCGGCGGCCGACGTGACGATGGTGGCGAAACGCTGCGCCACCGGCACCTGAATCCAGTCCTCGACAAAGCGGACCGCCGCCAGATGACTAGCAACGATTTCTCCGTATGAAACAAAGACCAGCTGGCGTTGCTCATTGATGACCGTGTTGAGTGCCATGATGTCGCCGACCATGTGCACAATCTCAAGTTGCTCTTCGTGCAACGGATTGCCTTTAAGGTTGCAAGAAACCGCGGCCGGGTTCTCCATGAAGGCGGCGGAATGAAAGGTACGAATGGTGTCGGCGTGGGCTATTCCCGGGGCAACCACTTTGCGACCGCCGGAGTACCCGGCCATGAAATGCGGCTCGACCAGGCCCGTGGCAATTCGCACCTCGGCCTCGACGAATCGGCGGTCAAGCTTGACCGGAACGCCGCGACCCTTGGTTCGCCCGAAATCGACGTGGGCAGCATCGTCGCGCGCGAAATGGTTGGTGACGCGTACCTTATCTAGAACCCATCGATCGCCGACGACACGTTCGAGCTCTTCGCCCTCGTTGGGACGGTGCAGCCCGGTGGCGATCAGCACCGTAATCGCCTCTGGCGCAATGCCGGCGGTCATGAGCTGCTCGACGAGGGGGCGCAGAAACAGGTGGTTGGGAACCGGGCGCGTGAAGTCGCAAATGAGGATGCAGGCGCTACGTTTGCCCCGAGCGTAATCCGCGAGGGGAGGGGCTCCGATTGGTCGGGCAAGCGCTTCGATGATGGCCCCCTGCGGATCGGGCAGCGGTGTGCGGGGTTGCTTGCGGATGAGCGTCTCGCGGCAGCCCGACGGCACCGACGCCTCAATGGTCGCTTTGCCGTAGAGAAGTTCGACCTTCATGGCGTCCTCGCTATGATCACGGCGCGCTCGTTGCCGGCGCGGCGGGAGACATTGGCTCCAAGTTTCGGGGGCATTATAGGCGACGAATGCGCGCTCAGCGAGGGCTTGGCGCGTGGCCTGGCGCAGCTCCGAGCGTCTCCGAGCGTGCAGTTGAGGTCGGTCTCCACTCGCATTTCGCAAAGGCAGCATGGTTCCTTTCGCGGGTGCGCCCCCGTGGCGGAATAAGGCCGCACGGACGAGACTGACTGCGCCTGATTTCCACCTTGAGGCTATTTGGCGGTATATACAGCTAGTTTCGCATATGGCGTTTCCCGGTGGCCGAATAAGGGCTCGCATTGGCTGATAGACTTGGTCCCGCAATACGGGCTCGTCGCCGTCCAGCTTTATCGAGCGCACGCAGAGTTTGCTATAGAACCTTCGGCAACCTGATCGTCGCCGTCGAAACCGGATTCCTGACGTCGCCCTCGGCCCTTCATCCCCTCGCGTTCGATTCCCGCGACGAGCTCATGGCGGCGGTTGCGCTCGTCTTGATCTCGACCTTCCTGGTGCCGCTATCGGTCCTCGTCCGCTCGAGCATGCCCGCGACAAGCCTCAAAGCCTCGCACGGCGCACGAGCGGTTCGCCCCTTTTAGACGTTGAGAATCGCGCAACCAATTTTGAGCAGCCCTCATGTGTTGATCGACCAGACATCAATCGTGTGGCGCCTGGGTGGCCTTGACATTGCCGGCGCCGAGCCGCCTCAGCGGAAAAAATCGATTGGTATCGTCAGCTAAAACCGGTCATGCCCAGAAGGTCCCGCGGGTAGACGAACGCGGTCGCCCGCGGACCCTGGTCGGCGAATACGATGCCAGCGTTGCCTAGTTACCGTGGCGATCGCCGGGCGATCTACTGATCATTCTCGCCCGCAGGTTTCAAGATAGGACCTCACATTGATCGCTTGAAGCCGTCACATAAGCTCTCAGCTCGCAGTTCAGCGCCCGATCTCGTGTACGGCATCCGTTCAAAATCTGGTTGAGCCCTCGAGGGCATTGACGCGTCCTTATAGTAACTCGGAGACCATATTGCTCGACTTCGTCCCCGAACCGGCGCACACTCGCTCACTGGGGGTTCAGGCGTATCGGTTTTTCAACTTAGCGCAGCGAACCGATCACCCGGAGTTCGGGCGATCGCCTTGTTGTTACGGTTGCATGCTTGTGGAAACAACAGGGTCCTTGAGTGTAACAACCGGGGACAAAATGATGCGCAGACATGTTGTCACGTTCTCAGCAGTAATATTGATTGGTGGTGGATTGATAGTTGGGGGGCATGCCCACGCTGCACAGATGAGTGCGCCCGGAGCAATCCGTGCGGCCGTCGATGGAGTTGGCGCGGTGCAGCGCGTGCAGTATTTCTATTTAGGGCATCGTTATTGCTGGTACGACGATGGTTGGCACGGGCCCGGATGGTATTGGTGCGACTATGCCTGGCGCCAGGGCCTTGGTTGGGGCGGAGGCTACGGGTGGCGTGGGTGGCGTTGGCACGGCGGTCGCTATTGGGGTGGCGGCGGCCATGTCGGTGGTGGTTATCGCGGCGGTGGTCACTGGGGTGGCGGGGGCCACGGCGGCAGTGGTCATTGGGGTGGCGGCGGTCATGGTGGCGGCGGCGGTGGCCACGGTGGTGGCGGTGCTCATGGTGGTGGTGGCGGAGGCCACGGTGGTGGCGGCGGCCATGGCGGTGGCGGCGGTCATGGTGGAGGGCATCGTTCCGATATCCGGCTCAAGGAGGACATCGTTGCGTTGGGACGGCTGAGTAACGGGATCGGCATCTACCGCTTTCGCTACAAAGGAAGTGACCACACAACCTATGTCGGCGTTATGGCCCAGGAGGTCGAGAGCATCACGCCGGACGCCGTCTCGCGGGACCGCGATGGATATTTGCGGGTCAACTATGACAGGCTCGGGCTGGAGTTTTTGACTTGGGACGCCTGGATGGCGAGGACGGGCGGAAGACTTTGATGGACCCAGTGATCTCACGCGCGGCCTCGCCGTAGTAGGAGACCCATCAACGCGATCCGTCAGTTCATCTAGGCGGACGCGTCGAAGTGATCCGGCAGATTGCTCGTATGCAACCTGCCGGTCCGGCTTCGCAGCAAATCTAGTCGGTATTTTCAGATTGTCGCGGGGGCGTCACAGTATTTGCTCTTGAGTGTCTCCTCGGTCGAGAGGATGGCCCGACATTGCGACATTGGCGCCGCCCATCCTGGTCGTGAGGGCGAGCATCTAATCGGAGTTCGTGGCGAGCGGGTATCGGATGCGGTCGGCAACACGCCTCGATTGTCGGCACAACGCCTAAGGCCAATTGCAGCGCCCGCCCCGATGGGTCGGGAGGGCAGAGAACGCGGGATCTCGCCTAGCGGCGGCCGTTGATAAAAGCCGCGGTGCGAGTATGCTTTGGCCTGAGCTTATAAATTGGTTAGAAAGATCTCGGAGAAGTCGACGATGGATCGCACGCTTGAGCAGACCGCAATGCGCAAGCTGTACCAACGTCTGCTGCCGTTTGCGATCTTCGCCTATTTCCTTTGTTATCTAGATCGGATCAATGTGAGTTTTGCAGCGCTGACCATGAACAAGGATCTGGGGCTCGATGCCTCAATGTTCGGGGTCGCCGCCGGGGCATTTTTCTGGGGGTATTTCCTGTTCGAGGTGCCCAGCAACATCATCCTGGAACGAGTCGGGGCACGATTTTGGATAGCTCGCATCATGGTCACGTGGGGGATTATCTCCGCGGCCACTGCCTTGTGCGTAGGTCCCAAGAGCTTCATGGCCGCACGCTTCCTGCTTGGTCTCGCGGAGGCCGGATTTTATCCGGGTCTGGTGCTGTATTTCTCCTACTGGTTTCCGGACATGCACCGAGCGCGCATCGTCTCCGGATTCACGCTCGCATTGCCACTTGCGGCGGCTATTGGGGCTCCGGTCTCGACGGCGATCCTATCGCTCGACGGCTTGTGGGGGCTGGCCGGCTGGCAGTGGATGTTCTTGGCTGAAGGGGCGCCCAGCGTTTTGCTTGGTGTTGTGGCGTTGTTCTACCTGACCGACCGTCCGGCCGAGGCGCACTGGCTCAGTGAAGCTGAGCGTTCATGGCTGACCTCAACTCTTGCCGAAGAACGACGTCAAATTGAGGCAGGTGGTAAGATCGGGTTGTTGCAATCTTTCTGGGAACCCAAGGTTCTGCTGTTGTCGTTAAATTTCTTTGGCATCGTGACCGCTAGTCTTGGAATGCTGCTGTTCTTGCCGCAGATCGTCAAGCAGCTCGGCCTTAGCAATATGCAAGTCGGTTGGGCAAGCATGATTCCCTATGTCTGTGGCGCCATCAGCATGGTGGTGTGGGGATCGATCTCAGACCGGATGCGCGAGCGGCGTTGGAACCTGTTCTTAGGTTGCATCGTCGCCGCCAGTGGGCTTGCCTTGGCCGGTCGGTGTATCGGCAGCTATTGGTCGCTTGTCGGCATGTCGATCGCGGCGATCGGATTTTACGGCACTAAGGGGCCGTTCTGGGCCATTCCCTCAATATTTCTGACCGGCATGGCCGCCGCTGTGAGCTTTGCCTGGATCAACTCCATCGGCAATCTCGGGGGTTTCTTCGGCCCGTCCGTTGTTGGTTGGGTCAAGGACAGCACCGGTAGCTTCGGCGCCGGACTCTACGCGCTCGCAGCCTTCGCGTTGATGTCCGCCGCGATCTCGGCGCTGTGGCTCGATATCCGACGACCGGCGGTCGCACCTGAGGTCATTCGCACCGCGGCCGAATAGCAGGTCGCTCGCTCATCACCTCTCGCTGCTTTGACTGCCCCGGAGAGCAGGCCGGTCATTGGAAGCCCGTCCGTCCAGGGGGGGACGCTTCACACCTCTGTTTGTCCCAAACGCTGGGGCCAGAGAGCTAAGAGTCGAACCCCCGCAACGAAGACGATCTGCACAGTGTTGGCGATGTCAGCGAAGTGACGCGAGCGGTCACGCGTGCCGGCTTTTGACCGCCGCGGTTGATCTTTGATCTTCCGTTGCCTCGACCCATTGAGAGCGCTCCGACCCGACGAGGCGGTCTCGCGCCATCACACCGGCAAATCCATGGCTTCATTGGGGTCCTTGCGTCCGGCCAGTGGCCCTGGTATGCGGTGGCAGGGCGACTGCGTGATGCTGGGGCAGGGCTCGTTAGCGCGGCGAATCGCCGCCGCCGGCGGGCGATGCCGTGGGTCGATGTCAATTGGCTCCGCGCGCGAAATCGCATCCTGTCGCGGTTGCCTTGGTCTCCACGCTTTCTGCCGGACCCGACGAGATGGCCCGTTCAGGCGGAGACATCCACCCCCGTGACTACGACCGCGGCCCGACCGACGCCGGCGCATCGAATAGCGAGGCTGACGGTTGCTTTCGACCCTGCAGCATCGGCATCAGAAGGATGGCACACCGAAACACGACGCGAAAAACCGCCTGCCGAGGTAATTCACGTTCAACCTGCCAGCGATTCGCCTGTGGTGGCTTGGTCCGGCCAATTGTCTCGTAGAGTGCGGGCGCGGCACAAACGGTTCAGACCCTCAACTCGGAAGCTGCTATGAAAACCTTGAGTTTCACCGTCGCGTTGTTCTCCGCTCTCGCGCTCAGTTTGGCGTGGAAGGATGCCGACATAGGAACTGGCGCGCTCGGGATCGTGGCGCTGTTGTGCGCCTTCACCACGTATCGGTCGACCTCTATTTCGAGTTTCCTTAAAGTCTTTGTCGGTATCTTCACGATCGAAACGATCGTCTTTGGAGCGGTGGTGCTCGCCGGTCACGCCGGCATCTGGCCTGCGGCCTATCGCGAGTATCGGCCGCCCGATTCGCTGCCGGTGACCGTCGCGGTTTTTTCCATTCTCGTTTACCTCCTTGCTTGGGTTCCCGTGGTTCGCCAGATAACGCGGATCGCGGACCTTTACTACGACGCGAGGGACATAGGGCAGGCACATGTCTGGCCACTGCGGCCGTTCACGGCGCTCGAAAGGCGCATCGCCGTGATGATGGTCACCTTCCTCGTCCTTGCCAACCAGGCGGAGGTCGGCATCACCGTCCGTCTATCATTCTTTAATCGCGACTGGTTTAATGCCATTCAAAACAAGGACGCGGCCAGTTTCTGGCAGCTACTCCTTTTGGTTTTCGCGCCCTGGGCGTTCACCTATGTGGCGATTGCGGTGATTGAGTTTGTCGTCCAGTCGATGCTCGTCATACGTTGGCGACGCTGGCTCACCGATTATTTTGTGTCGCATTGGCTCTCCGGTCATGCGCACTACCGGATGAGCTTGGTGGGTTCTGGAACTGATAACCCGGATCAGCGCATCGCGGAGGACGTGAACCGCTTCATCGACGGCGGTAATGAAGGCTACGGCATCTATTCCTATTCTATCCTGCTGATCTCGACCGTCTCCTCGCTGGTGTCATTCGCTATCGTGCTATGGGGGCTCTCCGCCACCTTCACCGTACCCGGGACGGATAGACATTTGCCGGGGTTTTTATTCTGGGTCGCTTTGATCTATGCCGCAACCGGTACACTGGTCACCCACTTCATCGGACGCTCGCTGGTCGGCCTGTATTTCCAACGGCAGCAAGTGGAGGCGGATTTTCGCTTCTCGCTGGTGCGGCTGCGCGAATATGGGGAACAGGTCGCGCTGCTATCGGGCGAGCCTGCCGAGCAATCATTGCTGAGCCGCCGCTTTGGTGCGGTGATCGCCAACTATCTCGCCCTCGTCAACCGACGCAAGAAGCTGCTGACTTTTACGGCGAGCTTCAGTCAATTGTCGACGATCATTCCCTACGTTTTTACCGCAGGATTTTATTTTGCCGGCAAGATACCGCTTGGGGTGATGACCCAGACAGCAGGGGCCTTTTCACGGGTGGAGAGCGCGCTCACTTTCTTTATCAACTACTATACTTCGCTTGCCGGCTTCAAATCGGTTGTCGATCGTCTGACCTCGTTCGATTCGGCGATCGAGCGAGCCAGAGCCCTGGAGGCCTCGGGGCCCACGCGCGCCGTTGTGCCAAGCGGTACGGGCGCGGTGACGCTCGAGCATCTGCATATCGCGCTGCCAGATGGTCGACCGATCGTCGAGGCAATTGATCTTGCATTCAAGGCTGGTGAGCGCGTGCTGCTTGCAGGTCCTTCCGGGTCTGGAAAATCCACGCTCTTTCGTGCCGTTGCAGGCATCTGGCCATTCGGGGAGGGCCGCATCGAGATCCCTGAAGGCGCGCAGGTAATGATCGTGCCGCAGAAGCCGTACATTCCGATCGGGACGCTGCGCGCCGCCATCGCCTATCCGGCTGCGCCCGACGTTTATGCCGACGATGACATCCGCCGGGCACTCGAGGATGCGCGTCTTGGATTTCTCGCTGGCGATCTCGACCACGAGGATACCTGGTCACAACGCCTGTCGGGCGGCGAACAGCAGCGAATTGTGCTTGCGCGCGCCATGCTCGCTCGACCGGAATGGCTGTTTCTCGACGAGTCAACCTCGGCTCTCGACGAGAAGCTCGAGTCGGATCTCTATCGAACGCTTATTGAGCGCTTGCCGAATACCGCGATCGTTTCAATTAGTCATCGCTCCACGCTTGGGGCATGGCATTCACGCCACATGGAAATGGCCGCAAGTGAGGGGCGACTTTTCGTCCCGCGTGATGCGAGGAGCGAACCGCGGCCTCAGCAGGTCGGCGTCGGTCGCAAGGCTTAAACCAAACACTTGCGGGCCACGCCGGATGCGACGTGGCCCGCTTGGCATGCAACATATCTCCGACGCCCGTCTAGGCGTCGTCACCACAGGATGAGCCTAGCCGGCGCGAACGTAGCCATAACGCAGGTTCGTTGGGTCCTTAGCGGCGAGCTCGTATTGGCTCTTGAGGGCGGCCAGGCGGTCCTCCGAGTAGGCCGGCATTGGGGCGTTGTCGGCGGCCTTGAGGTTGAGACGGTAGAGTCGAGCCGCGTTGCCGCCGAAGATCAACTGTTTGGTCATGCTGTTGGCGCCACCGAGGGCCGGCAGCCCGTATTTCTTCTGCATGTCCTCGGGGACCTCAAGCCGACGCATCGCCTCGATCTGCCATTGTGGCGAACCGTACCATACCGAGTCCGTACCCCAGAGCACGTGATCGACGCCCATGCCCTTGACCAGCGTGCCAACGAAGGCCGCCGAGAACTTCGGATGCGCCACCGCCGAATTGGCGAATGAGGTGCCAATTTCCGCGTAGACGTTGTTCACGCCATATTTTTGCGGGATCTCGGCCAAATCAGATGCCCACTTAATACGGCCGGACGTCTCAAATTCTGCCCACGCCTGGTCGGGCAGCTCTAGGAACGGGCGCAGCGCGGAATGGTAGACGACGAAGTTCATCTGCGGCCAATCCTTGGCGGCCTTACCGATATCCCATGTGGTCGCATACTCCCACACACCCGCGAAGGATTTCTCGTAATCGGGCGGCAGCAGGCCCTTGTGGATGCATATCGTGTTGATGCCCGCTTTGACCGCTTTTTCGTAGAACGGATACATCACTTGTTCGTCGTCCAAGCGCCACGGATATTTAGACGGCGAGAGCGGGTCGCCGATCGTATAAGACTTCCATGAGTCGGGCTTATAGACCGCGATGGCTTTATCGACCTCGTCCATCCAACCGGGTTGTTTGGGAGTGATAACTGTGTGTGCAAGCAAGCGCCGTGATCCGGCAAAATCGTTGATCAGCTCACGCGTCTTGACAATCTGCTCGTTGGACAGCAGCCACCAAGTCGGATCGTCGAACGGCGCGCCGCTCAGCAACGCGATGTTGGTGTCACTGTCATAGTAGACGTCCTTGACGTAGTTCGAGAACTTGTAGCGGGCAAGCGACGTGCCCTCGTCTTTCAATTTCGGATTCCAGTTCTCCCCGGCAAACTGGGCCAGACCCAAGAGTTCCTTGTGCTCGAAATCGTCGCGTACGAAATGGGTCTGAACGTCGAAGATGAACTGCCCGTTCAAGCTCTGCGCCCGCGCCAGCGTCAATTCCGGTTCGCGCGCCTCCGCTTCGTCGACCTGAAATACGTTGCCGCCATAAATCTCTTTCATTGCCAAAAAGGCGGCAGCCATTCCACAACTCGTGCGCATAAACTGACGGCGGCTCAAGCCCAACCGTTTTCCGTTGATGTCGGACAATTCGTAGATGCGTTGCTCAACCCGTTTTTGGATTTCGCTCTGCGGCGGCGGAAGATATTCGCCGTTCGATACGATCTGGGTCGGGATCGGTGTCGCCGCGGAAGCCG
>Ga0126373_10000440_pt1 | contig 27366 bp, 21 predicted proteins | sample PanSoiMetPlot_11_FD_92545 | JGI IMG/M metagenome (GOLD analysis project Ga0126373, IMG submission 92545) | Tropical forest soil microbial communities from Panama - MetaG Plot_11 | ecosystem: Environmental > Terrestrial > Soil > Tropical forest > Bulk soil | place: Panama | collected 2016-02-17 | reverse complement strand
TATGTTTCAGCGCCCGCGGCGACTCGCAGCGAATCATCTTCCCCTGATTCATCAGTCCCACGCGATTGCAGCGCTCCGCTTCATCCAGATAGGCCGTCGTCACGAGCACCGTCAGCCCGTCCCGCACCAGCCGATACAGAATCGCCCAGAAATCGCGCCGCGACACCGGGTCCACGCCGTTGGTAGGCTCGTCCAGGAACAACACCTGTGGATGATGCAGCAGCGTGCACATCAACGCGAGCTTCTGCTTCATGCCGCCCGACAAGTTCGCCGCCAGCCGTTTGCCGAACGGTTCCATGCGCGTCATGCGCAGCAATTGCGGCATCAGTGTGGCGCGCTCTTGATGGGAAATGCCGAACAGATCGGCATAGAAATTCATGTTCTCGTCGACCGACAGGTCGCCGTACAATCCGAACCTCTGCGCCATGTATCCGATCTGGTCCTTCACCGCATCCAGATCGTTGCTCACATTGCGGCCCACCACCCATGCTTCACCTTCGGTGGGATCGAGCAGCCCGCACAGAAGCCGCAGCGTGGTCGTCTTGCCCGCTCCGTCCGGACCTACGATACCGAAGATCTCCCCGCGCCCGATTTCGAGATTCAAATGATCCACCGCCGTCAGCGCGTCAAAGCGCCGAGTCAGGTTCACCGCTCGGATGATCGCTTCGGAATGGGCCGGCGTTGTCAATTGAGTTGAATGTCCCCGTCCACTGGCATGTTCGATTTCAGCTCGTGCCGCTGATTCTCGGCATCGATCTTGATGCGATAAACCAGCTTCACGCGCTCCTCGCGCGTCTGGATTTGTTTGGGCGTGAACTCGGCCTCCGACGAAATGAACGAAATATGCCCGGGGTAGTTTTTTCCCGGGAATGAATCGCTCGTGAGCTGTACCGGCTGCCCCAGTTTCACGCGGCCCAAATCGGTCTCGCTTATATAGGCGCGCAGCCAGGGATGATCGATATCGCCGATTGCCACCACCGTCGTTCCGGCCGCCAGCACTTCACCTACCTCGGCCGACTTGACAAGCACTACGCCATCGATTGGCGAAGTTACCACCGTGTCGTTAATCTGCGTGTCGGTGATCGCCACTTGCGCGCGCGCTCTTGCAACCTCGGCCAAATGCGCTTTCACATCCTGCTCGCGCCGCTCCAACTCTAGCCGGTTGGCCTCGCTCGCCTGCAAAGACGCCTTGGCGCGCTCCACTTCAGCGCGTGCAGCTTCGATATCTTCCTTGCGCGGGCCTTCCCGAACCAACGCGAGCTTCTCCTGTGCCTGGCGCAGAATAGCCGACGTACTGTCCAACCGCATTCGATATTGGTCGTACTGAGCCTTGGAAATGTCGTCGTTCTTGAAGAGCTCCTGTGCGCGATCCCAATCGCCGTTAGCCTGATCGCGCTGCGCGTTCGCATCGGCAACCGCGGCCTGCGCCTGCTGAATCTCTTGTGGACGCGAACCGGCCAACAGCAAATCCAGCTTCGCTTGCGACGCCCGCAGTTCGGCCCTCTTCAATGCGATATCGCTCTCGAGCGTCGCCCGCTGCCACTTGACGCCGGTCTCGATCTGCTGGAATTGCGACTCTGATGACGCCACGCTCGCTTCATCCCGGCTCCGCTGTCGCTCCATCTGGTCGCGATCGATCCGCGCGATCACCTGCCCCTTCTTCACGAACGCGCCTTCATCGACGTTGAGCTCCACAAGTTTGCCCGGAACCTTGAACGAAATGTCCACTTGAGTCAGCTCGATATTCCCCGAGACCTGCAGCCGGTTCGGGTCCTTGCGCGAAAACAATCGCCCTGACGACCACAGGTAGAATCCCGCCGCAGCCAAAATGACAAGAAAAAGCACTCGAATAATGATTTTTTTCACGATCGCCTCACTGGATCATGCTCTGTATCGTTCCCGTCGCGGTTCCGAGATCGATGCGCGCCAAATTGTAGTTGTAGAGCGCCGAGATGCGATTGTCGCGCGCCCGCGCCAGCCGCGTCTGCGCGTCCGTCACCTCGATGCTGTTTGTCACGCCCGCTCTGTAGCGCCGCTCGGCCTGCGCCAATTCGTTTTCCGACAGCCGCAAACCCTCTTCGGCGGTCCGTACTTGCGCATCGGCGGATCGCAGCCCGTCCAGCGCCAGCCGGACGTCGAGCTCGACTTGATCGCGGAGATCCACCGTTCGGATTTTTTGCTCACGATACTGCGACATGCTCTCGGCCCGCCGCGCATCGCGCCGTCCCCCATCGAACAACGGGACGCGGAGCGTGACACCTACCGTTCGAGTGGGCAGCAAGTTCGCCGCACCGGCTCCCAAGTCGCCGTAATTGGCAAAGGCTGCAACCGTTGGAAGCCGCTCCATCTTCGTCGCGCTGTAGTTGAGCCGCGCGTTGTCTTCGCGCCGTTCCTGAGCCTTTAATTCGGCGCGATGTGCATGTGCCACTTCCAGCGCTTGCGCCGGGTTCATGGATTCGGTTGCAACGTATTCCAGCCTTCCGGTCAGCTCCACCGGATTTTCCAAACGCAGCCCGATCGCGCGCAGCAGTTGCAAGCGCGTGCGGTCCACATCGTTCTCTGCCACAAGCGCGAGCTGCTGGTCGTTGGCAAGCTGCACTTGAGCTCGCGTGATCTCGATGCCCGTGCCGGTCCCGGCGTTTTTCTGCGATTGCGCCAGCCGCATCAGGGCCTCGGACAGCTCCACGTTCGCGCGCGCCGTATCGAGCGAAGCCTGAGCGCGCAGCGCCGCCAGATACGCCCGCGCTACCTGATCGGTCACCTGATCGCGCGTGCCTTCGTTGTCCGCCTTCACCGCTTCGATCGCTACCTTCGACGCCTGATACCGGCGCAACGCGCTCAAGTCGAGAACGCTTTGATTCATGCTCGCGCGGACATCCAATATGTCGAACGGTCCCAGGAGGCTCGGGAGGCTCGGAGCCCCGGACGGAAACAGCGCCGCCGGAATGAACGAGGAAAAATTGAAGCCGAACGCCTTGATGTTGTTGGTCTCGTTCTCATACTGGACGTAGCTTTCGAAATCCGGCAGCAACGCTGCGCGCGTTTCTTTCGATTCGGCATCCGCCTGCTTCAGAGACTCTTCGGCCAGTCGCACGCGCGTGTTCCCCTCCGGCGCAAGCGCGATCTCCACCGCCTGCTTCAAACTCAACTGCAACACCGGCGGCCGGCTCTGCAACTGCGCAAACAACGGCGCCGTCGCTAGCATCCACGCCAACCCGCTACCGCATCGCATGTGCCACCTCCGTCACAGGCGCCGTCAAACCCGCGATCATAAACGCCTCCAGCCGCCTCAATGTTCCCTCCACATCCGATGGATCGCACTTCCCGCCGGAAAACAACCGCAGCACATGGCTAGCGGCCAGCGTGTGCCCCACCGCACCCATCGCGAAATGCATCCGCCACAGCAGCTCCACCCGATCCAGATGCGGGAGCGCCCGCTCGTAGGCCGCAACGAATCGCACCGCCAGCGGCTCCAGGTGTTCCTTATAAACTCGCTCGGCGAAGAACTCCGGTTCGCAGTACATCCGCCCCATCATTGGCGAGAACTCGCGGCCGCGGCTCGAATAAATTTCGACCACCGGCCGAATGAATGCTTCCACCACGCCTTCGAGAGGTAGCGGTCCGTCACCCGCGGCGCGTTCCACCTCATCGAGCAGCGCCAACCGGCGCTCGTTCACGGGCACAACGCGCCGGGCTATCACGGCCCTCACCAGCGCGTCTTTGGATTGGAAGTGATAATTCACGGCGGCGAGATTCGCGCCGGCTTCGGTTGTAATCGCGCGCAGCGATGTCGCTTCAATGCCATCGCGCGCAAACAAGCGTTCGGCCGCATCCAGAATGCGATCCTTCGTGGTCATACGTATGTTTGAATTATACGTATGAACTAAACGTTGTCAAGGCTTACCGAATCCGAAGCGCATCAGGACAACGCCCAGTTCGCGCGCATCTCCCTGTGGAGAAAATGACTTATCCACCGATAAGGTAACTTGGACGGTGTCGCCGACTGGCATCAGTGGTGAACTAGTCAGCGTGTAATTACCTGGTGCTGCGTAACTTTGTGATACAACGGTCTCTCCATTTACTTGTAGAGTTACCTCGCGTGCAGGGGCGTTTTCAGGTATGTAGAAAGTCGCGGTTAAAGGTGCGGCGGACGCCGGAGGCTTCAGCAGAACAATCGCGTTCTTGCTCGTCCAACGCCATTCGTTATTCTCGAGCGCGAAGACGCCGCTCACGAACTGCTGCTCGGCCTCCGGTGCGTTCATCGGAAGGTCGGTCAAGGACGGCTTCCTCTCGACCATGATGTCAGCGCGCACTTGGTCGATCGTCCCGCGCGAAAAATCGAACGGCCGCAGTCCCTTCTCGATAGTCGAATAGCCGGATCGCGCGTTCAACGCGATCAAGCGAAGTGGAATCGGCGACGTGATACTGCGGTTCGCGATCGCAACCGGAACGCCGCCCGGGTGACTCACCGGCACCGGGTAACCGAGTTGGCTGGTCACGACAACTTCGCCCGGTTGCACCGTGCGGCTAATCAGCAGCGGAAGCGCGCCTTCAGATGTCAGGTAGTACTGCAGTCCCCACTCCGAATTCACCCACAACGGTTTGGTCTCAGTCTCGCGTCGAAGCGAGCGCGCGAATTTGCGATATCCGCTCCAATGCTGATAGTTGACCTCCGCCAGCATCAGACTCAGCGCCAGCCCGCATGTAAGGCCGGCGCTCAACATTCGCACGCCCCACCGGCGGCTCGCCAGAATCGAGACTGGAAGCGCCATCGGCAGCAAGTAGCGAGCTGAGCCCGCGAAAAAGATCACTACCGCGCCGGCGAAAAAAATCAGCACCCACTGCGCGAGAAAATCGCGCCAGTTTCGCGCGCACCATATAATGATGGTCACCCCGACCGCGACCGACGCCCAAAACAGAGGATTGATATCGTAGAACGCCGCGCCGATCGCCGCCGGCACGGCAAGTAGCGACGGCGGCCACAACACAGGAAACACCAGCCAGCCAAGATGCGCAGTCAACGCGGCCGCGCTCTTCAGATTGTTGACCAGTGCTGAAAAGCCCCAAGACCGCAAGTAGCCCGCCAGAACCCCAGCCGGCACAGCCCCGGTCGTCAACCGCTCGAAGATCTGCCATGCGACCAGCACGAGCGGCGCGGTCAGCGTGGCGATCGCGGCCGGCCGCCACTTCCGTCCGTACAAAAACAAAATCGGAACCAGGAACACAGCCTGCATTGCACTCAGCGTCGCCAGCCCCATCGCGACACACGAACCCGCAAGCAATCCCGCCGACTTCCGGTCCACGGCCGCCACATACAGCGCCACCGCCAGCAGCCAGAAGGCGACGAATGGCACATCGGACTCGAACGAGTTTCCATTCACAACAAACGTCGGCGTTGCGAGAAACAGCAGCGTCGCAAGCAGCGCATGCGGACTGAATCGCCGCGCCAGCCACCAGGCGCTGAACGCGGCAATCAGCGAAAACAAAATATACGCGGCGTGAAACGGAATCTCGCGCACATCTTTGAAAACCGCTAGCAGAAACGCCAGATACCAGGCATCCAGTGGCGGGTGCGGATGTCCACGCATATCCACCATGCGGCCAAGAAACGGCCCCAGCGTGTGATTCGGATGCAGCGGCTCGATCTGCGCGTGCTCGGCTTCGGTGAGATACAGAACGTCGTCGCCTTGCACCGCCTGATTCAGGAACGGCAGCCGCAAAGCGAGAACCACCAACGCGACGATGATTAGTTCTCGTGGCGCACGCCCGTGGCGTGCCGCGTTCACACTCGTGTGAACGCTGGATCCATGGTTTTGAGACCGCTGCGCCGACGCCAGTGCCGCAATGGCACGTTGAAGCAGGCGCCACATGACATCAATCCGCGGCCTTGCTCGAGGTAACCTGCGGCTTCCATCGGACGATCGGCCTCCGCGCCGCCGTAACCTCATCCACGCGGCTGGTGCGGGTGTGATGCGGCGCCTTCACTACCAGCTCAGGATTTTCTTCGGCTTCCTTGGCGATCGAAATCAGCGCATCGACGAACAGATCCAACTCATCCTTGCTCTCCGTCTCCGTCGGCTCGATCATCATCGCCCCATGCACGATCAGCGGAAAGCTCACCGTATAGGGATGGAACCCGTAATCGATCAGCCGCTTGGCGATATCGCCCGTGCGCACGCCCCGCTTGGCCTGGCGCTCGTCGCTAAACACGCATTCGTGCATGCTCGGCGCGTTGAGCGGCAAATCATAGTACGGCTCGATCAGCTTGCGAATGTAGTTCGCATTTAAGACCGCGTCCACGGTCGCGTTGCGCAGTCCGTCGCCGCCATGCGCCATGATGTACGCCAGCGCGCGGATGTGCATCCCGATATTGCCGTAAAACGCGCGCACGCGTCCGATCGACTGCGGCCGATCATAGTTCCACGTCCAGGCGTCCTTGATCCGCACCAGCCGCGGCACCGGCAGGAACGGCTCCAGATGCTTCTTGACCGCCACCGGTCCCGACCCAGGCCCGCCTCCGCCATGCGGCGTCGAAAACGTCTTGTGCAGATTCAGGTGCATCACGTCGACGCCAAAATCACCCGGCCGCGCGATCCCCACCAGCGCATTCATGTTCGCGCCGTCCATGTAGAGCATCGCTCCCTGGGAATGCAGAATCTCGGCGATGCGCGTGATGTTTTCCTCGAACACGCCCAGCGTATTCGGATTGGTGATCATCAGCGCCGCGACATCTTCATCCACCAACCGCGCCAGCGCCTCCACGTCCACCATTCCGCGATCGTTCGACTTTATGTTCTCCACCGCGTAACCGGCCGTGGTCGCGGTCGCCGGATTCGTCCCATGCGCCGAATCAGGAATCAGCAGCTTCTTGCGTGCCGATCCGCGCGATTCAAGCAGCGCCCGCACCAGCAAGATCCCCGTGAACTCGCCGTGCGCCCCCGCCGCCGGCTGCAGCGTTACAGCATCCATTCCTGTAATCTCGGTCAGGATCTTCTCGAGCGTCCCCATCACCTCGAGAATCCCCTGCGACAGCGCTTCCGGCTGATAAGGATGCGCCCACGCCAGACCTTCGATCCGCGAAACCGCCTCGTTCACGCGCGGGTTGTACTTCATCGTGCACGATCCGAGTGGATATAGCCCCAGATCGATCGCGTAGTTATGCGTCGAAAGTCGCGTGAAGTGGCGTATCGCCTCCACTTCGCTCACTTCCAGAAAGCCCGCGATCTCCTCGCGCGTATTCTCCTCACCTAACGTCTTCGCCGGATCCACTTTCGGTACATCCAGCTCAGGCAACTGATAGCCGCGCTTGCCCGGTGAGCTCCGCTCAAACAAAAGCGGCTCGTTTTGATTGATGTGCTGCCGGACTTTCCGGATCATCGCTCGATCACCTCCGCCACGGCATCCATGCTCTCGCGCCGGCTCATCTCGGTGGCGCAGAACAGCATAGTATTTCCAAGCTCCGGATAAAAACGCTCAAGCGGCAGCCCGCCGATGATCTTCTTCTTGAACAACGCCTCATTCACCTGCTCCGGCGTGCATCCGTTCGCCGAGACCACAAACTCATTAAAGAACGGCCCCGAAAATTTCGGCTTCAGCTTTCCGGCCAGATAGTGGGCTTTCGACAAATTCTGCTCGGCGAGCTCGCGCAAGCCCCCCTTGCCGTACACCGTCATGAAAACGGTCGCCATCAACGCGATCAGCGCCTGATTCGTGCAAATGTTCGACGTCGCCTTCTCGCGCCGGATATGCTGCTCGCGCGTCGCAAGCGTCAAACAAAAGGCCCGATTCCCGCGCGTGTCCTTAGTCTCGCCGACCAGACGCCCCGGAATCTGCCGCATGAACTTCTCTTTGGTCGCGATGATCCCGGCAAACGGCCCGCCGTAGCTCGGCGAAATTGCAAACGACTGCAGCTCGCCTGCCACGATGTCGGCATCCCGAGGCGGCTCCAGCAGCCCGAGCGACACCGCCTCTGCAAAAACGAAAATCAGCAGCGCACCATGCTTGTGCACGATCTCGGCGGCCTGCTTCACATCTTCCACGACACCGAAGAAGTTCGGCGACTGAATAATCACCGCCGCCGTCTCGCCATCTACCGTCTTCTCCAGATCCGCGAGATCGATCTTTCCCGAGTGCCCGTTGTATGCAAACTCTGCCACCGGCATCCCCTGATGCTGCGCGTAAGTCTGCAAAACTTCGCGATACTCGGGATGCACGGTTCGCGCCACAGCGATCCGATCGCGTCCCGTTAGCCGCATCGCCATCATCGCCGCTTCGGGCACCGCGGTCGACCCGTCATACATCGACGCGTTCGCAACTTCCATGCCCGTCAACTGGCAGATCATGGTCTGGAACTCGAAGATCGACGTCAGCGTCCCTTGCGCCATCTCCGCTTGATACGGCGTATAGGACGTTAGAAATTCCCCGCGCGAAACCACCGTGTCCACCAGGACCGGCCGGTAGTGATGATAGACGCCCGCGCCCAGAAATGACGCATAGCCGTTGGCGTTCTCCGCTCCTCGCGCCCGGAAATAATCGACGATGTCGTATTCCGATTTGCCAGGAGCGACGTCCAGCGGCCGCTTCAGCCTCACTTCCTGAGGCAGATGCGAAAAAAGCTCTTCTAATGAGTCGACGCCGATCGCCGATAACATCTCGCGGCGTTCAGAATCCGATTTCGGTAAGTAACGCAAGTGCGATTGTTTCAGGCTTCGCGCTTAGTGCGCGCCGCCCTCAGCTCCTACATATTTCTGATAGTCGCCGGCGGAGAGAAGTTGTTGGATTTCACCAGGGGCTGACAACTTGATTTTAACAAGCCAGGCCTCCCCGTGGGGATCGCTGTTCAACTTCTCTGGAGCCGTCGCCAGCGTGTCGTTTACTTCGACCACTTCACCTGAAACCGGCGAGTAGATATCGGAAACCGCCTTCACCGATTCCACCGACCCGAGCGATTTCCCCTGCTCGAGCTGCGTGCCCACCTTGGGCAAATCGACGTAAACGATATCCCCAAGCTGTTCCTGCGCATGATTGGTAAGTCCTACTACTCCGGTGCCGCCGTCCACGCGCACCCATTCGTGTTCCTTCGTGTAACGAAAGTTTTCTGGATACATTTCCTATTTGGCTCGCTTATAAAATGGCGTCGGGACCGTGATTGCATCCACCGCCTGATTGCGGATCATCACCTGGATCCTTTCACCCGGCTTCGCCCGCTCCACAGGCAGGTAGCAAAGCCCGATGTTCTTGTTTACGGTTGGCCCCGGCCCGCCGCTCGTCACCCAGCCCGCGGCAGCGCCGTCCTGAAATACTTCGTATCCATCGCGCCCGATGCCGCGCCCCACCATCTCGAATCCCACCAGCTTCCGCTTCACGCCCTCGCTCTTTTGCTTCGACAGAGCGGCTCGGCCCGTGAAATCGCCCTTGTCCAATTTGACGATCCAAGCCAGATCGGCTTCGTAGGGCGTGATGGACGCGTGGATCTCGTGCCCATAGAGCGCCATCTTCGCTTCCAGCCGCAGTGTGTTTCTCGCGCCTAAACCGCACGGCTTGATACCAAACTCCTGGCCTGCCTCTAGAATCTCGTTCCAGATTCGCGCAGCCTGCTCTGGCGCGATGTAAATTTCGAATCCATCCTCGCCTGTATAGCCCGTGCGAGCAATGCGCGCCGGCGTCCCTGATACTGCGCCGTCTGTGAAATGATAATACGCGATCGGCGTCAAGTCGGTGCTGGTAAGTTTTTGCAGAGTCGGCAGGGCCGTGGGCCCCTGAATCGCCAGTTGTGCGTAACGCGGGCTTGCGAACTCCACTTCCGCTCCAGTCTTATTCTGCGCGCAAATGTGTTCGAAATCCTTTTCCTGGTTCGACGCGTTCACGCACAAGAAATAGTGGTCATCCGACACTTTGTGCACCAGAATGTCGTCCACGAACCCGCCATGCTCATACAACAAACCCGAGTATTGCGCCTGCCCAACCTTCAACTTCGCGACCGCGTTCGTCGTTACCGAATCCACCAGCGCGAACGCGTCACGCCCGCGAATCTCGATCTCGCCCATGTGGCTGACATCGAAAAGCCCCACCGCGCGCCGCACCGTGTGGTGCTCTTCGAGAATGCCCGAATACTGCACCGGCATATCCCAACCGCCGAAATCCACCATCTTGGCGTTGCAACGATGATGCGCGGCATTGAGCGCAGTCGTCTTAAGAACGGGAGCGGCAGCTTGAGTCATTTGCACAGGCTCTTTGAGAGCAGTCTCTCATTCTAACTCGGCTTCCGCGTTTCGTCTGCCGGCTAAGCTTGGATCTCGAAACTCTCGACGGCCGAATCTTCGTCCGCGTATACCTCAAATACCCGATGCACCTTTGTAAGCGTCACCAGATCCTGAACCCTCGGCGATAACTTCATCAGCTTAAGGCGCCCGCCCCGATGCTTGGTCGTAGTGTGCGCGGCGATCAATTCCCCCAAGCCGCTAGAATCCATATAAGGTACATCCGCCATGTTGAAGACGATCTTCTGCTTACCTTCGTCGAGCATCTGACGGATCAGGTCGCGCAACCGGCGTGTATCTTCCCCCAGCGTGATCGGACCTTGTAAATGCACAATGGACACGCCTTGAACGTCCCAGTCGAAGTGCTCCAGCGGCATAGATGCGACAGTAGCAGAAAGCGGACCTTGGCGCACGCCGCGCCAAACCCTCTCCTGGTCCGGCCCAAATTGTCACTCGATCGAAACATGCGCAGGCTACACCCGTGCTAGAATCGCGGACATCGTTCAACCACTGAGGCTGCTGTACTACAGCTTGCGACTGTTGAATCGAGCTGGGAGCGCTGAGTGTAAACGATAAAACAAGGGTCTCGAAGTTTGTTTCAAGGGGAGTGATTCGAATGAAAAATCCGTATTCGTCGGGAATAGATCGGCCGCGCTTTGGGTTAGGTTTCAGGGGCACGTTCGCATTCGCCATGCTCGCAGTGGCGTTGACATCGCTCAGCACGCGTCACGTATACGGACAGGCGGCGTCGGCGTCGATCGAAGGCAATATCCTCGATGCCAGCGGCGCCGCCGTGCCTGAGGCGGACATTGTGGTCGCCAATCCAGCGCTGGCGCTCGAGCGCAAAGTGAAAAGCAGCGGAGCCGGCGTGTTCACAGTTCCCGACTTGACCCCCGCACCCGGCTACACCGTGACGATCACGAAATCCGGCTTTGCCAAGTACAACGTAAAACCCTTCACCCTCGCCATCGGGCAATCGTTGAGTCTGAACGTCGCCCTCTCCGTGGAATCCACGGGCAGCGAGGTCAACGTCACCAGCGATGCTCCCATCATCGAGACTGCCAAGACCGACGTATCCGGTGTCGTGAGCACCAATGAAATCGAGAATCTTCCCATCAACGGACGCCGTGTCGACAGCTTCGTTCTTCTTCAGCCCGGTGTCACCAACGATGCTTCTTTCGGCCTTCTGACGTTCCGCGGCACTGCCGGCGGCAATACGTTTCTCACCGACGGTATCGACACGACAAATACCTTTTACGACGAAAACGCCGGCCGCACTCGCTCCTATAACATCTCGCAGGACGCCATCCAGGAATTTCAAGTGGTCACCAGCAATTTCCTGCCTGAGTACGGCAACGCAATGGGCGGCATCGTCAACACCATCACGCGCAGCGGCACCAACACCGTTCACGGAAGCGCGTATTGGTTCTTCCGCAACCGAACGCTCGATGCCACCGACCCCACGGCACTCGGCGTCAACCCGCCCGAGTGGCGTCACCAGGCAGGCCTCAGCGTAGGCGGGCCTGTCAAGAAAGACAAACTGTTCTATTTCTTCAACGGCGAACTCCAGCGCCGCAACGATCCAATCGTTTCTTCCAATATCAGCAACACGCTCTTCAACGCCGCCGGCGTGCCCACTGGCGCAGTGGATCCGGCCACCGGATGCGCCGGGAGTTCGTATGCGCTGAAAGCTACCGCCGCGCAATGCGCAGCTGCAATCTCGTTCCTCGACTCGCGCGTCTTGCCGCAACTCATCCCTCGCTCGGTAGACGAAAACCTTTTATTCGGCAAGGTCGACTATCAGATCAACGACCGCAACCGCTGGAGCACCGAATTCAACTATCTCGACTTCCGCTCTCCCAATGGTATTCAAACCCAGAGCGTCCTCACTACCGGCAATGGCATCGGCAACAATGCCAACACCACGGTTTTCGATCGTACCCTCAAGTCCGGCCTGACCACAGTGATCGGCGGCGCCGCCGTGAACGAATTCCGCTTCGGCATGTTCAAGGACCGCCAGTACGATCCCAACAGCCCCAGCCTCGAGCCGCCAACAGGTCCTACTTCGTTCTCCATAACGTCGGGAAGCCTCAGCAACATCGGATACGCCACCTCTTATCCGCGCCTTCACCCCAGCGAACTGCGTTTCCAGCTTTCGGATACTTACGCCTGGACTCTTGGCCGGCACGCGCTAAAATTCGGCTTCGACTGGTCGCACACAGAAGACTACGACGTCCAACGCTCCAACCAATTCGGTACGTATACCTACTCCAACATCAATGCCTTCGCGCTCGACTTCACCAATCCCGCCAACGGCAAGAACTGGAACAGCTACTCGCAAACGTTCGGCAATCCTCTTTATGACGGAAACTTCCAGGAGATCTCGTTCTTCGGCCAGGATGAGATCCACGTCACGCCCAAGCTCACGATCAGCCCCGGGCTGCGGTTCGAGTGGAACCATCTGCCGCAGCCTGCGCCCGGCCAAGCTTTAGGCTCGCTCAACATTCCAGCCGACTGGCCTGAGGTGAACCACCTCTATTACAAACCGTGGAGCGTCGCGCCTCGCATCGGCTTTGCGTATTCCATCAACAACAAGACCGTGATTCGTGGCGGCTATGGTATGTTCTACAACCGCTACATCTCGCAAATCGTGGACGGCTTGGCCAAAGGAAATGGATCGTACCAGCCCAGCTATAGCCTGTCCTCGACGGTTGCATCTCAGTTCGCTGCTGGTCCCGTATTTCCCAACTATCTAGCAACCCAGCCGAGCGGCGCAGCGAACGCACCGACCATCGAATTCGACCTGCCGGGCTTTCGTAACGCTTACTCCGAGCAGGCCCAGCTTTCCATCCAGCGAGAGCTCGACAAGAGTACTAGCGTCACCATCTCCGGTATCTGGAGCCGCGGGCTGCATATTGTGACCGGATACAATGCCAACCTCGCGGCGCCAACTCAGTTCTACACCTATCAAATCGATAACGCGCAGATGCAGCCGGTGGGCGCAGTCACCATGCCGATTTACACTCGCTCACTTTTGATCAACTCTAACTACAATGGCGTCTACGCCACCACCTCGAATGCCAATAGTTGGTACAACGGCCTGATTATCTCTGTGAACCACCGCTACACCGGCTGGTTCCAGGGTTCGGCGAGCTACACTTGGTCGCACGCAATCGACGATAATCTCGGCGGTGCCGGCGGTGCTTCCGGTTCTAACGGTGTTTTGTTCGCTGCTAACGCTCCGAGTTCGCTCTACAACAACGATTACGCCGACGAAAAAGGCACCGCTGCTACAGACCAGCGGCATAAGTTGATCCTAATCGGCATCCTCAGCCCGACCTTCACCCACGGTACGAGCTGGTTTGAGAAGACAGTCGTGAACGGCTGGCAGCTCTCGTTTATCTCGACATTCGCCTCTTCCTTCCCGATTAATTCCACGATCGGCGGAGTGTCCTCCACTACTCTTCCCACGCTGACAGGCCAGACAATTTTCGCGACCAGCACAATCAATGGCCTCGGCGGTTTCAACGCTCAGCGCGTTCCGTTCCAGCCAGTCGATAATCTGAACGTTGGCCCAACGTACCGTACCGACGCCCGTCTTGCCAAGTTCTTCAACTTCACCGAACGCTTCAAAGTCGAACTTGCCTTCGAGGCGCAGAATCTGTTTAACCATCTGATTGTCGAAGGCGCCTCGCCCTTACAGGAGCAAGAGTATACGCTAACGAAACTGGGCAGTCAGTCCGTTCTTGTTCCCTATCCGTTTTACAAGCAGATTCTCCAGACACAAGCGCCGCCCGACGGTACTACCGCCCGTCGCGCACAAGCTTCACTGCGCATAATTTTCTAGACGCCAACACTTAAATCGCGCAACACCGATAGCGGCAGAAGTTCTCGCCGCTATTTCCTTTTTTACCGGTGTTTTCTTCGGAGGACTCCTTATGCCAGAAGTAAAAGTCATTAAAGAGACCGCGGGCCCGTTGGCCTATCGTCCCGAAACCTATTTCCCCAACATCCCATTCGGCAGCCTGCTCGGCGCAACCCCGTTCGGAACCACGCCGTTTAACCTGATGAAACGCTTCGGCGAAGACTTCGACCGTATGTTCGGCGCGTTCGTGCAGCCCGTGGCGGAAAGCTTCGCGCCACCGCTCGAAGTCAAACATGTCGCGGGCGTTTTCACCGTCGCGGCCGAACTTCCTGGCGTCGCCATCGGCGAGTCCAGGTCATCGAGGAAGCGCTCGTCATTGAAGGCGAAAAGAAAACCGTAAAGGAAGAAAAGACCGACGGTTTCTTCCGCAGCGAGCGCGCCTTTGGCAAGTTCTATCGCTCCATTCCGCTACCCAAGGGCGCAAAGACCGACCTGGTGAAAGCGGAATTGGTCAATGGGATCTTGACCGTTACCATTCCGGTTCCTGAAGTGAAGCCTGCGCTCAAACAGGTTCCGATCATCGCCAAGTAGCCCACAGCATGTCATGCGAGGGTTTCCCGCCTCTCGCTAGCATGGCACAGGGTGCGGCCTCCAAGGGACTTGAGCGAGTCCCATTTGCCGCACTCTGTGCTTTTTTCTGGAGTTACTACTGCACCTCGACTACTGCACTTCGAAATCCGACCAGCGCTGCGATTTGTTCCCCGCGCTGTCCACCGCGCTGAAGATCACTCGATACGAGCCGGGCGTCAACGACGCGATCGGAAGCACTGTTCCGCTCGTGACCTTCGGGCTTCCGTTCTTGTCCGGTATCGCGATGCGGAATAAGCCGGAATCTCCCTTTTGCTCGCCGCTCTTGGCATCCAATATCCGGACCTGTATCGCAACCGCCAGATCCTTGGGCCGCTCAGCCGTCGTAAGTAGAGGCTCGTAGATCTCCACGTACATGGCCGGTTTGTCGGTATTCTTGAACCGATTCGAAGCCCCCGGCGTCACTTGCATCCCCTCTGCTACTAGCGGCGTCCGATCTTCAATCAACAGCGCATCCAGATCCGATCCCATGCTCGCCGCCGGACGATAGTTTGTGCTGATTACGACTGAGCTCATGCTGAACTTCTGGCCGTCATAGGCATCCACCGCCAGCAGCTTCTCGACCTTGCCGAAACTGTCCCCGCCCGAGCTGAAAACCACTTTGAGACGATACTGCCCCGGCACGATATCGAACTGGTTCTCGTAGTGATATGGCTTCTTGCTGAACTCCTCCACTTCTTTCTTACCATCGAGATCCAGCTTCACCGTATCGCTGAATCGCGCCGCCACCGATCCGTCGGTCGCATAGGCGATACCCAAAATGTTCAACTCGCCATGCTCTTTTCCTTTTACCTTCTCGAATTTCATCGCCTTGGGCGCGATGTCCATGGCCACATCTACGCGCGCCTGGTTCGGTCCCGTAAAGAAAAACGGGAGCGTCATCGCGGCGTCCACATCGCCTGCCTGCGCGCCGGCCGCCCGATTCTCCAGTGTCTTCTCCACTGGATTTTTCGCCAGCAGGTCGCGCGACTTCGCGTTGCAGTACCCGGTTCGCGCCCGCACGTTCTCGCCGCTGTGCTCGACCTTCACTTTCAGCGTGTGGCAGCTTCCCTCGGCGGAATCGGGCGGCGTGTAGCCAATCAAATAATACTCATTCAGCTCTTTTCCGATCTTTTCGAAACCCGAAAGCAGATCGTTCGTGTTGATGAGAACGAAACCGCCCGTGCCTTCCGCCAGCACATGCATGATGTCCTGATTGGTGGCCGCGGTTTCGGGAAATTTCGGCAGGAGAGTTCGCGTTCTGTTGTACGGAGGTATCGTCCCCATAGGCGCCACCGGCGCCGGCGTGCCGGAAACTCCATTGGTACCTCTGCTCGGGGCAGGAGCGCCGCCGCCACGGCCAACACCGCCGCCTCCTCCGACTGGTCCACGTCCGCCGCCCGCGCCCCCTCCTCCGCCACCACCGCTCCCTCCTCGCCCGCCACCCGGCGCTTGTGGTGCAAAGAACGCCATACCTGGGGTGAAAGAAGCGAGTGCGAACACTGGACCCGGCGTTTGCGTTGAAACGGCGGCCTGCCGTGCATAGGCCGGCGATCCCGCCGCGCGGTTCGGCGAGCTTAATAAGCTCGCGTCATCATCATCACCACCCGGTGCAACCAATCCCCGAACATCGATCGGATAAATCGCAACATTCGCGCGATTGCATGCCTCAATTGTCGCGGTCACTTCACTGATAAGTTCCGGATCCCGCAGCGGAAATCCGCCCGTCAGCAAGATGAGCGATTTGCGGCCCGGAACACCGCTCAAATTCTTGGCCATCGTCCGCAGAGCCAGGATTACGTCCCGCGCGCCGAAGCTTCCAGCCGCCGTCAAACGCGGCCCTATCGATTGTTCATTCACTTGAATGGACGGAACCGAGATGCCGCTCACTGCCGCCCTGAGCCGTGCTGCATCAGCTGTGAAATTCTGCGGGATCTGAATCGCGCCGCCATAATTCACGATCGCCATGAGCCGGTTCGGAGCGGCGTTCGCATCGATGAATTGCCCTGCCGCCTCGCGTGCCCGCGCCTGATCGCCGAAATTCATTGTCGAGTTGTCGAAAAACAAAACCAGGTAACGCGGCTGGGAACTTGAGGGCGAGGCCGGATCCGCTTCGAAGGAAAAATTCTTGATGTTTTGCTCTTTGTTGTCTTCCCAGATCTTAAAATTTTTCGCCATCAAGCCGTGGACGTAGCCGCCTTTTTTATCGGTGACTACCGCGTCCACCAGCACGAGCTTGGTTTCAGCGCGAATCACGGCCGGATCGGACGGCGTCGCATCCTGCGCGCACGCCAGGCCGGCGGCCAGGCTTAACAGTGTTGCAACTGTTCCTACAGTTTGTAAGCGCATGGATTCCCCCTCAAGGAATTTCGACGACGCCATTCCGCGCCGCCATCAACTGTCCCTCTGTATCCCGAATCACGACGCGAATTACATAACTCCCCGGCGTCAAATCGAAAGTACTCCGCGTCACCATGCCGCCCACCACCCGCGCGTTTAGTGTCTCGTCGCGCAAATGCATAGTGATCATTTTCTGAATCGCATTGATCAGATTCCCGTTCCGGTCGAAAACGCCCGACACGATCGTTACCGCGTCGTTGTTGCGCCCGTCGGCCTTGCGAAACGGCAACTTGTGTAAATCCATCTTCGCCAGCACCGATAATTTCGCTGTGACATCGCCCGACTTGAAGAATTGAGTCTGTACGTCGAGCGGGATGTCCGATAGTTCCTCCCGCGAGAACACCGCCTCTTGAATTTCCTGCTTCGCCTGTTCGGCGGGATCGGCCTCGTACTTTGGTGCATAATAACCCCGGCGCGCTTGTGAAGTAACATCCTTTGTACTTTTCAGCCTAACGTTCAGCGCATGAAATTTCCCATCGAACTTCAGGTTCTGCGGCGAAAATCCCAGCAGGTAAATGAACTCGGGCGCGGCAGTCAAACGCGCAAAGGCGCCCTCCAGGTCGTTGCTATTGTGAACGAACGTACCGCCGGTGCCCTCGGCCAGCTCGGCCAACGTGCCCCAGCTCGCAAGGTCGCTCTCATTGCGCATGAAGTTCTTCACCACCTGCGATTGCACACTCTGACCAAAATTTGACTCGCTCGCATCGGCGCCGGGAATCATGGTGTAGAGCCCTCTTGCGTCCAGTGCACTAATTGTCACGTTGGCTTTGATCGCCTGCGTGAGCAGGTCGTCTTCATCGAAGCGAAACCTGTCAGTTAAATAAAAACCAGGCGACACCAAAACCAGGCTTCGCTGACCGGGCGAACCAGCCATTCGCCTGATCGTATTTTTCAAAACGCTCAGCACCAGCGTCGTGTCGTTCTCCCCGAAAGACAGCACTCGCTGGGCGGTTGCACGCGCGTCCCCTTCGGCTTGCCGCATCGCAGCCGCCTGTCCTCCGCGACCGGTGATGATGTTCTCGCAAACGATCGCGTCTTGTTCCGCGGCCTGGAGTACGGTCGGATTGTTTCGGTTCACGATCTGGTCCGCCATGTAGAACGACATGTAGGGACACTCTTCCGACGGCCTGCCGCTCGTTGGGCGCGGCATGATTCGATCCATCGTCTCCCGCACCTTCGCCATGTCATCAGTAAAATCGACCATGTTCTGGCCGGAGGTGGTGAAGACCGCGATGCGGTCGGTCGGCTTGAACGACTCGTTCAGATACTTCGTCGCCGCCTGGCGCGCTTGCACGATATCGCCAAACACCAGGTGCACATCATCGAACAAATATGCAATGAAACGGGTCGGAATCGCGGAGGTGTCTTGCGGAGGTTTCGGGCGGCCATCCTCTTCAATTCCCGGCCGTACTGGAATCGCGGAGGCATGCACGAGATCGCCGGACTTCTCTACCGAAAATTTCGTGATGGTTTGTTGCTTTCCTTTGTCGAATAATTGAAAGTCTTCTTGCTTGAGCGTGCCGATCGCGTGTCCCTGCTTGTCATGCACCACCACCGGCACCATCACGAGATTGACGCGGGAACGAAACGTTGCCGGAGCGTCGATTGTCGCTAGTTCGCCAGTGTCCTGCGACGGCTGGCTAGGCGTGGATTGGATGGATGTCTGGCCGCGTGCTAAGCCCGAAATCAGTAAGCAAATCCCAAATGCGTGCAAATAGCTCGCATTTCGAGCGAACTTAGCCGCCGCTTCGTTTGGCATTTGCCCGTCCTTACTGTCTGATTATTTTACTCTGTTCGGATGGCGGTCCTATGGGAAGGAAGCGCGCATGTTTTTCGCACGCGCGCTTTATTTCGATCCGATTACTGCTTGATGTGCGGATTCACGTAGCCGTGCTCCAAAACCTTCTTTGGATCCGGCCGGATGCTGAGATACGTTACTTCGGTCGTAATGTCCGTCCAGCCATGTGGCATGCCCGCGGGAATCACGGAAATGTCGCCGACACCCACTTTGCGGCTGACGAAATCTCCTACCACGCGTCCGCTGCAGGATGGCCCATTCAGGATTTTCGTGACTTCGCTATCAGCCGGAGAACGCCGGCCATTCACGATATCGCCGCCTGTAACCAGCGTGCCCGATCCCGAAATGATGATGTAAGTCTCAACCGTATCGTCGTGCGCGATCATGCCGGGAGGTCCTTGCTTCGCTCCTGCGGGCGCCGAACTCATCCCGCACGGCTCGGCTTGCGCCGCGGCAGCCTGCGCCCGTCCGCCACCCGCTCCGGCGCCGCGTCCGGCCCCTGCTGCGGGCGCACCCGTCGGTCCACGATGAATCACCGCCACCGACATCGCATATCCGCCCATGTCAATTACGCGCAGCGTCTGATCCACCGCGGGCGGCGCGAACTTCAAAACTTCATCGATCTGCGCTTTCGTAATATCGACAGCCCGCTTGGGCTGCCCAAACCCCAGGGTCGATGCGGCAAGCAGCGCCGCTACACCCGCGATTGTTTTAAACATGTCCTCTTCTCCTTGTCACATCACTCTTCTGCCGAATGGCTCGGTTCATCATTATATCCTCGACCGGCATTCCGAGCTTGCTGATCCAATACTTCGTATCCTCGTGACCGGTTCATCTGACCGATTTGGAGGATATAATGCTGGATGTCCAATTTTTCAAAGGACCACGAGGCACGCAATGCTATCCATGCGATGGGCCGCACTTGCTGCGGCCGGAATGGCGCTGGCCTGGCCCGCAGCGCCGCAGGAAAAGTTCCATACGAGGCTCGCTCCGGTTGCGATGGACGCAACTATGCGAGCCAGTGTCTCCGGTACCGGCGTGGCGAACGCAACACTTTCCGGCAACAAGCTCACCATCGACGGTAACTTCGATGGGCTCCGCTCGGCCGCTACTACCGCTCATCTGCATTTGAGCCGTGTCGCCGGTGTCCGCGGACCCGCGGTGCTCGATCTGACGGTCACGCACGCACTCACCGGTAGCGTCGCCGGCTCTTTCGATCTCAACGCCGAACAGGTGGAGGCGCTCAAGAAGGGCCGCTTCTACATTCAGATCGAAAGCGAGAAAGCGCCGGACGGAAATCTATGGGGCTGGTTAATGCGATAGGGAGGCCTGAAAAATGCGGAAGACACCATCGATCGCTGCCGTAGTCGTACTCGCCGCCGCCGGTGTGATTTTGGTTCGGGCACAACAGCGGCCCGCTGGACCGTTCACCACCGCGCAAGCTGCCGCCGGCCGCGCTGCCTATCAGGAGAACTGCTCCGGCTGCCATCTTGCCGATCTCGCAGGACGCAACGAAGCGCCCCCGCTCGCGGGCGGCAATTTCATGAACACCTGGGGCGGCCGCTCGACGCGCGAGTTGCTCGCGTTGATGCAGACGACGATGCCCCCGTCCGGACCAGGTTCGCTCGGCGCCGATGTGTACGCCGATATCGCCGCGTTCATTCTCCAGTCGAACGGCGCCGCTCCTGGTACGCAGGCTCTCACGAGCGAGATTTCCGTCACCATTAACTCAGTTGCAACCGGTCAGGCGGCTGCCGTCGGCGCGGGTCGTGGAGCAGGCCGTGGCGCAGGACGCGCCCCTGCTACCGCCGAAGCCGTACCCTCTCCAGGCCGCGGAGGTGGACGTGGACCAGCCGCAATCCACGGCATCACGGTCGCGGGCGAAGTGAAAAACTACGTTCCCGTCACCGACGAGATGCTGCTCCATCCCGATCCGGCCGACTGGCTCATGATCCGCCGCAATTATCAGGCTTCGAGCTACAGCCCGCTTTCGCAGATCACTGCCAAGAACGTACAGAACCTTCAGCTCGTCTGGTCCTGGGCGATGAATGACGGCGGCGCGGCCGAAACCACGCCCATCGTTCACAATGGAACGATTTTTCTTTCGAACACCAGCAACACCGTGCAAGCTCTCGACGCGCGCACCGGCGATCTGATCTGGGAGAACCACTTGGGCCCGGAATCGACGGTCGCCTACGGCGCCACGCGAAGCCTCGCCGTCTATCAGGACAAAGTTTTCGTTCCCACCACTGACGCGAAAATGTACGCGCTCGATGCGCGCACCGGCAAGATCGTCTGGCAAACGCAAATCGCCGACAATCGCAAAGGCTACAGCGAGACTGGCGGCCCTTTGGTGATTCACGGCAAAGTGCTGCAGGGCCTGATGGGTTGCGATCGGTTCAAGGAAGAAGGCTGCTACATCAGCGCCTACGATGCCGACAGCGGCAAGCAGCTTTGGAAGTTTTATACTGTCGCGCGCGAAGGGGAACCCGGGGGGGACACCTGGAACAAGCTTCCCAACCTGCTGCGCGGCGGCGGCGACAACTGGATCACCGGCAGCTACGATCCCGATCTGAACCTCACCTATTGGGGCGTCGCGCAGGCCAAACCGTGGATGCGCGCCAGCCGCAATACCAAATCCGAGAAAGCTCTCTACACCAGCTCGACGCTCGCCCTGAATCCGGATGACGGAAAGCTTCAATGGTATTTCCAGCACATCCCCGGCGAGTCGCTCGATCTCGATGAAGTTTTCGAGCGCGTGCTGGTCGATAACGGCCCCGACAAGTGGGTCTTCACCATCGGCAAGGCGGGCATCCTGTGGAAGCTTGACCGAAAGACGGGAAAATACGTCAGCCACCGCGAGACGGTTTTCCAAAATGTGTTCGATCAGATCGACGGCAAGACCGGCGAGGTCACTTACCGCAGCGAGATCCTTGAGCAAGAGACCGGCAAGTGGGTGCAATCGTGTCCCTCGACCGAAGGCGGCCACAATTGGCAAGCCATGAGCTACTATCAGCCGACAACTGAGCTAATCATCCCGCTCAGCCAGAGCTGCATGGAAATGTCCGGCCGCGTGGTCGAGTTCAAGGATGGTTCCGGCGGCACCGCGGCCGATCGGCGCTTCTTCGAAATGCCGGGCACCGACGGTAACATCGGTAAACTGGCCGCTTACGACGTGAAGACCATGAAGGAGAATTGGTCGTTCCAACAGCGTGCTCCTTTCCTCACCGCGGTGCTATCGACCGCGGGCGGCGTGGCCTTCGTCGGCGACCTCGACCGAGTCTTCCGCGCCGTCGATGTCAAGACCGGCTCCACATTGTGGAAAACCAGGCTTGGCACCTCGGCGCAGGGTTACCCGGTTTCGTTCAGCGCCGGGGGCCGGCAATACATTGCCGTCACCAGCGGACTCGGCGGCGGCAGCCCCCGCCAGGTCCCGGCTACAATCGCGCCGGATATTCATCATCCGGCCAACGGGAACGCGCTTTATGTCTTCGCGCTACCAGAGAGATAGTTCGCTCAATGGCGGGTCGGCAGTGCGACGCCCGAGTTCGCCGCGCAGCTTTTCGAGCATTTTGTTCAGTTCCACGGGATTGATCGGCTTGGCAAGATAGTCGTCCATCCCGAACTCGAGGCAACGTTGGCGATCCCCCGTCATCGCGTGCGCGGTTATCGCGATGATGGGAATGTGACGGCCGGAGCCGCGTTCGTTCCTGCGAATGGCTTGGGTGGCTTCGAATCCTGTCATCCCTGCCATTTGGCCATCCATGAATATCGCGTCAAAATTCGCTTTGCTCAGCTCTCGAAGAACCTCATGCCCGTTACGCGCTAGCGTGACTTTGCAGCCTTGTCGCTCGAGGAGGCGAACGGCCAAAACCTGATTCACTGAGCTGTCCTCCGCCAAAAGAACGCGCAGCGCATCTCTCGATTCGACGCGAGGATGGTCGGCGATCTCATCCGAAGCTCGCTTCGCTTTGGGGGGACAGCCGCAGCGCCTTCAACACTGCGGCCTGCAGCTCCGTCTTTCGAACGGCTTCATTAGGTACGCCGCCACGCCCAGACTCGGGAGGCGGCGAGCGCTGGGCCTTCGCGCGTTCGTGACTCAACATAAGGACCGCCGGTTTCATGCCGCAAGGACCGCTTCTGATTCGCTCGATTAACTCCGCGCCGCTCTGTTCGGGCACGCGCGTCTTCTAGCTTGAGACGCTTTATGAAGAACCCGCGGCCATTGACGGTCTTCCCGGCGATGGTTTGCGTCAGAGCTTCGCCAAAACGGGTCCTCTTCAAACACACCGATGCATATCCCGTCGCTGGGAATTGAGTTTGGCCATTCCACGAACTTTGCGAAGTTATACAGAAAAAGCGCCTTCACGCGATACTCGTCGGAGGCGTCCTCTTGATGACTTGCGAGTGACGCGCCGACGCTCAAACCATCATGCCGTACATGCAAACAAAATGCGGGCGATGAGGCTGCATCTGAGTTTCGCCAGCAAAACCTATCCTCCACTTCTCTCATCGGAAAGCTGCGGCGCTAATTGCATCGTGGCGCGGGTTCTCCGAATAGGCGCGTGGGGGACCAAGCAACACGACTTGCTATCATCCTACTGCTTCGGCGCGGGACTCCCGTGCTCGATGAGGTTCTGCAAACGCCGGAATTGCTCGGTGAGGACACCGTCTACAGGGGCGGCAAGCGTGTTCATGCCGGCTGCCAGATGGCCAGTGACCGCGTAAGTGACCTGCAGCCTTGTGCCACCTTCTGACGCTGCAAGTTGGATGGACAGCGCTCCAGTGGCGCCGATGGCTTGCAGTGGCCCGAGGCCGCCGCTGAGAACCAACGTCTTTCCCGGCATCAGCGAGATGAGTTCCATGTGGCGGGCGCCGCCTCCGTTAGCGAATTTTTCGCACAGGCAGCCGCCGACTTTTTCCTCGAGAGTGAGGTTTTTGGAGTCGCCTGAGAACGTATGGGCGGAACTCCACCAGTCGCCGATCTGGAACAGGCGGCGATAGACCGCATCCGGCGAAGCCTGGATCTGAACCGTTGTCTTCAACGTGAATCCATCAGCGGACGAGTCGACGACGTCTGCGCGGGCCGAGAGCGCAAACAAAGCAAGACAAGCTGCGACGAGACTGGAGTTAACGAGCATCTTATTAGCATACTGATGTGATCTAATGGTGCCCATGTGGACCCGCATGCTTCTGTCGTCGATCGCGGTGGCAGCCACGGCTATCGGGCAAGAAGTGCCGCGCGGCGAGATCGTAGATAACGTGAAGTGCGCCGCGAATGCGTCGCAGACTTACGCGATCTATCTGCCGAAGAATTACTCGGGCGATCGGCAATGGAATCTGATCCTCGCATTCGATCCACGCGGCCGCGGGCGCGCGCCGGTGGAGCAGTTCAAGGACGCGGCGGAAAAATACGGTTACATTGTGGCCGGGTCGAACAATGCGCGCAATGGTCCACCGGATATCAGCCTCGATGCAGCAGCAGCGATGGGGTCGGATGTTGTGCAGCGGTTCAAGATCAATATGAAGCGCGTTTACACTGCCGGGTTGTCGGGCGGCGCGCGCATCGCGATGAAAGTGGCGATGGATTCGAATGAAATGGCGGGCGTGATTGCATCAAGCGCCGGATTTCCGCCGGGGGAGCGGTCGAGCAATTTGTCGTTCGCCGTTTTCGGTACTGCGGGGACCGAGGATTTCAATTATCTCGAGATGCGGCAGCTCGATCAGACGCTGAACAGCCCGCATCGCGTGGTGGTTTTCGATGGCGGTCACACGTGGCTTCCGCCGGAGTTGGCGGTGCAGGCGCTGGAATGGCTCGAAGTTCAGACGATGAAGGCGGGGCGCCAGTCGCGCGATGAAAAACTGATCGACGGGGTGTTCGCGGCTCGGTCGGCTGACGCGGCGGCACAGAAGACGGAGGTGGGGACTTGGGAGGCCGCGAGCGCCATGGTTCGGGATTTCGACGGGCTGCGCGATGTGTCGAAGTTCGCTGCGCAAATGGAGACGCTGCAGTCTAAGAAGAGCGTGTTGGATGCGTTGAACCAGCAGCATGCCGATGAACATTTCGAGGCGCAGCTCGAATCGGAACTGCGCGATTTGCAGGAGGGGCTCGAAGACGGTGGATCGGCGCGGGCAGCAAGTCTTTCGCAGTTGAAGGATCGGTTGACGAAGCTCGCTGCGCAGGCTGCTGGAACCGCGGATACATCGGAGCGGCGCATGGCGCGGAGGCTGATGGGAGGGATCTACGTGGATTCGCGCGCGGTTGCCGATGAAGAGTATCAGAAGTTCGTCGATAGTCTGCGTCCGCAAGAGCGGAAATGAGCGATGTAAGAATCCGGCGCGGAACGCGGGAGGACGCCGATTTTATCGCGTGGGTGATGCTGGCGGCATCACGAGCGCACCTGAAGCGCGGTCCGTGGGATTTGATTATTGGCTCCGATGACGCCGGTTGCTTGGAATATCTGAGACGCCTTGCAGTAGCGGAGCCGCGCTCGATGGCGCATTATGAGAGCTTTTTTGTCGCGGATGTGGAGAGGGGCGCCGCTGCGGCGCTGTGCGGATTCAAGCCCGACGAGGCTGCGTGGGTGACGGTAGGAACCGCGATGGCCATCGTGCAGCGCGACCTCGGATGGACGGATGAGGATGTTGCGGCGTCGCACAGGCGGTCCCAGCTGTTCGAGACCTGTTATCCGCCGGATGCGGGAGCGGATTGGTGCATTGATTTCGTCGCGACGCGGCCTGAGTTCCGGAGGCGTGGGTTGGTGGATGCGCTGCTGCACGAGGCGATGCGAGAGGGTGTCGAACGCGGGGCGAAGCTGGCGCAGATCGTGCAATTCGTGGGCAACGATCCCGCGCAGGCAGCGTATGAGAAGGTGGGGTTCACGGTGCTCGACGAGTGGTGTTCGCCGGAGTTTGAGGCGGCGATGGGCGCGCGGGGGTTTCGCCGGCTGATGCGGAGGCTCTAGCACGAGCGGAGAGTAGCATTGTCGCGCGCGCAATGCAGAGTGTTCTTTGATCGCTTGCGTGCAAATACTCGTTGATCAGCGTTGCAGACTCGCGTCAATGCTCTAGGGACACTTGGCCGACGGTGTTCGCATGAGTGCGAACACGGCACGCACGAGTGCGTGCGCCACGTCGCGCTATGCGCGTTGGGAAAGGGCGAGTACCGTGCGGCGGACGACGTTTCTTGTGAGTGGGAGTTTGTAGGCGTTTTTTGCTAACGGGGTTGCGCCGGCGATGGACTGTTCGCCGACCCTTGCGGCGAGTTCGGGCGTGATGCGCTGGCTGGTTAAAAGCTTTTCGGCTTCTGGCACGCGCCATGGGATTGGGGCGACGCCGCCTAGGACGATGCGGGCGCTGCGGCAGACGTCATTGTCCATTTCGAGGACGATGGCAGCGCTGACTAGCGCATGGGTCCAGGCTTCGCGATCCATGATCTTGTGATACGTGCTGCGAGTACCTGGACGCGACGCGGGGATTTCGACGGAAGCCAGGATTTCGTTATCAGCCAAAACATTTTCGCGCGCGGCGTTTTGGCGCGGGAGGACGAAGAATTCGGCTGCGTTCACGATGCGGTTGCCCTTCGGTCCCGCGATGTGGAATCTAGCGTCGAGCGCAACCAGTGCAGGCGCGGTGTCGGAGGGGTGAACGATGAAACTCGGGCCGCCGCCGAAAATTGCGTGGAATTGATTTTCGCCGGTGATTGAGAAACATTGTTTGCCGCCTGCTTTGAAACAGGGGAAGCCGTTGCGGTAGTACCAGCACCAGGGTCGCTGCGCGACGTTGCCGGCGATGGTGCCGACATTGCGGATCTGCGGCGTCGCGACCGTGTCCGCAGCTTCGGCGAGCACGGTGTATTGGCTGCGGATGGTCTGGTGGCGTGTGATCGCATCGAGCGTGGTGAGGCTCCCGATTTTCAGGCCGGATTTTTCGACTGCAATTTGATCGAGGCCTTTGATCGATTTCAGATTGACGAGAACGTCAGGGGACTCGATGCGCTCTTTGATCAAACCGAGCAGGTCGCTGCCGCCGCCTGCGATGGCGGGGTGCTGGCCCTTGGCTTGGGCGTCGCGAATCACGGCGAGCGCGTGCGGGAGATCGCGAGGATTCGAGTTGGTGAAGGCTCTCATGCCATTGCTCCCAGGATTTTGTCCTTGGTGATCGGCAGGTCTTTGATACGCTTGCCAATCGCGTTGAAGACTGCGTTGCCGACCGCGGCGACGGCCGGGACTTTGCTCGATTCGCCCATGCTCTTGGCGCCGTAGGGGCCGTAGCCGTCGTCCGATTCAATGAAGATGGTTTCGATTTGCGGTACGTCGCGGTGGGTGGAGACGCGCGCGCCGTAGTAACCTGCGGAGAGCGGCGCACCGGAAGCGCGGTCGTAGATCAGGTCCTCGTGCAGCGCCATGCCGATGCCC
>Ga0126373_10000439_pt1 | contig 27449 bp, 23 predicted proteins | sample PanSoiMetPlot_11_FD_92545 | JGI IMG/M metagenome (GOLD analysis project Ga0126373, IMG submission 92545) | Tropical forest soil microbial communities from Panama - MetaG Plot_11 | ecosystem: Environmental > Terrestrial > Soil > Tropical forest > Bulk soil | place: Panama | collected 2016-02-17 | reverse complement strand
TCAAGATCGCGAACATCTCGGACGTGACGCCCATCCCGCACAACGGATGCCGTCCGCCCAAGAAGCGCCGCGTTTAAGAGGTCAAAAGAATGGCTCGTTATCTCGGACCCAAGTGCAAGCTGTCGCGCCGCGAAGGCACGGACCTGTTCCTGAAGAGCAGCGTCCGCCCGCTCGAATCCAAGTGCAAGAGCGAGACGCTCCCCGGCCAGCACGGTGCCAAGCGCAACCGCCTGTCGGACTACGGCGTGCAGCTGCGTGAGAAGCAGAAGTTGCGCCGCATGTACGGCGTGCTGGAGCGGCAGTTTCGCCGCTACTACAAGGAAGCCGCGCGCCGCACCGGCGCCACCGGCCAGACGCTGCTGCAGATCCTGGAGTGCCGCCTGGACAACGTGGTGTACCGCATGGGCTTCGCCGCCACCCGCGCCGAAGCGCGCCAGCTCGTGAGCCACAAGGCCATCGAGGTGAATGGTAAGGTGGTGAACATCCCGTCCTACCAGGTGAAGGCCGAGGACGTGATCGCGGTCCGCGAGGCCGCCAAGAAGCAGATGCGCATCCAGAACGCCCTGCAGATTGCCAAGCAGGTGGGTTTCCCGGAGTGGGTCGAGGTGGACGAGACCAAGTTGAGCGGCAAGTTCAAGTCGGTGCCGGAGCGCACCGAGTTCCTGCCGGACATCAACGAGAACCTCGTCGTCGAGCTCTACTCCAAGTAACAGGTTTTTAGAGAGGTCAGATCCCCATGCAGGGTTCAGTCAGCGAATTCTTGAAGCCGCGCCTCGTCGGCGTGCAGGCCCAGTCCGAACACCAGGCGCGCGTCGTGCTCGAGCCGCTGGAGCGCGGTTTCGGCCACACACTCGGCAACGCGTTGCGCCGCATCCTCCTGTCCTCCATGCCCGGCGCCGCCGTGGTGGAGGCGGAGATCGAGGGCGTGCTCCACGAGTACACCACCATCGAGGGCGTGCAGGAGGACGTGGTGGACATCCTCTTGAACCTCAAGCAGCTCGCCATCCGTATGCACACCCGCGACGAGGCCATCCTGACGCTCGCCAAGAAGGGCCCGGGCGTGGTCACGGCCGCGGACATCCAGCTCGACCACGACGTCGAGATCGTGAACAAGAACCTGGTGATCGCGCACCTGAACAGCGCGGGCTCCCTCAACATGAAGCTCAAGCTGAGGCGCGGCCGCGGCTACCAGCCGGCCAACCAGCGCTTGCAGTTTGAGGAGGAGAGCCGTCCCATCGGTCGCCTGCAGCTGGACGCCTCGTTCAGCCCGGTGCTGCGCGTGACCTACAACGTCGAGAGCGCCCGCGTCGAGCAGCGCACCGACTTGGACAAGCTGGTCATCGACATCGAGACCAACGGCACCATCGAGCCCGAGGAGGCCATCCGCCGTGCGGCGACCATCCTCTCCGAGCAGCTGGCTGCGTTCGTGGATCTGAAGGGCCGCGACCAGGGCCGCGGCGCCGGTGGCGAAGCCCACTTCGACCCGATCCTGCTGAAGCCGGTGGACGAGCTGGAGCTGACTGTGCGCTCCGCCAACTGCCTGAAGCAGGAGAACATCCAGTACATCGGCGACCTGGTGCAGAAGACCGAGGTCGAGCTGCTCAAGACGCCGAACCTGGGCAAAAAGTCACTCACCGAGATCAAGGACGTGCTCGCGCAGCACAACCTGTCCCTCGGTATGAAGCTCGAGAACTGGCCGCCCGCGGGCCTGAAGAAAACGGCTTAAGCCGCCGCACGATAAAGACAAGGGTTTAAGCGATGCGTCACCAAAATATCGGCAGACAACTGAGCCGCAACAGCGCCCACCGGGCGGCCCTGATGCGCAACATGGCCTCGGCGCTCATCCGCTACGAGACCATCCGCACCACCGTGCCGAAGGCCAAGGAACTGCGCCGCGTGGTGGAGCCCCTCATCACCCTCGCGAAAGAAGACAGCGTGGCCAAGCGCCGCTTGGCTTTCGATCGCCTGCGCGACGGCGACGTGGTGGTGAAGCTCTTCACCGACATCGGCCCCCACTTCAAGACCCGTCCGGGCGGCTACCTGCGCATCCTGCGTCACGGCCTGCGTCCGGGCGACAACGCCCCCATGGCGGTGGTTCAGTTGGTGGACCGTACCCCGCTGGCGATGCCTGCGGCGGCCGACAAGCCTGCCAAGGGCGAGAAGTCCGCGAAGGCGGACAAGGCCCCCAAGGCTGAGAAGGCCGCGAAGGCTGAGAAACCTGCCAAAAAGGCCGCCAAGGCGGAGAATCCGACCAAGGCCGAAAAGGCCGAGAAGAAGCCCGCCAAGAAGGCGGCTAAGAAGGCCGAGAAGTAATTCGCGGCTCAAGAACAACAACCCGCTAGCAAGAAGCCGGCTCACAGCCGGCTTCTTGCTTTAGGCGCGCACGAGCGGCCAGACCCGCGGGATGATGGTGACGGTCACGGCCCACATCATGAGGTTCAAGGGGATGCCGAAGCGCAGGAAGTCGCTGAAACGGTAGCCGCCGGGGCCGTAGACCATGAGGTTGGTGGCGTAACCGATGGGGGTGGCGAAGCTCGCGGAGGCCGCCATGGTGATGGCCATGACGAAGGGGGTGAAGCTTAAGCCCAGCGCCTGGGTCGTCGCGAGCGCGATGGGGAAAACAATCACTGCTGCCGCGTTGTGGGTCACCACTTCCGTGAGCAGCATGGTGCCGCCGTAGATGGCGACCAGCAGCCACAGGGGGTCGTCGTGGGCGAGGGCCAGCAGGCCATGGGCGATGACCGAGGCGGCGCCGCTGGTCTCCAGCGCCCGGCCGATGCCAAAGGAGGCGCCGATCGCGATCAGCACCTCGTAGTTCACGCTGCGGCGGGCCGCCGCGATGCTGACGCACCGCGTCGCGATCATGAGACCTGCCGCCAGGAAGGCCACGGTGGAAAGCGGCAACAGGTTGAAGCCCTTCACCAGCACGAGCCCCAAGAGGATGCTCCAGGCGATCCAGCTGCGCTCGTGGCGCGGCACCACCGAGCCCTCGAGCATGTGCAGCAAGAGGAAGTCCCGGGAATTGCGGTGCCGGCCCGGGAACTCCCTATCGGTCTCCAGGAGCAGTGTGTCGCCGCCCCGCAGCACGATGTCGCCGATCTTGCCTTTGATGCGCTTGCCGTGGCGCGCCACGGCGATGACCACGGCCTTGTAGACGGTGCGGAACTGGCCCTCGCGGACGGTCTTGCCCACCAGCGGACAATTGGGGGCCACCACCGCCTCGATGAGCGTGCGCGCGGTGCGCGGCGCGTCCAGCTTGAACACCTGGTTGGTGGCCGGGGTGAGGCCCTTGATGCGCTGCAGGTCCACCACCGACTCGGTAACGCCGGCGAACACCAGTCGGTCGCCGCCCTTGAGTGTCTCGTCGGGGCCTGCTGCGGGGATCACCTCGCCGCCGCGGTCGATCTCCACAAGGTAGAGGCCTGGCAGGCCGCGCAGGCCGGCCGCGGCCACGGTCTGGCCCACCAACGGGCTGTTCTTGGCCACCATCATTTCGACCGTGTACTCGCGGGCGTCCTGGTCCAGGGAGAACACCGGGATGCGCTCCGGCAGGAGCCAGCGGCCCATGTAGAGCACGTAGGCGATGCCGAGGAGGGCGCAGGGCACGCCGATCCAAGCGAGCTGGAAGAAGCCCATACCCGGCAGGTGTGCCTGCTGGGTCAAGAGGCCGTTCACCACCAGATTGGTGCTGGTGCCGATGAGCGTACAGGTGCCGCCGAAGATGGCAGCGTAGGAGAGCGGAATCATGAGCTTGGAGGGCGAGATGCGGCACTGGCGCGCCCAGTCCGAGACGTAGGGCAGGAAGGAGGCCACCAGCGGCGTCGAGTTCATGAACGCGCCCATGAAAGCCACCGGTAGCATCATGCGCGCCTGGGCCACGGTGGCGGATTGGGGGTGGCCGAAGATGCGGCCCACCAGCTGGTTCAGGGCTCCGGTTTCCCGCAGTCCCGCCGCCAGCACGTATAGAGCGCCGATGCTGATGAGGCTTTCGTTGGCGAAGCCTGCGAGGGCGTCCGTGGGGCCGATGACCCCGGCGAGCATCAGCACCGTGAGCCCACCCATCATCACGAGGTCGGTACCTAACTGGGTGGTAGCGAGGGTGAGGAGGCAGGCCAGGGTGACCGCCAGCGAGATCCAGGCATTCAAGGCCATCATTCTTCTTCCTATCCGGTCCGGCGGACGCGCCGGAGAGTGAATCCGCGAGCCCGGGCAGATTATCATAGGCCTCTTCGCGGGTAGGCTTATCCCGCCCGCCCCCCGGGGATCCCTCAGCATGTCGGCGCAAACGGCCCTCTTGAAGAAGTTGCAGGACAAGCGTGCCCGCATCGGCGTGGTGGGTTTGGGCTACGTGGGCCTGCCGCTCGCCCTGCGTTTCAGCGAGGCAGGCTTCCCGGTTACCGGCCTCGACATCGACTCGGACAAGGTGCAGGCACTGAACGGGGGCCGAAGCTACATCGCCCAGATCCCGGCGGAACGGGTGGCGCAGGCTGCGAAACAGGGTTTCCGGGCCAGCGCGGATTTCGCCGCGGCCAAGGACTGCGACGCCCTCATCATCTGCGTGCCCACGCCGCTCGGGAAACACCACGAGCCGGACGTGAGTTTCATCGTGAATACCATGACGGCCCTCAAGCCGCATCTCCGGGCGGGTCAGGCCGTTTCCCTCGAAAGCACCACCTATCCTGGCACCACGGAAGAGCTGGTGGTGCCGGTGGTGGAAGCGGCGGGCCTGAAGCCCGGGAAGGACTGCTTCGTGGTGTATTCACCGGAGCGGGAGGACCCGGGCAATACCCGGTTCCACACCCAGACCATCCCCAAGGTGGTGTCGGGCTTGACCCTCGCCTGCCGGGAGGTGGCCGTGGCGCTCTACGGCGGTGTCATCGACAAGCTGGTGCCGGTGAGCTCGCTCCGCACCGCCGAGATGACCAAGCTGCTCGAGAACATCCACCGGGCCATCAACATCGGCCTGGTGAACGAGATGAAGCTGGTGGCGGACAGGATGGGCATCGACATCCACGAGGTGATAGACGCCGCGGCCACCAAACCCTTCGGATTCGTGCCGTACTATCCCGGCCCCGGCCTCGGCGGCCACTGCATCCCCATCGACCCCTTCTATCTCACCTGGAAGGCTCTGGAGTACGGGGTGGATACACGCTTCATCCGCCTGGCGGGCGAGGTGAACAGCCGCATGCCGGAGTGGGTGGTGGAGAAGACCATCGCGGCCCTGAACGGGCGCGGCAAGGCCTTGAAAGGCAGCCGCGTGTTGGTGCTGGGCATCGCCTATAAGAAGAACGTGGACGACACCCGCGAGTCGCCGGCGGTGGAGATCATGGAGCTACTACGGGAGCGGGGCGCCGAGGTGGCCTATTCGGACCCGTTCGTGGCGAAGTTCCCCAAGATGCGCGAGCATCGCTTCGACCTGACGAGCACGGCGCTGGATGCCAAGTCCGTTGCGGGCTTCGACGTGGTGCTGCTCGCCACCGACCACGACGGCTTCGATTACGCCCTCATCGGCGCCAAGGCGAAGCTCCTGGTGGACACCCGCGGCCGCTACCGCGCTCCGCAGCCGAACATCATCAAGGCTTAGTGACGCAAAATCAGCGCCGCGCTCCGGCGCGTTTGCGCGCCGCGGCCTTCTCCATCCCGAGCGCCTGCTTCAGGAAGCTACCGGTATAGGAGCCCGCGTTGGTCGCCACGTCCTCGGGGGTCCCTGTCACCACCACCGTGCCGCCACCGCCACCGCCCTCGGGTCCGAGATCCACGATCCAGTCGGCGGTCTTGATCACATCCAGGTTGTGCTCGATCACCACTACCGTGCTGCCCCCGTCCCGGAGCTGGCGCAAAACGCCGAGGAGCTGCTCGATGTCGTGGAAGTGCAGGCCGGTGGTGGGTTCGTCCAATATGTATAGGGTGCTGCCGGTATCCCGCTTGGAGAGCTCCCGGGCGAGCTTCACCCGCTGGGCCTCACCGCCCGAGAGGGTGGTGGCGTTCTGGCCCAGGCGCACGTAGGTCAAGCCTACGGCGGTCAGGGTCTGGAGCTTGTGGGCCACGGTCGGCACGGCGCTGAAGAACTCCAGCGCGTCCTCCACGGTCATCTCCAGCACCTCGCTGATGTTCTTGCCCTTGTAGCGGACGTCGAGGGTCTCGCGGTTGTAGCGCTTGCCCTTGCACACGTCGCAGGCCACATAGATGTCCGGCAGGAAGTGCATCTCCACCTTGATAACTCCATCCCCCTGGCAGGCCTCACAGCGGCCGCCCTTCACGTTGAAGCTGAAGCGCCCCGGGGTGTAGCCGCGGGAGCGGGCTTCCGGCGTCTCGGCGAAGAGCTCGCGGATGGGCGTGAAGAGCCCGGTGTAGGTGGCCGGGTTGGAGCGGGGCGTGCGGCCGATGGGGGACTGGTCGATGTCGATGACCTTGTCGATCTGTTCCAGGCCGTCGATGCCGTCGCAGGGAGCCGCTTCCTCCGAAGCGTCGTTGAGGCGGCGCGCGGCGTAACGGTAGAGGGTGTCGTTGATGAGGGTGGACTTGCCGGAGCCGGAGACGCCCGTGACGCAGGTCATTAACCCTAAGGGGATCTCCACGTCCAGGCCCTTTAGGTTGTTGCCCCGGGCGTTCTTGATGCGCAGCAGGCGCTTCCTGTTGGGCTCCAGACGCCGCTCCGGCACCTCGATCTTGCGGCGGCCCGAGAGGTACTGTCCGGTGAGGGAGGCGGAATTCGCCGCGATGTCCTCGGGCGTGCCCTGGGCCACCACCTGGCCGCCGTGCACGCCGGCACCCGGGCCCATGTCCAGCACATGGTCGGCGCTCTTGATAGCGTCCTCGTCGTGCTCCACCACGATCACGGTGTTGCCGATGTCCCGCAGGCGCGTCAGAGTCTTGAGAAGCCGGTCATTGTCCCGCTGGTGCAGGCCGATGGAGGGTTCATCCAATATATACATGACGCCCACCAGGCCGGAGCCGATCTGGCTCGCCAGGCGGATGCGCTGCGCCTCGCCTCCTGAGAGCGTCTCGGCGCTGCGATCCAATGTCAGGTAATCCAGGCCCACGTTGACCAGGAAGGACACCCGGGCGCGGATCTCCTTGACGATCTTGGCGGCGATCTCACCGCGCCGGCCGGGCAGGTCCAGCTTGTCGAAGAACGCCAGGGTCTCGCCCACGGAGCGACCGGTGATGGCCGGCAGGCTTTCGCCCGCCACGAACACGTTGCGGGCCTCGCGCTTTAAGCGCGTGCCGCCGCAGTCCGGGCAGGGGCGGGCACTCAGGTACTTGGCGAGCTCCTCCCGCACCATCAGGGATTCGGTCTCCCGGTAGCGGCGTTCCATGTTGGGGATGACGCCCTCGAAGGGGTGGCGCCGGCTGCTCCGCCCGCCCCGTTCGTTGGTGTAGGTGAAGGCGATCTCTTCGTTGCCACTGCCCTGGAGGATCAGCTTGCGGACCTTCTCCGGCAGCTCCTCGAAGGGGGTCTCGATGTCGAACTTGTAGTGCCGCGCTAGGCTCTGGATGAGTTGGAAATAGTAGGCGTTGCGCCGGTCCCAGCCGCGCACCGCCCCGCCCGCCAGGGACAGGTGGGGTTGGGTCACGACGCGCGCCGGGTCGAAGAACTGGCGCACCCCCAGGCCGTCGCAGCCGGGGCAGGCCCCCACCGGGTTGTTGAAGGAGAAGAGGCGGGGCTCCAGTTCCGACAAGGAATAGCCGCAGACCGGGCAGGCGAATTTGGACGAGAAGGTGAGTTCCTCCTTGCTGAGCTCGTCCATGAAGGCGATATGGGCTATGCCGTCCGCGAGGCGCAGCGCGGTTTCGAAGGACTCCGCCAGGCGCAGGCCCGCGTCCGGGCGCACCTTGAAGCGGTCCACCACCACCTCGATGCTGTGCTTGCGGCGCAGGTCCAGCTTCGGTGGCTTTTCCAACTCCACCACCTCCCCATCGATGCGGGCCCGCACGAAGCCCTGGGCCCGGAGCTCCGCCATGAGCTCCACGTGCTCGCCCTTGCGCTCGTGCACTACCGGCGCCAGCAGCAAAACCCGTGTGTCGGTCGGCAGGGCCAGCACCTGGTCCACCATCTGGCTCACGGTCTGAGCGGTGAGATCGATGTGGTGGTCCGGGCAGCGCGGGATGCCGGCCCGGGCGTAGAGCAGACGCAGGTAGTCATAGATCTCCGTCACCGTGCCCACGGTGGATCGGGGGTTGTGGGAGGTGGACTTCTGCTCGATGGAGATGGCCGGCGACAGGCCCTCGATGTGGTCCACATCAGGCTTTTCCATCATGGAGAGGAACTGGCGGGCGTAGGCGGAGAGCGACTCCACGTAGCGGCGCTGGCCCTCGGCGTAGATGGTGTCGAAGGCGAGCGAGGACTTGCCGGAGCCGGACAGGCCGGTGATCACGATGAGCCGCTCCCGCGGCAGGTCCACGTCGATGTTGGCCAGGTTGTGGGTGCGGGCGCCGCGGACGCGGATGGTATCAAGAGCCATGGGCGGGACTTAAACCTCGGAGAAGCGAACATTCAAGTTTACGCCCTTCCCTCAGTCCGGCGCAAAACGCCGCTCAGGCAAACCGACATGCCGGGCCGCCTCACGAAAGACCGTGACCTGGAGCCACAGGGACAAGTAGAATGGGCGACTTTTACAGCATCAAGGGCCCCAGGCGGGCCCGCGGGAGCAGAGCATATGGCACGCGGCGTCAACAAGGTGATCCTGGTGGCCACGGTGGGCAGGGACCCGGAGGTCAAATACATGCCCTCCGGCGGCGCGGTGGTCAACCTCTCGGCGGCCACCAACGAATCCTGGAAGGACAAGCAGACCGGCGAGAAGAAGGAGCGCACCGAGTGGCACAAGCTCACCTTCTACAATCGCCTCGCGGAGATCGTGGGCGAATACGTGCGCAAAGGCCAGCAGATCTACATCGAAGGCAGGCTGCGCACCCGTGATTACGAGAAGGAAGGCCAGAAGCACTACGTCACCGAGATCATGGTGGACGAGATGCAGATGCTGGGCGGCCGTTCCGGCCAGGGCGGCGGCGACCGCATGCGCGATGAAACCCCGAGCCGGAGCGCACCTGCATCTAGCGAACCAGCAGGCGGGGATTTCCAAGACGACGACATACCGTTCTGACCGGTACCTAGTCTAGATTTGTTAAACAAATGGCCTTTCTCCCCCTAACTCAAAGAGTTAGGTGGGAGAAGGGCCTTTTCATTTTGCAATTTGGATTAATCCTGAACGGCACTATCATCGGTTGTAAGTTCCGAGAACATGAGGCAGTACCCGGTGAACCGGTTTTCCATTCGAATTGCGGTATTGGAAAGCGGAGAACGCCTGCCGCTGTTAGTGAACGGTTCGCCGCTTGGGATACCCTATGCCGCGGCGACGCGCTACGTAGTCGCTGCTTTGCGGCCGCGTGGCCTCAAACCCAGTACGCTCCGTACCCGTGTAGGCGCTCTGGGGGTAGGCCTCGAGCGCATCTGATATAAATACGTCTGCTCGTATGCAAGTAGGGGATTAGTGCTTGATGAGCTGCTGCCGGAGCGCCCGGAGCTGGGTAAGGCGGCCAGCGTTCTAGGGCAGGGAGAACGGTTGCATGGAGGGCTGGAATATAGGGGAGGAGGGTGGCGCTTCTTCTGAAAAAAGTACATGGTGAACCAGAAATACAAAGGCGGGGCGGTCCTAGTGAACATCAAAATCATCCAGCCAAAGGTCAGTCCGACGATCTGCTTCAATTTGATTGTTTGCACATTCATTTTGGCGATGATCGTGCTCGGTGATGGATCACTGACCAGTGAATTGACAGTGCTTTCGTTATTCATGAGTGCGGCCGCAACAAAAGTTGGGGAGCAAATATTAAGAATCTGCTATCTGGCAAGCATAAGGGTATGGCTTCCCGCGGCATTCGTAGTGGGGATCACCGCGATTTCATTGGTGATGATGGCAATGACCTTAGCTATCGGTCTGTCTGCTGTCTCTTCATTCTTCATAGCTACCGTGTTGCTGTTCGGTTTTGGATATTTCCTATCCAAAGAAATGCCCAGACCCGTCTCAGTTGGTTGGAGCGATCCGATTATTACGCTTGTTCTTGCCACGACTGTGGCGCTCCTGGCCAGGGTGCCTATAGCGAGTACGGATACGCTGTTTAAAACCGGCGTACTACCCATTTGGGTTGATTATTATCTGCATGGAGTAACTATTGCATCTTTTGGGAGTCATTTTTCGACGGGCGGCGACATGGAACTTGTGGGGGTAACGCGGGTTTTCTACCATTACGCTTCCTTCATGATCCCTGCAATGTTTCAGACGGTTTCAGGCATATCGGGTCTGGCGCTTGCCACATCTTGTTTACTGCCTTTGGGCCTGTTGATTGCCGCACTTGGGAGCTACAGCTTCGCGAGCGAACTTGGAGGAAGGGCTGGTGGTGTACTTTCGATAGCTGCGATTGTCAGCGTCCCCGCCTTCTCGCTTCTTCTTCAATCTGGGTGGTTTAGCTTTTATTGGCTATTATTTATAGCGCCAGGTTCCGGATATGCCATTGGCGCTTCGATGGTTGTGTGCACATCAGTGGCCACATATCTATTGAAGAATGACAGACGTATTTTATGGTTTACTACTGCAGGACTGCTCTCGATCGTATTTGTACGAGTGCACATGTTCATGCTACTCGCTCCGGCAATTGTGATACTGATAGCTCTACAAGTCTCGCGCACAAAGATCCGTACTTTTATTTTGACTGCGATGTGCATCATCGTGATTGGTATGGTGGTCTTGCACTTTTCAAAAGACTTACACTCCCTATGGTTATCATATGCAAGCCCGCATCAATATCTCGACTTTGCCCTAAGTCAGATACTCATTAATGGATATCCGGTTATTCTATCGGCGCTTCCGTCCAGTTTGGCCACGCTTGCTCAAATAGCTATAATTTTGGCGGCAATTCTGGGAATATTTGTACTCCTATATCCAATTGCGCTGATTCTCAATGCTCGCCGTATTGGTTTCAACTTTATCGATGCTTTTCCTTTGATCTTGATAGCAACGTTTGTTGGCTTAATGCTTTTTGCCCCGAGTGGTGACAACGGTGATTTTACTGAATACAAGCACCGTCACTTTCTTCTGATGTATGTTGTAATTGCAATTTATACGACAACCATGGCATTCAATCTGGTTTCGAGAGAGCTATCTGATAGATATCGAGTCGATCAATCGGCCTTTGGTGTAGCAGCAATAGTTCTATTGGTAGCGATTGTATTTGGTTGGGGTTCAGATCCAGCTCGCCCTGATCTACGGTCAATGCCATGGGCGCGGAATTATGACAATCAAATAGTTACTCCAGGTCTGGTGGAGTCTGCGCGTTACCTAGGAATCCATGCTCTTAAGGGTGATGTCTTGGCGATGGATATGCAGTCTATTGGCTCGAATCTTGACGCCCCTATCGTTGAACTTGTATCGCTGGCTGGGATCCCTGCGTATATTGCACGTCCAAATTTGAAGGCGCTACGTTCCAAATGTGTTCAGCAAATTGTCGCCGCACGGTTGGGAATACTGAAGGAATTGTCAGATAAACAAAATTGGTCCGATGCACAGTCCTTCCTTCGGGTTAATGGAATCCGCTGGTTTGTGACGACATCTGAAAATAGGCCAAAGTGGGACCCTAATTCGGAATCCGCCGTTTTCACAAGTAATGGCATGTCGGTATACGATGTCGGGCACTCCGTCCACGAAATCTATTCGAGGCTTCGATGTTAGTTTTAGCGCTTCACCTAAAGTTCAGCGTGGTTCAAACAAAACAACAATTAGTTGTATCCCTGAATTGCGTCAGATTGGTCAGTAGCCAAGCTAACCGCCACTCGACTGCTATTCCCATTCGCTTATTGTTTTTGCGATCGAGTGCTTGGATGAATGTGCGACGTAGTTAGGATTTGCTGACACACACTTGTGTAACTGGCGACTGCACGACTTCTGACGCTACTGAGAGGGTGTAAACAGGGTAATGTGTGTAAAATAAGAAACTGGGCGAATCGACTTGGGAGTACCGAGGTCCATAGCGATATTCATTTCCGTTCCGTACTGTCTCCAAGTTGGAGATCCTCGCGGCATATTGATTCAGACTCAACAGAGTTGCCAATCCCATGAATGGTTGTAAGTAGCAGGGGCGGATATACATCTGTTTAGAAGATAGGCATCGGGGGATTCGGATGCGGTGCAACCAACTTTAGGGATATGGGCTCATGAAGCTTTCGGTTGTTGCCACACTCTATAGGTCAGCGCCATATATTGCTGAATTTCACCGACGAGTGAGTGCATCGGCGCGACAACTGGCGGAGAATGATTACGAAATCGTATTGGTAAACGATGGATCTCCTGACAACAGCCTTGATCTTGCTGTGCAACTCGCTGAAAGCGATAGTCATCTGGTCGTGGTGGATTTGTCCCGGAACTTTGGACATCACCAGGCCATGATGGCGGGTCTGTCAGAGACGAAAGGCGAGCGAGTGTTTATGCTCGACAGTGATCTTGAAGAAGAACCGGAGTGGATAATACCTTTTCAGCAGCAAATGGACTCCGAGGCATGCGATACCGTCTATGGCGTCCAATCCTCACGTAAGGGTGGATTGTTCGAGAAAATTACTGGTGCAGTGTTTTATAGATTGTTCAGGTTTTTTACTGGAATAAAGCAGCCGAATAATATCGTCACCGCGCGTCTAATGTCACGGCGCTACGTGGATGCGCTGTTGTTATATCGTGAACGAGAACTAAATATCGGTGCGCTCTTCATCATCACGGGATTCAAACAGGGCCAACGAACCGTGAAAAAGCATTCCACCAGTCCCACGACCTATAGTCTGTCCAAAAAGATCAGTCATCTTGTCAACGCGGTGACATCTTTCAGTAGTTTGCCACTTGTGTTCACTTTTTATTCCGGTCTCGTCACATCTTTTTCCGCACTGATTTATATCGTTTATCTTGCGCTGAGGTATTTTTTTATTTCGTCTCCTCCTAGTGGGTATACCTCGATTATCGCTTCGATATGGCTATTCTCTGGGCTGATCATTTTTTTTATGGGAATCCAGGGCATTTACATATCGAAGGTGTTTTCCGAGGTCAAGCAGCGGCCCAACGCGATAGTTCGCCATATCTATAGGTGTACGCAGTCGCCGAGGGCTAAACAGTGAAAAAAAGAACGGCTCCGGTGGAATCTTATGGCGTGCTCCGGCAACATCACGCTGACTCCATGATTGCGGGCGCAGCGGAACGGATTAGAAACTTGGGATTCGCTGTTCTGGATTCCGGCTATTCCTCGTCCCAACTCAAGAGTATTTCAGACGAATTCGATCGGATAGGTATGCGGTATGTCGGTACATATGGTGAGACTGAACTAAGAAACATCAATGAACTCAATACCATCCGCGCACTACTGACACACGGCGGTCAAACTTTTCTGGATCTTGCGTTGAACGATAACCTGCAAGCAACACTCAAGTCATTGATTTCAGGAAAATTCATACTAAATCAACAAAATGGTGTCATCAATCCGCCTCGGGAAAAATACAACCAAGGGAAATGGCATCGAGATCTCCCCTATCAGCATTTCGTCTCTTCTAAACCGCTCGCAATAAATGCCTTGTTTTGCGTTGACAACTTCACTCGCGAAAATGGTGCGACTTTCGTCCTTCCAGCATCTCATTTGTCCGAATCATTTCCTTCGCCAAATTACGTGCAAGAAAAGGCGATTCAAGTCGAAGCGAAGGCGGGATCATTCATCTTGCTGGACTGTATGGTGTACCACGCGGGAGGATTCAATGAGACAAATGCACCACGACGTGCTGTGAACCATGTTTTTAATATTCCCTACTTCAAGCAACAAATTAACATACCCAAGAACATGAAAGACACAAAGCTTTCTAATGAGGCGAAGGAGCTATTGGGCTTTGATTACATGGAGCCACAATCGATCACAGACTATCTTTCGTCACGTATGGGCAAAAAATACTGACTCAGTTATTTTCGCAGATTTTGCGGTTTTGGTGCATCCATATCTAATTTCAAAACTTTAAGATTGCGACGCTCTAATTCGGAGTCTTATGCAATTGACACTACGGTATTTTGAGCGTGAACCAATGAGCAACGAACATATCCCATTTAACTGGCCGTATATGACTGGTAAGGAGCTGTACTACATAGCACAGGCTCATTTTAATGGGCGTTTGGCGGGCGATGGCCCGTTCACTAAGCGTTGCCATAAGTGGTTGGAGGACGACACGCGGTGCTATAGAGCGTTACTGACCCATTCCTGTACAGCTGCTTTGGAGATGGCAGCATTGTTGCTGGATGTTGGCAAAGGCGATGAAATCATCATGCCTTCCTATACATTCGTATCTACCGCGAATGCATTTGCATTGCGGGGTTGCGTGCCGGTTTTCGTAGATATCCGCGCCGATACACTGAATCTTGACGAACGCTTAGTCGAGGCAGCAATCACGCCTCGGACCAAAGCAATTGTGGTTGTCCACTATGCTGGTGTAGCGTGCGATATGGATCCGATTTTGGCGCTCGCCAAGCGATATTCTCTAAAGGTGGTTGAGGATGCAGCGCAGGGCATTAAGGCGAGCTACAAAGGGCGCACTTTAGGAAATCTCGGTGATCTCGCCGCCTACAGTTTCCACGAGACGAAGAATGTGATTTCCGGAGAGGGAGGGGCTTTATTGGTTAATGACTCGGGACTTGCTGCGCGTGCCGAGATTATTCGAGAGAAAGGTACTGATCGCAGTCGGTTTTTCCGCGGCGAGGTGGATAAGTACACTTGGCAGGAGGTCGGATCGTCCTTTCTTCCTGGCGAAATTACAGCTGCTTTTCTTTGGGCACAACTCGAAGCAGCGGAAGTAATAATGCAAGAGCGGTTAGCCCTGTGGCAACGGTATCATGAGTTGCTGGAACCCTTTGAAGCCGAGGGCGGGCTGCGACGGCCAATAATTCCCAACGAATGTAAGCATAATGCGCACATGTATTATGTAGTTCTCGCCCCTGGGATTAACCGGAAAAGGCTGTTACAGAACCTTGCATACGAGAACATCAATGCGATCTCTCACTACGTGCCACTTCATTCATCGCCCGCTGGCCAACGTTATGGTAGAGCTCACGGCGCACTGGACGTGACAACCGATCAAGCAGAGCGCTTGGTTCGCTTACCTCTTTGGGTGGGACTAACCGAACAGCAACAGGTGAGGGTGGTTAACGCGCTTAAGTTAAGTGTATCGCGCCTCCGATCAATGTAGCGATTTAGGGAGATGCAAGTTTTTGGCAGCACCTACCAATGAACTCACAAAAGGCTCTCACAGTAATCGCCCGATGCACACGCAGAGCCCTTTAAGCATCAAACATGGATCTAGAGCATAAGAAGCATGAAGAAGGTAGCCATCGTTCAGTCGAACTACATACCTTGGAAAGGTTATTTCGACATGATTGCGGCCGTGGACGAATTCATCCTATATGACGATATGCAATACACTCGACGTGATTGGCGCAACCGCAACCAGATCAAAACTTCGCAAGGAGTGCAGTGGTTGACTGTCCCGGTCAAGGTAAAAGGCAAATATCACCAGAAGATTAAAGAGACCGAGATCGATGGTTCAGACTGGGCTTTGGTACATTGGAAGGCGCTTCAGCAGAACTATAGCCGCGCTCCTTGCTTCGAAGAAGTCGCTACTTGGTTAAGGCCTATTTATACGAATGAGGCTTTCCAGTACTTGTCCCAGCTAAATCGACAGCTTATCGAAGCGGTATGCCGTTACCTTGGCATCAAGACTGTGATCAGCAATTCTTGGGACTATGCCTTACTCGAAGGCAAGACGGAGAGGCTCGCGGATCTTTGTGCCCAAGCAGGCGGGACGGAATACATTTCGGGACCTCTTGCCAAAGATTACGTCGAGGAACGCGTCTTCACAGCGCGTGGTATCAGTTTGACTTGGTTCGATTATGACGGATATCCGGAATACCCTCAGCTCTGGGGTGGGTTCGCGCACGGGGTTACAGTCCTCGACCTGCTATTCAACTGTGGCAAGGACGCACATCGCTATATGAGATATGTGCGTGCGTGAAATGCCCCGTCGTTCAACGTTCCGTTGTTTCCCATTGAGTTAGCTGAATCGATAGGCGGTAGACATATTACGCTTCTAGGGTAGGTATATGCTCAAAAAGCAACTTGTCGTCTTCGGTTCGGGCGATATGGCCCAGCTCGCTCAGTACTATTTCAATGCTGATTCGCAATATGCAATCGCTGCATTTACCCTTGACGCTGCCTTTATCAAGGACGCGACTTTCGGCGGGCTACCTGTAGTACCTTTCGAAGAAATTACAAAGCACTTTTCTCCGAAAAAGTACCACATGTTTATCGCACTTGGTTATTCCAAGGTGAATGCTTTGCGAAAGGAGAAGTATCTCGCAGCAAAAGGCATGGGGTATAACCTGGCCAGCTATGTAAGTTCCCGTGCTAGCGTCTTGAATGCAGGGCGCTTCGGAGATAACTGTTTTATTTTCGAGGACAACACCATCCAGCCATTCGTCACGGTCGGGAGCAATGTCACGATGTGGAGTGGCAACCATATCGGCCATCACTCTACTATCGGTGACCACTGCTTTATAACCTCACATGCGGTGATTTCAGGTGGCGTACAGATAGGCGAACAATGCTTTATTGGTGTGAACGCAACGTTGCGTGACCATATCAAGGTCGGTGCGAGATGCGTAGTTGGCGCTGGTGCCTTGCTACTTGCGGACACCGAGCCGGAAGGGGTCTATATCGGTACTGCCACCGAGCGCGCCGGCATACAAAGTGTGCAACTGAAAAAGATATGAGCTTTCGCTGGAGAAAATGCGGACTCCTTTACTGTCCGACAGAACTAGCCCGACATCCGAAGTTGAAATCCCACGCAGCGAATCCTTTGCCCGTTCATCTTGATGGGGATATATATCGTGTCTTCTTTAGCGGTAGAGATGTCGATAACCGGTCTTCTGTGGGTGCGGTGGATATCGATATTGTTCGGCGTAAGGTCGTAAGAGAGTACGCCGATCCATTTTTTGTACACGGACCGCAAAGCAGTTTCTTTGCCGACGGAGTAAGTATCGGTAGTTGTTATGAAGCCAATGGTCGGCGATACATGCTGTTCATGGGCTGGCAGTCTCCCAAGGCTGCTCACTGGCGTGGAGATATCGGAAGGTTGGTGATGAATTCCGATCTGACCTTAAAGTTAGATAGTGATCGTCCCTTTATGGGCGTTGACGCTACTGACCCAATAAGCCTTTCATATCCATGGGTAATGAAAAATAACAATGTTGGCTATGACATGTGGTACGGTTCAACTGTGGCATGGGACGCCGGGAACGGCGAGATGCTGCATGTTATAAACTTTGCTTCGTCCGTTGATGGAGAGAGCTGGCAGCGCAAAGGTCTATCTGTGCCTTACCAAATTGGCAGTGCCCAAGCGTTTTCAAGACCCACTGTTGTACGTGATTTATCAGGGGGATATGAGATGTGGTTTTCCTATCGTAGCGGCCGTGGAGAAAAGTACCGTATTGGATACGCCGAGAGTAAAGATGGGTTGGCATGGGAATTGAGATTGGCAGATGCTGGCATATCCATCTCTCCAGATGGGTGGGATTCTGAGATGATCGAATATCCATTTGTCCTCGATCATCGAGACGAGCGTTACATGTTCTATAACGGTAACGGACACGGCAAGACAGGGTTCGGCCTCGCGATATTGGCTCACGGATAGTTTGCTTGTGGCTGAACTAAAGCGCAGCTCATTTTCGCAGCTATTTTATTACGGCCTTGTTGGCGTTGTGAGCAACCTAGCTGGGTATATGGTCTATCTGCTGCTTACCCACCTTGGTACCACACCGAAGATAACAATGACCCTTCTTTATACTGCGGGTGCCACGATAGGATATATCGGTAACCGTAATCTAACGTTTGCACACAAAGGAAGTCATCTGGCTTCTGGCGTCCGCTACCTCATGGCGCATTTAGTTGGGTACGCGATCAATCTAAGTATCTTGTTCGTGTTCGTCGATCGACTCTACTATCCCCATCAATTTGTCCAAGCTGTCGCCATCTTTGTCGTGGCTGCGTTTCTATTTTCCGCATTCAAGTTCTATGTATTCACTGACCTACCGAATTCACACAAGAGTAGATTATGAAGCGCTGTGTTGTTTGCAACACACGCTACCCATACGAGGATTCAAAGTGTCCTAGTTGTGATTTCTGCCCCACGCTGGTCGATGGCTTCGAATCGTACGCACCGGATTTGGCACACAAGGGAGATGGTTTTAAGGCGAGCTATTTCTCTGAACTGGCGCAACTGGAACCGGCCAATTTCTGGTTTATGTCCAGAAATCGCTTAATACTGTGGGCTTTGCGGCAGTATCGGCCGCATTTCAAATCCCTTCTTGAAATTGGTTGCGGTACTGGATATGTCCTCTCGGCCATCGCGGAATCATTTCCTAACGCTACTCTAGCTGGAAGCGATCTTTTCGTGGCGGGCCTGGGTTTTGCGGCGACCAGGCTTCCGGCCGTCAGGTTTATACAGATGGATGCCAGAAAATCTCCTTTTGCTGAGGAGTTTGATGTTATAGGAGCATTCGACGTGCTGGAGCATATCAAGGAAGATGAGCTTGTCTTAACTCAAATGCGCGATGCATTGAGACCTGGTGGATTCATATTTCTCACCGTTCCACAACACGCGTGGTTGTGGAGTGCAGTCGACGAATACACTCTCCACGTTCGGCGTTATTCTTCAGCGGATATACATCGCAAGATTGAGACTACAGGGTTTCGAATTGTCAGAAGCACGTCGTTTGTGACGACGTTACTTCCCATCATGATGGTTTCCCGGTTTTCACAGAGGGATGCGCAAGCAAAAAACTTCGACGCGAGCGCGGAACTGAAGATCTCACCATGGCTGAATTCGTTGTTTTTCAAGATTCTGGGTACCGAGTTAACTCTCATAAGGAAAGGATTTAATTTACCTTGGGGTGGATCGAGATTCGTTGTTGCGGAAAAGGTCTAGTACACTGATTAGTAGGTGTGTACTTTTCAGACGCGCACTGGAGTTGCCTTAGTTCAGCTGAGTGGTATGCGCTACTTCCAGCTAGTTATCAGAGAAGAGAATTGGGTCATTGACCAGCCTGAATGGGTTGATCCACTTTTGACTTAACTCAATTGGAATAATCTGATGTGGCAATTCTGTGCCGAGACAAGGTGCGGTGGAAGAACATTTTCCATTAATTTGCATTCTCAATAGCACATGGGCAAGTGCCGTAAGTGACTGAATTGATTTAGAATCACATATTGAAGGCGATTTTCGCAATGCGTTGGTCGAGGATCCATCGATAGAACTCACTTTGTAAGAATTCTGATTCAGAACATCAGCGGAAATGCTTCATGGGGTTTTTATATGATTGATTTGGAGCCTATATTCATTGCTCATAACAAGAATGAATACTTTAGAGGTGCAGAAAGTGCCGAATTAAAAAGAATCAGTGCACTCGAATTTGAACTGGTTGATTCCTTCAAATCCAAGACCTTCGCATTTCCTGCATTCTGCCTCTGCTGTCAAAAATCGAAAAAAATGCTTGTCGATCTTATGTGGGGTGGGCAGATAGTCGATGGTAGAAAAATACCGAACTGGCGAGAGCGACTGGTTTGCCCTTCTTGCAAGCTGAATAACAGGCAACGGTTGGTGGCAACGCTAATGAGCCAATTCCTGGCGACGAGATTTGATGCCAATATTTATATGATGGAACAAGTAACTCCCATTTATAAATGGGCAATTAAATCATTCCGACGCCATCATGTAACTGGGAGCGAATACCTGGGTCATGAATACAAAAGCGGTGACATTGTCAAAGGAGTTCGCCATGAAGATGTAATGAACATGAGCATCGAAGATAGCATGATTGATCTAATAATTAGCAACGATGTCCTTGAACACGTACCGAACGTTATTGCAGCATTGCATGAGTGTTTTAGAATACTTAGACGTGGTGGCGTAATGATAGCTACGATTCCTTTTTGGAAAGAGCTGGAACACTCCCTGATACGTGCTGTGATCGGGCATGATGACGTGGAAAACATTTTGCCAGCCGTCTTTCACGGTAATCCCGTCTCTAATGAAGGTTCTCTTGTATTTACTGATTTTGGTTGGGATCTTTTTGATTCCTTTTCTGAAGCTGGTTTTAATGATGCTGAGCTTGCTATTTATGCATCTGAAAAGTATGGCCACTTAGGAGGTGGTCAAATGGTTTTCACATTGCGCAAATAAGTGATGCCGAAGAAATGGTTCCGGGTGCAGGATTCGTAGGTTTTCATTGAGATTTTTGTAACGTCAGTCACCATTTAATCGTCCGGTTAAATCAGCGTCGAATCTTCTCGTACGACTTTCGAATGGAGGGTGCCGCGCAGTTGAGACTCATCGACCATTCGATACTGCGGATCAAGCGGCAAAAAGGTAGAATATCGCGCTCGGTTCCAGCGTTAGCACCGGTTTCCGGAGCCCCTAGACCACGCCCTGGCCGGACGTGTCGAGAGACTTACGCAGCTTTTTCTGCTCAGCCTTATCGTGTTGCGGAACTGGCTATTGTAGTTTTGTCGGAAATGTAACCATGGCGTCAATTCAGCAATATCGGCTCAATCATCTTCAGTACCTTGAGGCCGAAAGCATCCATATCATCCGAGAGGTAGCTGCCGAATTTGAGCGGCCGGTGATGCTGTACTCCATCGGCAAGGACTCCTCGGTGATGCTGCGCTTGGCGCAGAAGGCTTTCGCGCCTGCCAGGTTGCCCTTCCCGCTGCTCCACGTGGATACCACCTGGAAGTTCAAGGACATGATCCGCTTCCGAGACGAGACCGCGAAGCGCGTCGGGCTCGAGCTTATCGTGAATGTGAACCAGGAGGGGGTGAAGGCCGGTATCAACCCCTTCGACCACGGCAGCAAGAAGTATACCGATATCATGAAAACGGAGTCCCTGAAGCAGGCTCTGTCCAAGCACGCTTTCGATGCCGCGTTCGGCGGCGCACGCCGCGATGAAGAGAAATCCCGCGCCAAGGAGCGCGTGTACTCCTTCCGCGATGCCAATCATCGTTGGGACCCGAAGAACCAGCGCCCTGAGCTATGGAGCCTGTATAACGGGCGCATCAACAAGGGCGAGAGCATACGCGTGTTTCCGCTTTCGAACTGGACTGAGTTGGACGTGTGGCAATACGTTCACGTGGAGAAGATCCCGGTAGTGCCGCTGTACTTCGCCAAGCCGCGCCCGGTGGTGGATAGGGACGGCGCGCTCATCATGGTGGACGACGAACGCATGCGCCTGAACCCCGGCGAGCAAGCGCGCCTGGAGACAGTCCGGTTCCGTACGCTGGGCTGTTACCCGCTGTCAGGCGCGGTGCGCTCAGAAGCGAAGACCGTGCCGGAGATCATCCAGGAGATGCTGTTGACCCACACCTCCGAGCGCCAGGGCCGCATGATCGATCACGACCAGGTGGGCTCCATGGAACAGAAGAAGCGCGAGGGGTACTTTTGATGGCTGACCAGCAGGAACTGATTCGTACCGACATCGAAGCTTACCTGCGCCTGTATCAGCAGAAGGAATTGCTGCGCTTCATCACCTGCGGCAGCGTGGACGACGGCAAGAGCACGCTTATCGGCCGGCTCTTGTACGACACCGATATGATCTTCGACGACACTCTGCAGGCCCTGGAGAAGGACAGCAGGAAACATGGCACCACCGGTGAGCAGGTCGACCTGGCGCTCTTGGTGGACGGCTTGCAGTCGGAACGCGAGCAGGGCATCACCATCGACGTGGCCTACCGCTACTTCGCCACCGACAACCGCAAGTTCATCATCGCCGACACCCCGGGCCACGAACAGTATACCCGCAACATGGCCACCGGAGCTTCGACGGCGAACCTGGCCGTCATCCTCATCGACGCACGCAAGGGCGTGCTCACCCAGACACGGCGCCATAGCTTCATCGTCTCGCTGCTGGGCATCCGGCATGCCGTAGTGGCGGTCAACAAGATGGATCTGGTGGGCTACGACAAGCAGGTGTTCGAGCGCATCTGCGACGAATACAAGCAATTGGCGGCGTCCCTGGACCTGCCGGACATCCGCTTCGTGCCGGTCTCGGCGCTCAAGGGCGAGAATGTTGTGCACCGTGGCGGCGGCATGCCCTGGTACGCTGGCCCGACACTGCTCAACCTGCTGGAATCGGTGGACATCTCCGGCGACGTGAACTTCAAGGACTTGCGCTTGCCGGTGCAATACGTCAATCGCCCGAACCTGGATTTCCGCGGCTACTGCGGTACGCTCGCTGCCGGCGTGCTGACCAAGGGTGACATGGTGATGGCGCTGCCCTCGCGGCGCACCAGCCAGGTGACTTCCATCCTCGGGGCGGACGGCGAACTGGACCAGGCCTATTCGCCCATGGCCGTGACCGTGACCCTTGCGGATGAGATAGATATCAGCCGCGGCGACGTGTTGGTGCACGGCGAGCGTGCGCCGCACGTGAGTGCCTCCCTCGACGCTTGGCTCATCTGGATGACCGATGCGCCTATGCTCCCCGGCAGGCAGTATCTCTTCAAGCTCAACTCCAAGACGGTGAGCGGGGTGGTGGAGAAGATCCACAATGTGGTGGACGTGAATACCCTAGAGAAGGATCTGGCGGATGAGCTCAAGCTTAACCAGATCGCCCAGGTGCGGGTGAAGTTCAACGAAGCCGTGGCCTTCGACCCTTACGCCGTGTCGCGTTTCACCGGCAGTTTCATCGTCATAGACCGATTCTCCAACGGCACCGTGGGCGCGGGCATGGTGCAGCGCGCCGTGCAGCCCGGGCTACAGGACAAGTCCGAAAACGTGGTCTGGCACGCCCACAAGGTGAGCCGTACCGAGCGCGCCAACCAGAAGGGACAGAAACCCTGCGTCATCTGGCTCACGGGGCTCTCCGGTTCCGGAAAATCCACCATCGCCAATGGCCTGGAGCAAGCGCTGTTCCTACAGGGCTATCACTCCTATCTATTGGATGGCGACAACGTGCGCCACGGGCTCAACAAGGATCTGGGCTTCAGCGATGAGGCGCGCGTGGAGAACATCCGTCGCATCGGTGAGGTAGCGCGTCTGTTTGTGGACGCCGGGGTGATTGTGATCACCGCCTTTATCTCGCCGTTCCGCGCTGATCGGCGGCTGGTGCGTGAGCTCCTGGAGCCGGGCGAGTTCATCGAGGTGTTCCTGGACACGCCCATCGAGGTCTGCGAGCAGCGCGATCCCAAGGGACTGTACCGCAAGGCGCGTGCCGGCGAGATCAAGAACTTCACCGGTATAGACGCGCCTTACGAACCGCCGCAGTCCGCCGAGATCACCTTGCACTCCGATCGCGACAGCGTGGAGGAGTGCGTGGCGCAGGTGGTGAACCAACTGCGTCGCCAGGGCATGCTGAAACACGAATGAGAAAATGGAAAAGGACATGAGATATAAGGGAATCATTCTCGCAGGCGGATCGGGCACTCGGCTGCATCCTGTAACGCAGGCTATCAGCAAACAGCTGCTGCCCGTGTATGACAAGCCCATGATCTACTACCCGTTGACCACGCTGATGCTGGCGGGCATCCGGGAGATCCTGGTCATCTCGACTCCCCATGACCTGCCGCGCTACCAGGAGCTACTGGGTGATGGCAGCCAGTGGGGAATCAGCTTCCAATATGCCCCGCAACCTCGTCCGGAGGGGCTCGCCCAGGCATTCTTAATCGGCAAGCAGTTCATCGGCAGGAATCCGGCGGCCTTGGTGCTTGGCGACAATATTTTTTATGGCCATGGCATGCCGGAACAACTTGTGCGTGCCGCCCAGCAGGATGAGGGCGCCACCGTGTTCGCCTACTATGTCAAGGATCCGGAACGCTACGGCGTCGTGGACTTCGACGCTGAAGGCGTGGCCCTCGGCATCGAAGAGAAACCCTTGAAGCCGAAGTCCGACTACGCGGTGACCGGCCTGTACTTCTACGACAATAGCGTAGTGGACATCGCAGCCGGTATCAGGCCCTCATCCCGTGGCGAGTTGGAGATCACCGACGTTAACCGCATCTATCTGGAGCGGCGCCAACTGCGCGTGGAAATCTTGGGTCGAGGGGTGGCGTGGCTCGACACCGGCACCCACGAGTCGCTGCTGCAGGCTGCGAACTTCATCGAGACGATCGAGAGCCGCCAGGGCCTGAAGATCGCTTGTCCGGAAGAAATCGCTTACAACAAGGGATTCATCACCGCAGAGCAGGTGGTGAAGATTGGCGAGGCCTTGAAGAAGACCGGCTATGGCCAGTACTTACTGAGACTGGTGGACGGCAAGGGCGGCTGATGGATTTCTTGCCTACTTCTATACCCGATGTGATGCTGATCAAGCCGCGCGTCTTCGGCGATGCGCGCGGGTTCTTCATGGAGACTTGGGAGGCGCGCAAGTTCGCTGCCGCCGGCCTGGACGTAACCTTTGTGCAGGACAACTACAGCCGCTCTGTGCAGGGCACTCTGCGCGGCTTGCACTACCAGGTCGAGCAACCCCAAGGAAAACTAGTGCGGGTCACCTATGGAGAGGTGTTCGATGTTGCGGTCGATATCCGCAAGAGCTCGCCGACTTTCGGAAAGTGGGTGGGGGCGACACTATCCGACAAAAACAAGCACCAGTTATGGGTGCCGCCGGGCTTCGCCCACGGCTTCTATGTGCTGTCGGAAGCCGCCGAGTTCTTCTACAAATGCTCGGACTTCTACGCGCCTACGCACGAGCGCACCCTATGCTGGGACGATCCAGAGCTCAAGATCGAATGGCCCCTGTTAGGCATGCCGCTGCTCTCTCCTAAGGACCAGCTGGGCAAGCGCCTCGCCGATGCGGATTGCTTCCCGTGAGGGTACTGGTGACTGGGGCGGGCGGCCAGGTGGCCAGTGCCCTAAGGAAACTCAAGCCAGCGACGGCGGAGCTAACCTCCCTGAGTCACGCGCAGTTGGACATCACCGATAAGGCCGCGGTGCAGCGTGCATTGACGGCGTTGCGGCCAGATGTGCTCATCAACACCGCCGCGTACACGGCGGTGGACAAGGCGGAAAGTGAGACGGCTATAGCGGAGAAGGTGAACGGCGATGCACCCGGTTACCTCGCCGAAGCCGCGACCAGCGCCAGTGCGCGCTTCCTGCATATCTCCACTGATTTCGTGTTCGACGGTAAGTCCAGCACTGCTTATGAGCCTGACGCTCCTACACATCCCCTCAGCGCGTACGGTCTCAGTAAGTTGCACGGCGAGCGCCGGGCATTGGAAGGTTCCGATGGCCGGGCTTTGGTGCTACGTACAGCCTGGGTATACGGGGCGGAGGGACACAACTTCGTGCACACCATGTTGCGTGTCATGAGTGAACGGGGCTTGGTGCGGGTGGTTGACGACCAGCAGGGGAGTCCCACCTGGGCGAATTCGGTGGCAGAAGCGCTGTGGGTGGCGGCCGGGGCGCCAGGGTTCCAAGGCATCCACCATTGGACGGATGCAGGCACCGCAAGCTGGTACGATTTCGCCACAGCCATCGAAGTGGTTGGTAGGGAGTTGGGGCTGCTCAGGATACCAGTGGGGGTGTTGCCCATCACTACTTCGGACTACCCCACTCCTGCGAGACGCCCAGCCTACAGTGTGTTGGACTGCAGTTCGACCATCGCGGCACTCAATATCCATCCCGCGCCTTGGCGCGGCAACCTGAAGAAGATGCTCACGGAGCTCAAAGATGCGTAGAGTATTAGTCACCGGCGGCGCTGGCTTCATCGGCGCGAACTTCGTCTCCCAATGGATGCAGGCCCACCCCGAAGACCGGCTGGTGATGCTGGACGCGCTCACCTATTCCGGAAGCAAGCTGAACTTCAAGCAAGCTGAGGGCAAGGCCAACTTTCGTTTCGTACACGGCGACATCTGCGACGAGCAGTTGGTGAACGAGCTGATGCGCGGTGAACAGATTGATACGGTGGCGCACTTCGCCGCCGAGTCACACGTGGACAGATCGATCGACGGCCCGGATGCGTTTATCATGACCAACATCCTGGGTACCCACAGCCTGCTAAAAGCCGCCAAGACCGCATGGACCGGCAAAAAGGGTGTGTTTCGCTTTCACCACGTATCCACCGACGAAGTATACGGTTCGCTCTCTCCCACAGATTCCGCCTTCCACGAGAAGACGTCTTACGACCCGAGTTCACCATATTCCGCCAGTAAGGCTTCCTCGGATCACCTAGTGCGCGCTTACCATCGCACCTATGGCCTGCCGGTGACGCTCACCAACTGTTCCAACAATTACGGTCCCTACCAGTTCCCGGAGAAGCTGATTCCCGTGATCATCCTCAACGCGTTGGCCGGCCGGCCCATCCCGGTGTATGGCGACGGCCAGCAGGTGCGGGACTGGCTATATGTGGTCGACCACTGCACCGCCATCGAGGCGGTGATCCAGCGCGGCAAGTTGGGCGAGACCTACAACGTGGGCGGCAACGGGGAGCGCAAGAACATCGAGATCGTGAAGACTATCTGCAAGTTGCTGGATGAGCGCCGGCCGGACTCTCGGCACAAGCCCCATGAATCTCTCATAAAGTATGTGCAGGACCGACCCGGTCACGACCGGCGCTACGCAATCGACATCCGCTATATTAGGAAAGAGCTGGACTGGCAGCCGGCGGAGGATCTCGCGAGCGGCCTCACCAAAACCGTGGATTGGTACCTGGCTAATCTGGACTGGTGCGATGAAGTGGCCGGGCACAAGATCGCGGCCGAGCGCCGCGGTCTGGGACAGCAGGTGGCGAACTGAATTCAATGCGCTATAATTATCTCGAAGCGCAAGTTTCTCGGCCGGTTTCGGATCCCTCTCCCGTGTCATCCGTTCTCAACCATCGCTGGTCCCTGGACTTAGTATCGGACCAACTCGCCATCAGCCTGTGCTTCCGGGTGCTCAAGATCATGGATGACCACGGTCGGGAGTACATTGGGTAGCTCGCCAAAATCTCGGTCACGCGCCTCGCCAGCGGGCGGTTCCTGGGCGGCTGGTGCACCTAGAGTTGTTGGTAGAGACAAAACGCACGTTGAAAGGACTGTAGTCAACACGCGAGATCGGTGATACCTCCATGCAATAACAGCCGGCCTTGCAAGGGGCTTGCAATCGTATACCTCGTGAATTTGTGGGTCGATGCGGGTTCTCTAGGTCCAGAAAATTTTACGAAGGATGGATTTAGGAATCGAAACAGCTTCAATTGGCTAAAAATACAATATTCAATTTTGGCAAAACGTTAGGGTAGTTCTGGAGTTCACCCGCTTCTGTAGACAGTCCTAGTTCCCAATTTTAGCCTCTTCGAACTGCACCGGACTGACGCCCCCTAAGTGGCGATGACGGCGCCTCCGGTTGTAGAAGACCTCAATGTAAT
>Ga0126373_10000438_pt1 | contig 27459 bp, 19 predicted proteins | sample PanSoiMetPlot_11_FD_92545 | JGI IMG/M metagenome (GOLD analysis project Ga0126373, IMG submission 92545) | Tropical forest soil microbial communities from Panama - MetaG Plot_11 | ecosystem: Environmental > Terrestrial > Soil > Tropical forest > Bulk soil | place: Panama | collected 2016-02-17 | reverse complement strand
TCCTGTAGGCCGGCTGCGCATCGGGTTGACGCGGCCATCCCATCGGTTGAAATCGCCCACGATGCTCACCCGCATCGCATTCGGTGCCCAAACAGCGAAATGCACTCCACGGACTCCGGCGATTTCGCGCACGTGCGCACCGAGTTTTTCGTAATTCTGAAAGTGCGTGCCTTCGCCGAGAAGGTAAAGATCGTAGTCGGTGAGCAACGGCGGAAATGCGTAAGGGTCATACATTTCATATGTTTTGCCGTCGGATTCAGTGATGCGAAGCTGGTATGCCGATGGCGAGATTTCTGCTGGGAGAGGGTCGCCTGCTAAGGGGACAAAAGCCTCAAAGAAGCCCGCCGGATCGATACGCGCCGCTGGATACTCTTGCTGATTGCTACCCCAAAGGATGGCAACCTGGCTAGCTTGTGGGTGAAACACCCGTATCGCGATGACGCTTTCCTTCGGCAAGAGATGCGGCCCGAGAATCCCGAATGGATTTGAGTGTTCCGCACGGGCAATCAGCTCGATATCGGCAGCGAGCGGCGTGGTTGAACCTGTGACTTCTGCCAGATGCGGAGCAGTTAGATCACTTTTGTCTGAGGGCGACAGTTCCATTCTCCGAAAAAAGATAACAGATCCATTTTAGCGGAGAGGGCCACCATCACCAACTGTTGAGCAAAAAAATCTGATAGCCATCCCAGAGGTTCGTTTGGCGCCCCGTGCTGGACAGAAGAATTGCGGACGGGTAGGCTATGGGCCCAAAGGGTGTATCAAAGTTCGCTTTGGAGAGGAAACGGCGATGAAGAAAACTTCGGTGTGCATTGCAGTGCTCGGGTTCATCGGCCTCGTAATTAGCGCAAGTGCAGTCAAAGCTCAGTCGGCAACTAAACCGGCTCCGGGTCCGGAGCAAGTCCTTCAGAGAAACTGGGACGGCATAGGAAGCAAAGTGATTGCTATGGCCGAGGATTGGCCTGAGGACAAATATTCCTATCGGCCCAATGACCAGGTGCGTACGTTCGGCCAAATTCTGGTGCACATTGCGGCTTCGAACTATTTCGCAATTAATCCGGCGACCGGAAAGAGCACAAAAGGTCTCCAGGATGATCCAAAAGGATATAACACGAAGGAGCAAATCGTTGCTTTTGTCAAAAAGTCTTTTGCCGATGGCGATGCCGCGCTCAAGGCCGGAGGGAACAGCGGCGCTATCAAGAATCTAGGAAATTGGGTGGGCATCATCGAGCACTGCGGCGAGCACTTCGGGAATTTGGTGACCTACTACCGAAATAACGGCGTGGTTCCGCCGGAGTCGCGGCCGAAAAAGTAGGTTTCGTAGACTAGGAGCTTCAGAATGAAACGGATCACAGTACACGTGTGTTTGCTTTTGATGGCGGTTGCAAGCGCGGCCGGCATTGCTGGCGCACAGGACCGTTCGCAAGGCCGCTCGATGGTGACAACTCGATACGGCATTGTCGCCGCGGAGAGCCCGCTTGCCGCGCAGGCTGGCGCTCAGATTCTGGCGCGTGGTGGCAACGCGATTGACGCCGCAGTCACTGCAAACGCCGCCATGGGGGTGGTCGAACCCATGATGAATGGCATGGGCGGCGACCTGTTTGTGATTGTCTATGACGCGAAGAGTGGGAAACTGTACGGACTTAACGCAAGCGGCTGGTCTCCAAAAGGGCTTACATCTGAATTCCTGAAGTCCAAAGGCATCACAAAAATGCCGTCGTTCGGGATTGATTCGGTCACGGTGCCGGGAGCGGTGGATGGCTGGTCGAAACTGTTGGGTCGTTTCGGACGGTTAGACCTCGCGCAGGACCTTGCGCCGGCGATTCGTTACGCCCGCGAAGGATTTCCTGTTCCCGAGTGGGACGCGACGTATTGGGCGAGTGCAGCTCGCTTTTTGGCGCAGAATCCTGAAACGGCGCGAGTCTATTTGATGCAAGGGCAGGCTCCAAAAGTCGGCGACGTTTTTCAGAACGAAGATCTTGCGCGATCACTCGAAGCTGTGGCGCAGGGCGGTCGCGACGCGTTTTATAAGGGAGAAATTGCGCAACGCATCGTCGAGTTTTCTAAACGCGAGGGTGGCGCGATGACGGCGGAGGACTTGGCGGACTACTCCAGCGAATGGGTAGAGCCAATTTCGACGGAGTATCACGGTTGGACAGTTTACGAATTGCCACCGAACGGGCAGGGAATCGCGGCGTTGGAGATGCTTAACCTTATGCAGCAATTTCCGCTTGCGCAATACGGGCATAACTCTGCGGACGCTCTCCACGTAATGATCGAGGCGAAAAAGCTCGCCTACTCGGATTTGCGGAAATACATCGGCGATCCAAAGTTCAGTAAGATTCCTGTGGCCGGACTGTTATCCGGCGGCTACGCGCGCGACCGTGCCAAGCTCATCGATATGGCAAAGGCAAATTGCAACGTCGAGCCTGGAATGCCTCCAGCGGGCGATACGACGTATCTGACCGTTGTCGATGAGCAGGGGAATATGGTCTCGCTCATTCAGAGCAATTTCGAGGAATTCGGTTCGCGATTAGTCGCTGACGGAACAGGATTTGCACTTCAGGACCGCGGCGCTCTGTTCAACCTGGAAGATGATTCTCCTGATGTGTTGGCCGGACATAAGCGGCCTTTGCACACGATTATTCCCGCATTCATGGCCAAGGGCGACTTGAGAATCGCATTTGGCATTATGGGCGGATTCAATCAGGCGCAGGCGCACGCCCAATTCGTGTCGAACATCGTGGACTTTGGCATGAATATCCAGGCGGCTATGGAAGCTGCCCGGTTTACAAAGGCCAGCTTTGGGGGTTGCGACGTTGACCTCGAAGACCGTATCCCCGTCGATATTCGGTCTGCATTAATGCAACGCGGACATCAGATTCGTGTTGACGGCGATTTTTCTGAGCGGATGGGCGGTGGGCAAGCGACGGAAAGAAACTTCAGCACGAGCGTGAATTTCGGCGCATCGGATCCGCGAAAAGACGGAGAGGCGATACCAGAACCGCTACCGCACCACTGACCGCCGACTGCAATTCACGCGCAAGGCGAGATAACGGGGGTGTTTGCAAGTAAACACCTTAGTACCCGCGTACCATTGCCGTCGCGTCCCAGAAACCGCTAAATATATGTCGGGTAGAGGGTTGGCATGCTTTTTAGGGTTGCTGCAGAGTCGGTGTGTCTCTGAATCTAAATCCCTGTGCGTTATTTTGAGCTCAAACGAAGCTGATGCCCACCAAGACTGAGAGCACAACGCTGGGTCAGAAGAAGACGAAGAAGACGTCGCCAAACGGCAAGAACGGCTCTTCCGCGCAATCGCGCGGGCGAAACGGCTCGCGTCGCGAACATCCTTCCAATACCAACGGTGATATCGAAATCCTGCAGACACTCGCTACCGAAGCATTTCCAAAACTCGAAAATGATGACCTTCGTTATCGCCAGCTCATTGAGCAGCTTCCTGCGATTACTTACGTTGCCAGATTTGGATTGGAAGGTCAGTGGGAATACGTGAGCCCTCAGATCAGCACTCTGCTGGGTTTTTCTCCCGAAGAATGGATGTCCAAAAAAGGCCTCTGGCTCAAGCAAGTTCATCCGCAGGACCGTTCGAGAGTCATGGAAGCGGAAGACTACAGTGTCGAGCACGGGACAGATTATGACGTCGAGTATCGGATATACACCCGTGACGGACGCCTCGCCTGGTTCAGGGACCGCGCAATCGCGGTACGGGAAGGCGACGGTCGCACGTTGATGCACGGCTTCATGCTGGATATCACGGAGCGTCGGGAAGCAGAGAGCGCGCTACTGAAGTTGAGCCGCCAAACAAATATGATTTTGAATTCGGCGGGCGATGGCATTTTCGGCTTGGACAGCGGCGGCCGACTGACTTTTGTCAATCGAGCCTCGGCGCGCATGTTGGGCTGCGAGCCGGAGGAGATCATCGGACGCAACGTTCATCAGCTTTGCCACCATACAAAGCCGGACGGGGGCGCTTATTCAGAATCGGACTGCCCGATCTCCTCCGTATTGCGAGATGGCGCCACCAGAAACGGAACCGAAGACGTCTTCTGGCGCAAAGATGGTTCGAGCTTCCCAGTGGATTTCATCAGCACAGCAATACGCGAGGGCGAGGATGTAATCGGTGCTGTCGTGACGTTCCGGGACATTACCGCACGCCAGCGCGCGGAGCGGGCACAGCGGCAGGCAGAAGAGAGATTCCGCAGCATCTTCGAGAATGCGGTCGAGGGAATTTATCAATCCACGCCCGATGGCCGCTTCATCAGTGTCAATCCCGCAATGGCGCGTATGTTCGGCTATGCATCTCCCGAGGAGATGATAGATGTCATCAGTGACATTGCACGTCAGTTCTATCTAGATGCTTCCCGGCGTGAAGAATTCAAGCGTTTCATGGAAAAAGGCGACTTTGTTGCTGGCCTCGAGACGCAGGTGCAGAGGAAAGATGGAAGCAAGATCTGGATCTCTGAGACCTCGCGCGCAGTAAGAAACGTGATTGGGCGCGTCTGCTACTACGAAGGAACAATTGAGGACGTGACTTCGCGGAAACGAGCCGAAGCGGAACGGCACGTTTCGTTTGAAATTATTCACGCGGCAAATGTGACCGACAATCTCGATGAGCTGCTCCATCGTATTCACGAAGCGCTCTCGCGTGTTCTGTACGCGGAAAACTGTTTCGTGGCACTGTACGATGCGCCCACCGGCCTATTCAGCTTTCCTTTCTTTGCGGACAAGTACGATGCCGCATTTCCTCCCCAGACGCTGGACCGCAGCTGCACAAGTTACGTGTTCCGCAAGGGCGAGGCCACGCTGATTCCCCAGGCGGTTTTTGATCGGCTCGCTGCACAGGGGGAAGTGGAGCTGGTGGGCACGCCGTCTCCCTCGTGGCTTGGTGTGCCGCTGCGCACGCCGTCAGCGACCATTGGCGTGCTGGTTGTGCAGCATTATGAGGACGCGAACGCGTACACGCATCGAGACCTCGAATTTCTGAGTTCAGTAGGTGGGCAAATCGCGCTGGCGATTGAGCGCAAACGCGGCGAAACGGCTTTGCGAGAGAGCGAAGCGCGGCTTCGAGTGCTGGTCGAGCAGTTGCCGGCTGTTCTGTGGACAACGGACACGGAGCTTCGATTCACGTCTTCAGTGGGCGCTGGATTGTCACGGCTTGGACTGAAGCCACAAGAAGTCGTTGGAAAATCGCTCTATGAGTACTTTCAGACCGATGACAGAAGTTTCATGCCGATTGCCGCTCATCGGCGCGCCCTGGCTGGCGAGTCGGTCACGTTCCACGTGGAATGGGGAAGCGGCTCTTACGCTTGTCATGCGGAGCCCTTGCGGGATGGGAATGGCATCGTCGTCGGCGTCATCAGCATGGCTTTGGATATTACGGATCGGAAACAGCTCGAAGCACAGTTGCGTCAGGCACAAAAAATGGAAGCCGTGGGTCGTCTCGCAGGTGGTATCGCGCACGACTTCAATAATCTCCTGATGGTGATTCAGGGCTATACGGAGCTGTTGTTGGATCGCTTGGGCGGAGAACATCCGCTGCGGCGAAATGCGGAACAGATCCACGACGCGTCGCAACGGGCTGCCGGGCTGACGCGCCAGTTGCTCGCTTTTAGCCGCAAACAAATGCTCGATCCGCAGGTTTTGAATATTCAGGACGTGGTTTCCGACATGGAAAAGATTCTGCGGCGGCTTATTGGAGAAGATATCGAATTGGCAACGAAGAATGCCGCCGACCTCTGGAAAGTGCGCGCCGACCGCAGTCAGGTCGAGCAAGTGATTTTGAATCTTGCCGTGAATTCACGCGACGCGATGCCCAACGGTGGGAAACTCACGATCGAAACAGCGAACGTTGAACTGGACAGCTCTTACGCGCGTCACGCCGTTGTCGAGCCGGGCGAATATGTAATGCTGGCAGTGAGCGACACCGGCACGGGAATGGATGCTGCTACGCAGGCGCATGTATTTGAGCCATTCTTTACGACGAAGGAAAAAGGCAAAGGCACCGGCCTCGGTCTCGCTACGGTGTACGGAATCGTGAAACAGAGCGGAGGCTATATCTGGGTTTACAGTGAGCCGGGAAAGGGAGCTACATTCAAGGTCTATCTACCCCGCGCAAAGGACGAAGACCGCCAGCCTCCGAAAAAGGTAGTCAAAGAAACGAGGCGCGGCAGCGAAACGATTTTGCTCGTTGAAGACGAGAAGGGCGTTCGCGACTTGGCGCATGAGTATTTGACTCAAGAAGGTTACGAGGTTCTCGAGGCCCAGAACGCGGAGGACGCGCTGAAGTTGGCGCACAATCACACGGGAGCGATTCAGCTGTTATTCACCGACGTCGTAATGGCAGGCATGAGCGGTCGGCAACTCGCTGAGGAAATGCAAAAGCTGCGACCCGAGATTCGCGTGCTCTACATGTCAGGTTACACAGATGAAGCAATCGTGCATCACGGACTTCTTGGACGCGGGATGGTCCTCCTCCAAAAGCCCTTCACACTGAATTCCCTCGCCATGAAAGTCCGCGAAACACTCGACCAATCAGTTGAAAAATAGTTCTTCTTCCAACCTGATTAACTTCCTGCGTATCCGCCGGGTTGCGCCCTGCATTGATTTCCCCGCCGTGGGCCGATAGCATGGTCATTTTCGCGTTCGTAACGAAGGAGATTCCTTGTGATCCAGAACCTGCAGAGCAAGCGGCTGGCGACGAAGGCCGTGCACGCTGGAGAGCGCGCAAAGCCGGACGGCTTTGTGCCGATGTCCACTCCCATCTATAGCACGTCCACTTTTTTGTACGACCATCTCGCCGACATTGACGCGATCAGCAGTGGCGACCGCACAGGTTTCACTTATTCGCGGCATGGGAATCCGACGAACGCAGCTTTCGAAGAAGCAGTTGCGCTGCTTGAGGGTGGCCACCTAGCGGTGAGTTCAGCATCGGGGATGTCCGCGATTTTGTTGGCGCTTATGGCCGCCGGGGTTGAGCAGGGCAGTCGAATTGCTGCGTCGCGGGATCTCTATGGAGTCACGGTGAAATTTCTCCTGGACATTGCGGCGCGATGGGGAGCGCAGATTGACTTCGTAGATGTGTTTACAAAAACTGGACGCGAAGAGTTGTGGGCGTCGAAGCCCAGCGTGCTTTTGCTCGAAAGTCTGACCAACCCGCTGCTGCGTATTCCAGACTTGCCCTTGCTTGTGAAAGAAGCGCACGCGCACAAGGCTCGTGTGATTGTCGACAACACGTTCGCAACTCCGCTATTACTGCGGCCGCTGGAACATGGAGCCGATTTTGTGATTCACAGCGCCACGAAGTATTTCGGTGGGCACGGTGATTTAACGGGTGGCATTGTAATCGCTGGCGAGGAATTTACCAGTGAGGTTCGTCATATGGCGCGACTCGTTGGCAGCAATCTTGGGCCTTTCGAAGCGTGGCTTGCGCTTCGTGGATTGAAGACGCTGCCTTTGCGCTTTGCGCGTCAATGTGAAAACGCGCAAGGCCTGGCGGAATGGCTCGCCAGAAATCCGCGTGTAGAAGAAGTGTTTTATCCGGGCCTCCCAGCGCATCCAGACCATGGGCTGCTGGGGAAGCTTTTTGGCGGAGCGGGCGCAGGCGGCGTGCTCTCAATCAAAATTCGACATGCAGGACGCGATGAAGTCTTTCGTTTCGTCGACTCACTCGAGTTGTTTTTGAAAGCCACCTCGCTGGGAGACGTACAAAGCCTTGTGCTCTATCCGGCGATTTCGTCTCATCGCGATCTTTCTCCCAAGCAGCGCGAGCGGCTGGGAATCACAGACAACCTCATCCGCCTTTCTGTCGGGATAGAAGACGTCGAGGATTTGAGATCTGATTTGACGCAAGCGTTCGCTCGCCTATAAATCGGGTAAGAGTCTCGCGCAGGGGCCTTTCAGAGTAAAATCCTTTGCGCTTTTGTTTATGGCGCCAAGATGGAAGCACGATGCGAGCGCGGGAATCCGAGAGACAACTGAAGCCCGAAATTGAGTTGCTGTTGTGTTGCGCTCGCCGCACTCTTGATGCCGGGCGCGCTGCACGTCTGAAAGAGATTCTGCAATCGCTGATTGATTGGGAAGTTCTCTTCTCCCTGGCGGTGCAGAGCGGACTTCTTCCTCTATTATGTGAACATCTCGGGCCTTCCAGTTCGATCCCGCCGAACTTCCGCGAGGCAAATCGCCAGAACACGCTCCGCGCTCTGTTTCTGACCGCTGAATTGCTGAGGATCGTCGACAGGTTCTCTCAGAAGGAGATTCCAGCGCTGCCCTACAAGGGTCCAGTCCTAAGCCAGACGGCTTATGCCGGTCCCCTGCTCCGTCAATTCGATGACCTGGACTTTGTCGTACCGCAGAGGTTTATAGCCAATGTTTACGAAGAAATGGCAGTGCTCGGATACGAGCCCAAATTCCAGCGGGATCAGTCTTCGGGAGAGTGTGATGTCCACATTCCGGGGGAATATGTTTTCGTGCACAAAGTGAATCGCGCGACGGTCGAGGTTCACACGGAAAAGACTTTACGCCACTTCCCGCGCCCGCCAGACATCGAAGATGTGGGTCGTCGTTCGATGGAAGTAACGTTGAACGGACGGCAGGTTTCAACCTTTGGCTGGGCCGACACCCTCCTGATGCTTTGCGTTCACGGCGCCAAGGATTTTTGGTCGCGACTGATATGGATTGCGGATGTTGCGGCAATCATTGACAGACTTGATGCCCCGGATTGGGAGCGCCTATCAGCTGAAGCGAAAAAATATGATGCGGAAAGAATGCTCAGGCTCGGTCTGTGGCTCGCACGCGAAATATTCGGATCGAATGTCCCTGGCGACGTTTTGCGAAGTGCGGAGAGTGACGGCGTCGCTGTGCAAATTGGCAGCGACTTGTGCGGACAACTGCTTCAGCAGAAGGAACGTGCGCAGGGCATAGTGTGGCGTTCGCGCTACCGCATTCGAATGGTGCAGCCAATTTGGAAAGGGACGTCTTATTGGTTGCGGCTTTCAACTGCCCCAACTGAAGAGGACTGGGGCGCGGTTCCCAACGGGCAAAATCGCGGCGTAACGAACGCGTTTCTGCGGCCGTTGCGTCTCTGGCGAAAGTACGGACGTTCAGTTGGACCTAATGAGTGAAGCCCATAGTGCGATTGATTACGTGCTCTAAGGCAAACCATCTTCATATTTCTTGTTTAGAGACAGTCCAAGGTCTACTCTTTGATTAGACGCATGAGGCGACTCTAGATCGTGTCGCTACGCGTCGCGCGAGAAGCGAGAAGATTGGCATGTATTCTTCGGAACAACTGGGCGTTTCTATAGGGAACGTGCCGCTGCGCCTGCACATTCCTGAAGCAGAACTGCGCGAGAAGGCACGCCTACGGTATGCGCAATTTCTCGAGGAAGCGCAGGGTGGTCTTCCCGTTTTCACGACTTGTGCGGGAGCGACCGACGACCACGGTACCGGCACTTCGGGACACGCTGGCGACTTCGTGTACACGTGGGAAGATTCATCGCTCCGATTGAATGACACGCAGGCTCACTTCGAAGGTGTGCGGCATGAGTATGGGCTTGATTCGCTGATACGCGTTCTGCTGTCGATGCTCCTCGCGCGACAGCGTGGATTTCTGCTGCATGCGGCTACAGTCATGAACAACGGGCGCGCATACGTCTTCACGGGGAAATCTGGAGCCGGGAAGAGTACTATTGCGTCGCTGTCTCCCGAAGGCACAGTCCTCACCGACGAAATCTCGCTTTTGAAGCATGTCGATGGCGGGTGGCACGCGTTCGGTACGCCATTCTGGGGAGAATTCCGCGCGGAGGGTGCGAACGTCCATGCGCCAATTGCGGGGCTCTATTTTCTGAGCCAGGCGTCGGAGGATCGGGTCGAGAAGGTTTCTTTGCGAGAGTCTATTCGAGCGATATTGCCAAACGTTCTGTTCTTTTCGCGTGAGCTTCAAGTGACGCAAGACCTTCTTTGTTTGCTGAATGAGTTCGCCAGTTCAGTACCGTGCTGGCGTTTGTTTTTTCGCAGGAAACGTAGCCTTTGGAATGTGATTACGGCATGAGCAGCGAAACGATTACCTTGAATCCGCAGTTGGCGTGGCGTGAGATCGAGGGCCGCGTCGTCGTCATTTCTCCGGCAGACAGCGTGGTCCATGAGCTAAACGAGACGGCCACCTTTATTTGGAAACAAGCAGAGAGCGGCCGCAGCGTAGCCGAGATTGCCGATCTGCTCAGCTTGGAATTCTGCGTTGAGCCGACGCAGGCAAGGTCAGACACCGAAGAACTCTTGCGAATGCTTCTGCAGAAAGGGCTTGTAACAAGCTAGCGCCAATGAATCAAACGCCGGTAATGGACAGCGTAATTCGGCGAAGCATGGTGGGCTCTGTGCCCTTGAGTGTGCATTTCGATGTAACGTACCGTTGCAACGAGCGCTGTGTGCACTGCTACCTCGACCACGAAGACTACGGTGAATTGGAAACGACTGAAATCAAGAACATTTTGATTCAGCTCGCCGCGTCAGGAACACTCATGCTAACTTTCAGCGGCGGGGAGATTTTCCTTCGCGAAGACTTTTTCGAGCTTCTGGAGTTCGCCAAAGATTTGCATTTCGATATCGCGTTGAAATCGAATGCGCTAATGATTACGGCCGCCCGCGCCGCCCGGTTACGCGCTCTCGGCGTTCGCCAAGTCCAGGTGAGCGTTTATAGTGCCGACCCAGAAATCCACGACGCAATCACCAAAGTCCGGGGTTCGTTTGCACGATCGTTGAAAGCCATTCGATTTCTGAAATCGCAAGGGTTGCGCGTGAAGATTGCCTGTCCCCTAATGAAACAGAATTTGGCGGGTCTGCGGCAACTTCGCGCGTTGGCGGATGAGCTTGGCATTTCCTACGTCATCGATATGACCATCACACCGAAGCTCGACGGCGACACAAGCGTCCTGGCACTAAGGAATAGCGCGGAGGATCTGCTTGGTGTGATGCAAGATCCGACTTTGCAGGGTAAGGCAGTTCTTGACGATGGATCTGAATCTGGTGTGGGTAGCGCGGTTTCCAGCGGTATGGAAGGCGATGCTTATGACGGCATCCCGTGCAGCGCTGGGCATAACACTTGTTACATTTCTCCTTATGGAGATGTGTATCCTTGCGTTCAGATGCCTGTCGCGGCCGGCAACTTGCGGACGGAAAAGTTCGACGAGATTTGGCGGCGCTCTCCGCAGTTTGAGCGCGTCCGCGCCATTCGTGACAGCGATCTGCCAGTTTGCGCGAAATGCTCTATCCGAAAGTACTGCGAGCGCTGTCCGGGCCTCGCGCAGATGGAAGGCGGTGACCTGCTTGGTGCCTACGAGCGCGCCTGCGAGCTTGCTGAAATGAAAGCACGAGTGGCCGGCGTGGCAAATCCGGTCAGTGCCTGGCACGCGCAAAATGACGGGAAGATTTTGTCCCCCGCAACACTAAGTAGCCTCGTACAAATTGCTTCATTGTGATGGGTGAGCGAATCGAACGCGTGGCAAGCAAAACGGACGTGATGCACACACAGGCACAGGTGTTCAAAAGTTTGTCAGCCCGAGACATGGCATCAAGTGGTCCGCATTCAAGCTGCGCTGCCGAGGTTACAGTGGCTCTCCGGAAAAGAGGCTGGGCGTTCCTGAAGGTCTCGGGAAAGAGCATGTTTCCTTGGATTCGCGAGGGCGACATCGTTTTTCTTCGATACACAGGCATACGCGAAATTTGTCGAGGCGATGTGGTCGTTTTCGAAAAGAACGGCACGTTGTGCGTGCATCGTGTCTTGGCGATTCGCGGCAAAGGGAGCCAAGTCGAGAACGGCATCTCGCTGATCACAAAAGGTGATGCAACCGTCGACGCGGATTCGCCGGTTTCCCGTGGCGAGTTTCTTGGAAAAGTCGAATTTGTCTACAGACGAAACAAAGAGGTTCGGATTGCTAGCGGTTGGCGGAAGACTTTCGGAAGGTTTTTAGCTTTTCTTTCTCCCACAGTTGCTTGGTATAGGCCCCTCCCATCGAAGCCGACCGGTTCCTCAGCGCGGAGTGAATCTCGCCCCTCGTGCTGCCTGGACGGTCGAGGTTCCCCGGAGAATTCCGCGGGCTAATTATCAAATTGAATTCAAAATATCGACGCGCTCGCATTGCCGTTGGCTGTGAACGATGCGATACTTCATCGCTTTCGTGAATTCCGTTTGAATGTTTCCGCGAATGATAATGGCTAAATTGGAGGGCTTGATGAAGTGGCACATCGGCTGGTGGTCGGTTGGGTTATCTGCAATTATCGCGTTTAGTGTCTTGAGTTTTCCGTCCGTGAAGGCGCAGGAAAGCAGCGCGAATTCGAAGCAAGTCTTAACTGCCACCGACTACGCGCATGCGGAACAACTCATGTCCTATAACGCGAATCGGCTTGTGTACGGGGCCGAACGCGCAACCTGGCTCTCCGATGATCGCTTCTGGTACAGATCCACAAGTCCCGATGGCAGCGAATTCATAATTGTCGACGCCGCCACCGGCCAGGCCAAATCGGCGTTCGACCACGCGGCTCTTGCTTCTGCTCTCTCGACGGCCACCGGAGCGCACTTCGATGCCCGGCATTTGCCCACTCGGGTGCTCGGCTTTTCAGAGGACGGGGCCACCATTTCGTTTGCAATCCGGGGTAAGCGCTGGGAATGCGATCTGCACACCTATGAATGCACAGCCAAAGAGGCTATCGGTGCAGTTGGTCTTGCGCCGCCGAGTGAATCGCTAGCGGCCCAGGCTGCGGCAGCACGCAATGAGTCGCTATCTCCTGATGGAAAAAACGCTGTCTTCATTCGCGATTACAATCTGTGGGTGCGAGACGTTGCCGGTGGAAAAGAAACGCAACTGACCACTGACGGTGTTAAGGACTTCGGCTACGCCACGGACAACGCCGGCTGGACGCACAGCGATCGGCCAATCGTCCTTTGGTCTCCGGACTCCCGAAAGATCGCAACGTACCAGCAAGACCAGCGCGGCGACGGCGAAATGTACCTTGTCCACACGCAAGTAGGCCATCCAACTCTCGAAGAATGGAAGTATCCGTTGCCCGGCGATCCCGTAGTAACGACGATACTGCGCGTAGTAATCGACTTGGATGGCCCGCGCGTTGTTCGCTTTCAAATGCCACCCGATCAGCATCGCTCAACTCTTTGCGATGACGTGGCCTGCAGGGCCGGCGACTGGTCTGATGTGCAGTGGAGCCCGGATTCGACTCATGTTGCCTTTGTGTCGACTTCGCGTGACCACAAGCACGAGCAGCTTCGCGTAGCCGACGCTGCAACGGGAGAAATCCGCGACGTATTGCATGAAGACGTTTCTACGTTTTACGAATCCGGAAACGGAGGAGTGGACTGGCGTTACCTGCCCGCATCGAACGAAGTGATTTGGTTTTCTGAGCGCGACAATTGGGGCCAGCTTTATCTCTATGATCTGCAGTCCGGACAGCTCAAGAATCAAATCACCACCGGTGAGGGCAACGTCACGCAAGTTCTCAGAGTGGATGAAAAGAACCGGCTGATTTACTTCTTGGCTGTCGGAAAAGAGAAGGGAAGAGATCCTTACTTTATCCACTTCTATCGCATCGGTTTTGACGGCAGCGGCCTAAAACTCTTGACGCCCGAAAATGCCAACCATGAGGTGACAATTTCACATTCCGGGAAATACTTCGTCGACAGCTACTCAACGCCCGACACTCCTCCGGTGACCGTCTTGCGTGACGCCAGCGGCAAACTGATGGCCACTGTTCAGAAGGCAAACATTTCACGTTTGCTGGCAACTGGGTGGAAGCCGCCCGTTCCGTTTACCGTCAAAGCACGCGATGGCGTTACTGACCTGTACGGACTGATGTTCAAGCCGACGGATCTCGATCCGAACAAGAAGTATCCCATCATCAATCATATTTACCCTGGCCCGCAAACAGGTAGCGTGGGCAGCAGAAGTTTTTCGGCCGCTCGCGGTGATTGCCAGTCGCTCGCAGAACTGGGCTTTGTCGTCGTGGAGATCGACGGCATGGGAACTCCGTGGCGCTCAAAGAAATTCCATGAGGCTTACTACGGCGACATGGGTGACAACACCCTGCCCGATCAGGTAGCCGGTATGAAACAGCTCGCGCAGCGTTATCCGTGGATCGACATCGATCGCGCGGGAATTTACGGGCATTCCGGTGGTGGATTTGCAACGGCGGACGCGATGTTTCGTTATCCCGATTTCTTCAAGGTCGGAATCTCCGAATCAGGGAACCACGACAATCGCGAATATGAAGACGATTGGGCCGAAAAATGGCAGGGGTTGCTGGTACACAATCCAGACGGCTCGACCAACTACGATGGCCAAGCCAATCAGCTAATCGCGAAAAACCTGAAGGGCCATCTCCTTCTTGCGCACGGAACCATCGACAACAATGTCCCGCCATACAACACGCTCCTCGTCGTCGATGCCCTCATCAAGGCGAACAAGGACTTCGATTTGATCATGCTGCCCAACGAACGGCATGGCTACGCGGATGACACGCCATACATGACTCGGCGGCGCTGGGACTATTTTGTTCGATACTTGCTCGGCGCCGAACCGCCGCACGAATACAAGATGCACGGCGGAGACCCTCCGAGCATCTAGAGGGAAGGCCGATCTAGCGTCCTGCCGGTACGAGTTCGAGGCGGTCCGTCGTGACTTGCTCGACAGCCTGGCGTGAATAGGCCAAGGAAAAATATTTTCCATCTGTCCAGAGCGGAGCAAGGTCCCCATAATGCGGACTGCTAGGCTGGCCGCTCTCTCCCGGAGCGTTTACCGCCTCAGAATTATCCCAGTTGCTCAGGTCAAAAATCTCTCGGTAGCTCGCGCCTCCGCTTTGATCGAAGTCCTTCAGACCAAACCACGTCGCATCTACCGTCGTGCCGTCGCCCGGCCGGGGAAAGGGACCAACATCAAGCAGGCTTTTCATCCCCGGCAGCTGGTTAAGCGCGTGGCGAAAGAGAATCGTATGCAGCTCGCCCCAGGTCACCATCGACGAGCCGTGCGCGAGAGATTGAAACTCCTTGTAAGCGTCGGCCAGTGTCTGTCGAAGGAGTTCGTCGCGCGTTGCGGTCGGGTCATCTCCGAAAAAATCCTGTGAAGGGTGCGAAATCAGCCGCGCTAGCGTATCTTCACCGAGATAGATGGTACCTTCGGGAACATTCGGCGCGATTCGTTCGAGCATCGCTGCACGAAGGTGACGAACCCACAGTTCGTAGAACGCAGCCGCTGCGGAGTTAAGCTGTAGGGCCCCATCCCAGCCTATCAGCAATTTAGCTGAAGCATCGCTCGCCGCAGGACTGGAAGCCAACGCTCGCACGAGGTCCTGCGCAGGAAGGGAAACCACATCATTCTGCAGTGAACCCATGTCTTGAACGTTGAGCAGGCGCTTTCGGTCCCGGGAATCATTCAGAACTTCCTCAATCCGCGCGATCCGATCCGTGCTCCACGAGAAGCCCACCTTGTATGGGTAATTAGGTGGAATCGTCTTGTTGTTCGCCGTGGCTATGAACTCACGGCTAGGATTGAACTGCCTCGGCAGTTGCTCGAAAGTAACAAAACCGCTCCACTCGAAGCCAGCCCAACCCGGCGCTGGCAATAGGCCGTTTCCTTTTTTTCGCAGAGGAGTCAGGCCCGCGGATTGCTCGCCAATATTTCCGTCTCGGTCTGCGTAGACAAGGTTTTCTGGAGGGGTTTTCCAGCGCGCCATTGCCGCAAGAAATTCCTGCCAGTTATGCGCCCTGTCGACGGAGATTCCTGTCAGATAAGGCGCCGTTCCAGGCTCCGCGCCGACCCAGTGCAGCGCGAGGGCACGCTTACTGTCCTGCCAAAGGACCGGCCCGTGAACTGTAAACTTCAACAGACGGATCACATCCTTGCCGCCTTTGACGTGAAAGACTTCACGTTCGGTGCGCATGGTCGCCCAGCCGCTCGCTGTGCGATATTCGTTGGGATTCTTTGGATTCAGTTCCTCGAAAAAAAGGTCCTCTTGATCGATGGGAAAAACAGTCAGGCCCCAGGCGATATCCTGGTTATGCCCAATGCTGACTCCCGGAAGCGCGGGCTCTGTAGCGCCGACTACGTTCCAGCCCGGCGCATTCAGATGAACCACATAGCGAAGCGAAGGCAAGGCGATCGTCCGATGAGGATCATTTGCGAGCAGCGGCTTGCCGCTTTTCGTCATCTTCCCGGAAATCGTCCAGTTGTTGCTTCCTTCAAAGTTTTGGGGAAACTCGATGCGCGCATCCGTTCCAACAAATCCCGAGATCAAAGAGGGCGAAAGGCCGTTCAGATCCTCTCCTGGAAACGCCTCCAGCGACGTCGGCGGATCGAAATCCTCCAGGGCTTCCGTCTTTCTTGCGCCAAAAACAGATACAAGGTGCGCAAGAACAAGCTCTTCCGGCGCGTTGCCCGTGACACTCAACGTCGCCATTCGTGTCAGGCAATCCTCGGGCTTCCAATACTCAGGGCGAAAGCCGACAAGTTGAAACTCGATCGGCAGGCCCGGCCCCTTTGGATCGAGCCTGCGGTGAATGTACGCGTTGATGCCTGCGGTGAAGGCTACAAGAATTTCTCGCGTGTCCAGCGCGTAGCTCTGATATTCCGCTGTCATCGAACCTCGATAACGTAAAAGCCGGGCCGCGATGTCTCGCGGCAAGACCGACGACCCTAGAATCTCGGCAAGCCTGCCCTGCCCAGCGCGCTTCCACAACTCCATTTGAAACAAGCGATCCTGTGCTGCAACGAAGCCTTGTGCAAAGAAAAGGTCATGTTGATTACGTGCGTAGATGTGAGGGACGCCCCAGCGGTCGCGAAGTACGTCGACTGGTTGTTCGAGTCCGGGCACTTGGAGCTTGTCGGTCGTAGTCGAAAGAGTGGCGCGCGCCTTTTCCGCGAATTGCGCTGGAGATGTGCTGGATTGCTGGGCCGCGGCACCAACCGAAGTAAATTGCAGGGAGATCGAAACGAAAAGAAGAGCGATTAGCCACCGAATGCCTGAGCGCATGCGGGGGAGTATACAGCGCCACCTCACAACCTGCGTCAGCCAATTGTGGCCCTAGCGATGGGCTATCGGGCGAGAATTTCCTCGAAAAACGCCAGAGCACGCGGATCGTGCGACTGCCCTAACCAGAAAATCGCCTGTTTGCGTACCGCCGGATTGGCATTCGTCTTAGCCACTTGAATCAGCAGCGGGACGCCTTGCTCGCGAGGTAGCTGACTGAGCGCAAACACCGCCCGTTTCTTCACTTCCGTATCGGGATCGTTTTCAATTGCCTCGTTGATAGCTGCAGCGGCTCTCTGTCCCGCTTTCTGCGCGACCCAGAAAATAGCTTGTTCCCGCACGTGCGAGCTTCGGTCGTTCTTAGCCAGGTGGATGATTTCGTCTGTTGCGGCGGGGTCGTGGCTGACATAAAGGTCAAACGCGACCTTCGCGCGCAGATCGTCGCTTGAATCCTCTCTTGCCAGCTTTTGCAAGACTTCGTAGCCCTCGTGTCCGCGTGCTGCTCCTAGCCAAAAAGCTGCATGCTCCCGAAGTGAACCCGGCTGATTAGAAGCAACAAAACCCTCTAGTGCGTGCTCAGCCGACGGGTCACCAGTCACTGCAATGGCGCTAAGCGCGGATTGGCCGGAGCGGTCTTCCCTCGTGTCGTCCCCGGAGGTAGCGAACGGCGTGAGGGCCGCCACGCTCTGAGCACCGGATACATTCGTGAACCAGATGACCGGTAGTCCGCCGGCGTCAAGCTGGCAATCTTCGGAAAACGTGCGGATGCGTCCCACGGTCCCATGTTCTGCGCGCAACAGGACGACCAGTTGCTCCGGCCCCTCGAGTTTCACCGTTTGCGATTTATCTTCGCTGGTCGAACGGTTCGATTGCACGGACGTTCCATCGTTCTCACCTTCGAGGCGGCATACGCCGCAGCCGTTCATTTCGCCATCGTCGTAATAAGTGCCGCAGCACATTTGATGGTTGCCCGCAACCGCGGGCACGGAGTAGCCGATCCACGCTGGTTGCTGCTGGTCGCGAATGACATTTCCCAACTGCGCGGAGAAATTCCCCTCGGCTGCCCGCGTTTCGACTTTCGCATTCACGAGCTGCGGTGTCTGCGCATGGGCAGTCAGTCCAAGCAAAAGGCCAAAGCCAAACAAGCCAACCAATCGCAGAAATGGTTTCGCAATCCTCATGACGTCTCCTACTTATTCAAAATTTCTAGCAGATAGTCGGTCGCAACCTTCGAATGCATCAGCGAAAGCTTTTCCACTGCCTGTTTCTTCATTTCGGGATCCGTTTCTTTTCTCGCGATATCAACGATGGCCTGAGCGTTCCCTTGAAGGAAGAGCGCCTGCAACACCGCACGGCTTGTGCCAGGATCTTTTGCACCCGCATACATCGAAATCAGCGTTGACCCAGTGCGATCGCTGCCTATAAGCCCCATATCGCGAATGGCCGCGATCCGCAAATCCTCGTTCTTTTCATTCTTTGCAAGCTGCTCAAGATGATCCGCATCGCCTGAAATAAACATCGCTTGCAAAATCGCCCGGCGCACCTCTTCGGGCGGCGTGGCTTGATAGAGCTTCCACAGGTCCTCACGATCTCCCGACACGCCAAGCATCTGCACCGCCTCGCGCTGCAAATCCTGGTTCTTCTCGTTCTGAGCAGCCGCGTACAAACGGTCGCGCGCCCCGGCCAGCATGAAGCTTTGTAGGATGGAACGCTTCACTTCTTCGTCGCTTGAAGAAGCGTAGACCTGACTGAGAGCTTCTACTCCCTTTGAGCCTCCGAATAGGCCCAGGTACTTGACGGCCTTGGTTTGCAGCTCGGGATTCGAATTGCCTTCGGCGATATGGAGGAGGATCTGACTTGCTTCGGGCGCTCCACTCTGCGCCAAAACGAACAAGGCACGCTCTTTCACCCTTGGTGACCCGGTTCCATTCAAGACTTTCTCTAATAGCGGCAGCGCTTGCGACGGATCACTCTGCATCAGGCCATTGATAGCCAACAGTTTCAATTCCTCGTCGCTCTGAGATTGCGGAGAAACCGGCTCGCCTGTTTCGTGGCGGACTTGCACTTCAAGCGCCCTCGCGTCGTTTTGCCAGCGGCTCCGGGGATACTTGTGTTCGAGGTCAGTGATGCTCGTCAGGGCATCCGAACGGCGCCCCAGTTTGTCTTCGCAGTAGGCCCGCCAATACAACGCTGCGTCGGCATTCGAGGTGCCATTCTGAACAATCTCGTCGAAAGTTTGCCGCGCCTTGTCCCACTTTGAGTCGTCGATTGCATCGAGCCCCGCTTCGTATTTGTCTCGGGCCCTCTCTTGCGCGTCGCGAACTCTTTCTTCTGCATCGCGCGCCCGTTCTCGAGCGTCGTCCTGGGCTTCGCGCGCCCGGTCGGCTTCCTCCTGGGCTTGCTGCGCGTCCTGGGCGCTCTCCTGAGCGGCCTGTGATTGTTCCTGTTGTGACAAAAACGCCGCATCGCTCGCCGCGCAAGCCGCATTCGCGAGCGCCATCGGTTCTGCGCTGGCTAGAGCGTTCGTGCTTTCCTTTGCACTTGCGCCGTGCGCCGCGGTCATCAGGAGTGCTCCACTCAACAGCGCAAATATCAGTCGATTCTTCATATTTCCTCTTTTCTTAGGTTTGTCCTTGGCCGTTGCGCCTTGCCAGCGACCGTTCTTTGTCCCGCACGTCGGAACTCACCACCCGAACTTTGAAAAGAATACCTGCGCTGCGAATGCGGTCCTGAATCTGTTGAAATTGCTGAGAACTCACTTCATTCGGACTATGCGCAATCTCCAGCAGTACCGGTTCAAGCGCGCTTAAAATATTCTGAATCTCCGCATCGCCAGTTTGCTGCGCCGTTTGCTCGTAGAGGCGGTTTGAGACCAGCAATTCCTGCGCCCGTGCCTGTTCCGTCGCGATATTCACGTTTGCAGGCGTTGTTCCGTTCGTCGCGCCGTCTCCATCAGCATTGGCTAATTCCATCAATACCATTTGCGCGTGATCCAAATGATCAGACACAGCCACAAGCAAGACGCCTTGTCGAATCTGCGCCGGATTAGCCGCGGCTGTCTGGACCGGCTTTCGCGGCCAATAACGTCCCGCAAAGAACGCAAGAACAACCATGGCAGCCAGTGCGCTTACCGCCGCCAATCTCCAGATACTGAACCTGGAAACACGCTGCATTGACGAAACTCTCTGCGACGCATCCAGCCTTTGCGAGATTGCGTACCACACTTGCGAACCATAATCGGTGTCGCGCTCAGGGATTGGCGCGTTCTTGAATGCCGCGAGCGTGTGTTGCAAAGCCTGGAAATTCTCCCGGCACGCCATGCAGGAACACAGATGTTCCTTGATAGCTTCCGCCCGCGCAGCGTCGCCGTAGTAAAGCGCGATTAATTGTTGATCGTCCAGATGCTTCATCTGATTTGCTCTGCAAATGGCGCGAGCGCCCGCCGCAGCTTCTGCACTCCGCGAAAAACAGCATTCTTCGTTGCGGAAATGCGAAGGCCCAGAATTTCGCTGATCTCTTCGATACCAAGTCCTTCGTGATGCCTCAGCGCAAAGGCCATGCGTTCCGTTGGAGTCAGTTGTTGTATCGCTGCTTCCATTTCTTGGCGCATCTCCGTGCTGAACATCAAGCGCTCCGGCGAAGGCGATGGATGGCTGAGATCGCCTTGCGACATTGAGCCTTCGGGATCATCTAACTCCTGAAAAACGCCCTCCGGCCGTCGCTTGCGCAACTGGTCCAGCGAGCAATTCGCACAAATCCGGTAAAGCCAAGTTCCGAAGTTCGACCGCGACTCGAACTTGCCCAGGTTGCGATACGCTTTCAGGAAGGTCTCTTGCACCAATTCCTCCGCGTCATCCTCGTTTCCAGCTATGCGATAAGCCAAGCGAAACAGGCGCTGGCTGTAGCGCTCGACCAGCGGGCGAAACGCCTCCTGGTTGCCAGCCAGCGTTTTCGCCACCTGCGTGGCATCGCTGTCGTCCGCGTGATCCATTCGAACCATTAGACTGCCTTTTGCCGCAGCGGTTAGGTCGCCGGAAGAGCCGATATGCCGTTGAGCATACCAGACCCCGCTCTGGTCGTGATTTGATTGGTCTTCTGTCGGTTTGCGAGGGGAGTTACTGCTTTTCCGTCGAGGGGTGTTGCTGGCTGTTTTCGTCAGATTTTTTCGGCCAACTGGGAAGGATTAACTCAATCGTCCAAATCGGGCCTTGATCGTAGAGTGGCCCTTGAGATTTGAGAAACGTCGGCATTCCATCACTGGCGATCCAGATGTCTGTGTTTGCAGGCTGCTTTCCAATCACCGGGGCAATCACGCCTGCGACGCCCCCGATGTCAATCTTCATGACGTAGTGGATCGCTGTGCGGTTCATGTCGCCAACCAGGAATCGTTCCTCGCCCACAGGACTAATAACCACCTTCACGACTCGTGGTTTCGGCGTCCCGACTACCATGGAGACGGTTGTACTCGTCGCCTTCGGGTCAATGTTTTTCACCACTACATACAAAATTCCATTTGCAAGATCACGGGGGATCTTCAGTTTCTGTGAAACATCTTTCTCTTTCCCTTTGTCAAATGACCGCGCTGTGAATATGCTTTTGGTCGCGTCCACCCACGTTTCCATCGGCTGCTTGAATGATGGCCCCTTTTCTATCAGATGGTCGCTGAGCACTCGAAAGGCTCCGTGCTCTGAATAAATTGTTGTGTCGTCGTAAAGCGAACCATCCTTGAAGTGAAATGTCAGCCGTGAGGATACCCGGCCATGCTTGGTGTCCTGAATCATGTCGCCAAATGCAACTGCGCGGCCGGATGTGTCCCGCATAATCAAGAAGCCGTGCGTCACGCCCTCAACGTGCCGAACAGGAATTGTTGTCGCGCGCAACTGTTCGGCGCAAAGGAGTACTCCGCACGCCGCCAGAACTGCGATTGAGACGAGATAATATTTCGCTGCAGAATTCGCAGGTGCCGGTGTTTCGGACATTCGGGCGCGGCGGTTGAACACAACTATTCAGCGTATTTGAACAACAGTGACTAACGTATCGGGCATAAGCCTGAATCGACCATCGTGTTTCCAGTACACTCGTAGCGTCACAGTACCCCACCACACCGTTTGACGATAGCGGGTCGGTGACTCGCGGCAGTGTTTTTCCAAATCCATAAGCATCCAATTTTAGTGTCAACCGAATCACAACGCGCGGAAGGCGAAGGTTCGCCCACGAAAATGGCTATCGGAGTGGCGAATTCTCACGTCTAACACAATGTGTTACAGAACGGTCATAACGTAGCGGTATACTAATCCCCGTTCCTCGAATCAGCGAGGCGAACCAGCGACTCGTATGATGGACCCTCGGATTTACGCGAGTTCCACGGCCACGACGACGTCAGTTACATCCTCGCTTGAACCCACGTTACCTTTGGCTTTTTCCGGTGACCATAATCCTCGTCCGCCATCGACGCGTCGGAATCTGGCCGCCTTGATTGCGATTTTGATGATCGCTGCGGCCACTGTGCTCCTTTTCTTTGTGTTTAGGTCCCCGGCACACGCGTCTGCCACGACCGATCTTGGGACCGCGGTTGCCGTCCGAAAGAATTTCGTCAGCGCCTTGCGTTTGACGGGCAGCACCGAGGCCGTGCGTTCCCGCCCCATACTTGCACCGCGGTTAGCTGGCGCACAACTCGATGCCATGGTCATCACCAAACTGGCGCCGGCCGGACGCGCAGTCCACAAAGGCGATCTGCTCGTCGAATTCGACCGTCAAGCCCAAATCAAGGATGCGTTGGACAAAAAGGGCACGTACGAAGACTTGGTTGACCAGGTAATCCAGAAGCGCGCCGCGGAGGAAGCCGCCCGTGCCAAGGACGAAGACGATCTGCATCAGGCACAGGACACCCTCCAGAAAGCCCATCTCGAGATGGGCAAGAACGAAATCCTTTCCCGCATTGACGTCGAGAAGAATCAGGAGCAGCTAGCCGAAGCCCAGCAGAACCTGAAACAGTTGCAGCATACCTTCGAGCTCAAACGGCAGGCTGCGGCTGCCGATATCCGAACCGTTGAAATCCAACGCGACAGGGCCAAAGCGACAATGGTCTACGCGGAGTCCAACGCCCAGAAAATGTCCATCGCCTCGCCGATGGATGGCGTGGTTGTGCTGAATAATATTGTTCTTAATTCGAGAATTGGCCAAGCACGAGAGGGCGATCAAGTGCGTCCTGGCGTACCTTTTATGAAAGTCGTGGATCCATCCGCAATGGAAGTTCGCGTCGAAGTGAACCAGGAGGACTTGCTGAAGCTTTACTTGGGCCAGCGCGCCCAGATCAGCCTGGATGCCTATCCTAAGATGACCTTTCCAGGAAGGCTCGAAGAGCTGGATCCTCTTGGCCACCCGAGCGAACAGTCCAATACGGTTCGCACCTTTGCCGCAGTGTTTAGCATTCAAGGGGCGAACGCCAGACTCATGCCGGACCTTTCTGCTGCGGTGGACCTGGAATTGGCCAACGTCAAAGACGCCGTCGTTGTGCCCGCCGAAGGCGTCGGACACGAAGCAGGCGGCGCCTACGTCTGGCTCAGAAACGGCGACACCTTCGAGAAACATTCTGTGATTCTGGGACCCAGCGATGGGCTGGAGACTGTGATTGACTCTGGACTCAAGCCAAGTAATGTCATCCGGCTCGTTCCCCAGCCCCAGCGCGGGTCGTCTTAAGGGAATCAATAGATGAAGAGGCTCGGAAATCTCTGGCGAAGGCGGAAGGGCGGCCTGCTCTGCGTCGCCGCGCTTCTGGCAGGTTCCCTAACGTATGGAGGCTACCGTTACACGAAATCCACGCCAAATGTTCCAAGCGCGCTCGTGCAACGCACTGACTTCGTGGATTACGTCCAGCTGCACGGCCAAGTCAGCGCGCGCAAGTCGGTGACGATCAGTGCGCCCTACGAGGCCGGCGAATTGCAGATTATTCAGCTCGCCAAGAATGGTTCTCAGGTGAAAAAAGGCGACATCATCGTGCAGTTCGATGCCACCACGACCCAGCAAAACCTCGCTCAGGATCAATCCGCTCTCAAATCTGCTGAAGAGGAGATTAAGCAATCGCAGGCTCAAGCGCGCCTCAAAGAAGAACAGGATCTCACTGACGTGATTAAGGCGCGCTACGATGTTCAATCAGCCAAGCTCGACGCCAGCAAGGAAGAAATTGTTTCGAAGATCGACGGCGCCGAGGCCAACCTTAAGCTGGAAGATGCCAAACAAAAGTTGGCCGACGTCGAGGCAAAACTCAAAACCGATCAGGAATCTGACGCGGCCGACATCGAAAACAAGCGTCACAAGAGCGAGCAACAAGCTTATGCCGTGCAGCAGGCTGAACGAAGCTTGGCCTCTCTGACCCTGCGCGCTCCCATCGATGGCCTCGTGACGCTCCAAACCAACTGGAACGCCTCGCGATCTATGGGAAATTCCCAGCCGTTTCGTCAGGGCGACCGCGTATGGGCTGGAGCAGCGATTGTCGAGCTTCCAGACCTCTCGACAACTGAGATCACCGGACGCGTCGATGAGACACAGCGAAGCCGTGTCGAATTAGGACAAACAGCGTCCGTGCGTGTGGACGCAATTCCCGACAAAGAATTCTCGGCGAAGGTGGCAGACATCAGCACCATCGCCAGCATGGATTTTTCCGGGGGCTGGCCTTTCCCTCGGAACTTCAGTATCGATTTCTCTTTGGAGAACACCGACCAGCGCCTGCGCCCCGGCATGGGTGCGAACGTCCGCATCGCCGTCGATCGCGTGGCGCAAGGCATCGTGGTCCCCGCCGAGGCTGTCTTCCAGAAATCAGGAGAGAGTGTCGCGTATGTCCTCCGAGGTTCGAGCTTTGTTGAGCAAGTGCTTGAAGTAGACAGGCGCAGCGGTGACGAGGTCTTAATCGCAAAAGGGTTGCGGCCCGGCGAACGCGTCGCGTTGCAGGATCCAACTGCTAAGCCCGAGTGATTTGAACATGACACAGACACGCGCGCATTTCGCGTCACTGACAGTCTGGCTGCTGGCGGTTGCTTGGTTAGCTTCGTGCTCAGCGCAGGGCAAGGTGCGTTCGTCCGACCCCGGTGTTCCAGTTGCTCCGGTAAAGCAGGGCGATGTGCAGCTTCGCGTAAACGCCACGGGAGAACTTCACGCCACGCACACTGCCATGATGACCGCTCCTGCGATTGCCGGCGGCAGCCTCCAGATCATACGTCTCCTCAAAGCCGGATCTGTGGTGAAGACCGGTGATGACATTGTCGATTTCGACCCGAGCCAGCAGGAATTCAATCTGGGCCAGAACCGCTCCGACCTCGAACAGGCGGATCAAGAAATCGTAAAAGCTAGGGACGATGCCGCCGTCCAAGCTGCGCAGGATCAAACCGCACTGTTAAAAGATCAATTCGACGTTCGTCAGGCCGAACTTGAAGTCAGCAAAAACGAGCTGGTGAGCGCGATTGACGCCCAGAAGGCCAATTTGACTTTAGAAGAAGCCAAACGCGCTCTCACGCAATTGCAGCAGGACATCAAGTCCCACGCCGCCTCGGGCCTGGCAACGATCGCCGTGGACGAAGAAAAAGCTCACAAAGCGAAGCTGGCTATGGATCAGGCGCTTGAGAACATCAAAAACATGCAAGTGCACTCGCCGATCGCTGGCCTCGTTGTCATTCGTCAAAACCAGAGCGCGGCCGGAGGATTCTTCTTCGGTGGCATGACGCTCCCGGACTTTCAACAGGGGGATCAGGTGTATCCCGGTTCCGTCATCGCCGACGTCATCGACATGGATAATATGGAAATTACAGCGCATGTGAGCGAAAGCGATCGTGTAAACGTCAAAGCTGGCCAAAGCGTCGAAATCCACGTGGACGCGCTGCCAGGTGTCGTCTTGACTGGAACCGTAAAGAACCTAGCAGCCACCGCGGGTTATTTTTTTGACTCTGGCGGTGGTAGTTCCGACGTCAGCGTTGCACTGAATCATCCAGACAAGCTGCTTCGTCCTGGGTTCACGGCGCACGTCGTGATCCTTGGCGACGATGTCAAAAAGGCTCTGTGGATTGCTCGCGAAGCAATCTTTGAAAAAGATGGCAAACAGATCGTGTATGCGCAAGGCGCAAACGGCTTCGAACCTCGCTCAGTTCAAATCAAATATCTCACGGAGGGCGTGGCTGTCATCGACGGATTGAAAGTCGGAACTGAAGTCGCGGTCATTGATCCCTCGCAAAAAACTGCCGGTTCAGCAAAGCCTGCCGCAGCTGGCCCTGTGGGTGCTCCGCGATGAGCGCCACCAAGGCTGCGGCAAACCCTGTCATTCCGCCTCGCCTCGGTTATCCATTCTCGCTTTGGCAATGCCTCCCGGATCTGCGCCTCGGGCTGGAAAACCTCCTCGGTCACAAATTGCGTTCGATCCTGACCATGTTGGGCATGATTTTCGGCGTCGCTGCGGTGGTTTCCATGCTGTCCATCGGTGCGGGCGCGCAGCAAAAAGTGATGGCATTTATCGAGCAGCTTGGCGTGCGCAACCTCATCATCGAGGCTAAGGAAGCCAACACCGATCAGGAACTCTCGAAAGTCCGCAAACTCTCTCAAGGCCTCTCGTTCGCGGACTACCGCATGATTCATCAAGGCGTCACTGGAATTGCTTCTGCATCCGTGCGCAAGCGTTTCTCGCCCGCGAAACTGATTCCCACGCCGCAGGAAGACACTCCGGAAGTGTACGGCGTCGAACCATCTTACAAGCAAATTGCCGGCCTTCGCATGATCAGCGGGCAATTTTTCAACGACGACGAAAATGCCGCCGCTGCGCCGGTTTGCGTGTTGGGTGAAGCGGCCAAGGCCACCCTGTTTGGTTCGAATGACGCGCTGGGCAAATACGTAAAAGTCGATGACCAATGGTTCCGCGTGATCGGCATAGCCGGACCGCAACTCACTTCTCAAAACGACGTCGCGGGCGTGCCCAACGAAGATTTGAACAACATGATCTACACGCCCGTAAACTCCGTAATCTATCGCCTTGCCGACGACTACAGCTACATGAAAGATCAAATCGACGGCATTTATCTGCATCTCGCGCCGGACGCCGACAGCGCCAGCGTTGCCTCAGTCGTTCGCGGCATTTTGAATAACTCCCATCACAACGCGGGAGACTTCTCAATCGTCGTCCCCGCCGCTTTGCTCGCCGAGCAGCAGCGCACTGAGCGCCTCTTCAATACCGTCATGGTCGCCATCGCCTCCATTTCTCTCCTCGTTGGCGGCATCGGCATTATGAACATCATGCTGGCCAGCATCCTCGAGCGTACGCGTGAAATCGGCGTACGCCGCGCCGTGGGCGCCCGCCAATTCGACATCGTGCGCCAGTTCGTCATCGAAGCTGTCCTGATTTCCTTCGCCGGCGGAGTTTTGGGAATCGTCTTCGGGTTCGGCATG
>Ga0126373_10000437_pt1 | contig 27474 bp, 25 predicted proteins | sample PanSoiMetPlot_11_FD_92545 | JGI IMG/M metagenome (GOLD analysis project Ga0126373, IMG submission 92545) | Tropical forest soil microbial communities from Panama - MetaG Plot_11 | ecosystem: Environmental > Terrestrial > Soil > Tropical forest > Bulk soil | place: Panama | collected 2016-02-17 | reverse complement strand
TCCTGGCCGAGCCGTCGGTGGTAGTCGCGGACGGCGCGATCACTGCCGTCCATGGCCCAGGCGAGGCCGTCCCTCGCGGTGCCAGCGTCATCGACCTGCCAGGGCTGACGTTGATGCCCGGCCTGGTCGACGCGCACCTGCACCTGTGCTTCGACGCCACCGGCGACCCGATCGGCCACCTCGCACAGGCCGATGACGACGTTCTGCGCCAGCGGATGGCCGAGGCTGCCCGGCAAGCGCTGCGTGCGGGTGTGACCACGGTGCGCGATCTCGGCGACCGCGGCTACCTGGCCCTGGACCTGCGTGACTCTGGCGCCGCGGGCGGAGGCGGACCGCTGCCGACCATCGTCGCGGCCGGCCCGCCGATCACCACTCCCGGCGGGCACTGCCACTTCCTCGGCGGAGCCACCATCGGGAACCGCGCCCTCCGCGCGGCCGTACGGGAACGGGCCGAACGGGGCGTGGACGTGATCAAGGTGATGGCCAGCGGGGGCAACATGACCCCGGGCTCGCTTGCGCACGAGCCACAGTTCGGCGCCACGTCGCTGCGCGCCATCGTGGACGAGGCCCACCGCCACGGGCTGCCGGTCACGGCGCACGCGCACAGCGCACGGTCCATCGCCGACGCGGTGACCGCCGGCGTCGACGGGATCGAGCACGCGACGTTCATGACACTCGACGGCGTCGACGCCCCCGAGCCGTTGATCGGCGCCATCGCCGCACGGCGCATCGCCGTCGGCTGGACGGTCGGCCGTGACCCGGGCGCGGACGAACCCGTATACCCGCAGATCGCCAGCCGGATAGGCGGGATGCTCGCGGCCCGGCGGCGGCTGTATGAGTCCGGCGCGCTGCTCGTGCCCGGCAGCGACGGCGGGGTCTCGCCCGCCAAGCCACACGACGTGCTGCGCTATGCACCCGAAGACCTGGCCGCGGCCGGCCTGAGCCCGACCGAGATCTTGTGGTCGCTGACCTCCCGGGCCGCCCGGGCCTGCGGGCTCGGGCATCGCAAAGGGCGCATTGCCGCCGGATTCGACGCCGACCTCCTCGCCATCGACGGCAACCCGCTCGCCGACCCCGCGGCCATCCGCAGACTGCGCGGTGTGTACGCCCGCGGCCAAGCGGTCCCCCCGGCACCAGACGGCCAGACCGAAGCCGAGGTGCCGTGATGTCCCGCCCTGTCTTCCGGCCGGCGTCCGGTTCAGCGGCCGTCCTCAGTGTCAGCACTGATGTACGAGGCAGCCGGGCGGGCGAGCCTCGCGGCATGGAATTGCGCGCGACTGTCGAGGCCATGTTCGCGCCGGCCCGTTGCCCTGGGCTGGTCGGGGTGGAGCTGGAGCTGATTCCGGTGACCGACACGCCGCTGCCCCGCCCGGTCCCTCCGGCGTGGCTGGCGGCCGGGTTCGACGCGCAGTTCGTCAGGGCTGCGGCTCCCTCCTTCGAACCCGGCGGCCAGCTGGAACTGAGCCCGCCGCCCAGGCCGACCGTGCAGGGCCTGATCGCCGAAGTGGAGGTGCTGTCGCGGCGGGCGACCGCCATAGCCGCGGCGCGCGGGATCCGGCTGGAGCCGGTGGGCTTGAATCCCTACCATTCCTGCGCCGACGTGCCGCTGCGCATGGCGACGCCGCGTTATCTGACGATGCAGCAGGCATTCGACGAGGTGGGCCCGGACGGGCGCCGGATGATGCGGCTAACTGCGTCGCTACAGATAGCAGTCGACCTGCTCCCCGGCCGGGCCGGGCATGAGCAGTGGCTGGTAGCCAACCTTGCAGGGCCTCCGCTGGCCGCTGCCTTCGCCAACTCCGCGGTGGCGGCGGGCCGCCCGGCCGGCATCAGCGGCGCGCGCACCCGGATCTGGCAGAACGTCGATCCGCGCCGCACCGGCTACGACGGGCGGCACCTCGATCTCACTGACCCGGTCGGCGCGTATGCTGCCTTCGCGGCCGCGGCGCCGCGGCTGCCGATTCCAGAAGCCGACCGAGCCGCCTACCACCTGTCGACGTTGTTCCCGCCGGTGCGACCGCGCGGCGGATATCTCGAGGTGCGGTACCTGGATGCCCAGCCGCTGTGGCGCATCCCAGAAGCCGTCAGCACGGTCGCGGCGCTCCTGTACGACGACCGGGCACGGCATGAGGCGCTCGACCTTCTCCTGCCGCGCGCGCAGGATCAGCACCGCGCCTGGACCGAAGCCGCCACCGGCTTTTCGCCCGAGGCCGAGGCGCTGCTGGACATCACCCATGCCGCACGCCCCACCGTCGCCGCCGCGCTAGCTAGCGGCGGTTGGGCATGAGGATCGCATTCGTCACCGAACCGCTGGACCGTCTCGATCCATCGGTCGACACCAGCGTTGGGCTCATGCACGCCGCGGCCGGCCGCGTCGCCGAGGTCTGGGTGACGCAAGCGCAGCTACTAGAAGCGGTGCATGGCCGGGCGCGGGCGCTAGCTCGCCAGGTGCGCCTCGCGCCGTCCCGGCCGGCCGGGGATCATCGCTGGACCGTGGCCCAACCGTGGTACACCGCCAGCGAGCCGCAGCACGTCTGGCTCGACGAGATGGCCGCGGTCTTCATGTGGACCGAGCCGCCGGTCGACCAGACCTACCTCACTGCGACGTACGTCATGGATCTCATCGACCCTGGCCACACGCCGGTGGTCAACAACCCTCGGGGTCTGCGGGAGTGCAGCGAGCACCTGCTCGGTCTCCGGTTCCCTGACCTGTGCCCGCCGACGATCGTCACCGCCGACGAGCACACCATCCGGGCATTCCTGTCCGAGCACGGCGTAGCCGTCGTCAAACCTCCCGACGGCTTCTCCGGCAGGGAAGTCGTTCGTTTGGACCGGCACGACCCGAACCTTGCGTCGCTGATCGAGATCTCCACACGGGCAGGCGCCCGTGCCGTGGTCGTCCAGCGGTTCCAGCGCGAAGTGTCGACAGGGAACAAGCGGGTCTTCGTGGTGGCGGGCGAACCCGTCGGTGCTGTCTACCGGTTCCCGCAGGCGGACGACTTCCGGATCGGCAGCCCATCAGTGCAAGCGCCCGTCACCGCGCGCGACCGGGAGATCTGCGCGCGGCTAGCGCCAACGCTCCGCTGCCACGGCATCCACCTCGCCGGTCTCGACGTGATCGGCTCCCACTTGATCGAGGTGAACGTGACCAGCGTGGGCGCGCTTCGCAAGGCCGACGCTCTGCTGGGCTGGACGCTCTGCGCGGACCTCATCGACAGCGTCCTGCGGACGCAGACAAGGAAAACGGCATGACTACCGCAATCATCTGCACCGCGATCCTGGCAACGATGCTGTTCGCGCTCGGGCTCAACGTCTCAAGAGTGCGCGGGGTGACCGGGAAGGCGGCCGGTTCGCAGTTCCCGGACGATCCGACGAGCGGGCTGCTCAAGGCGATCCGGGCTCACGGCAACGCCGCCGAATACGTGCCCACGCTGATAGTCCTCTTCCTGCTAGTCGGCGCGCGCAGCCCCGCCGCCGTCGCCATCCCGCTGATCGCCGGGGCGTCCAGCGCCCGGCTGGTCCATGCATACGGCCTGCTGACCTGCCCAAGCCTGGCAACCCCGACGAGGTACCGCCTCATCGGGGCGGTCGGCACGTACCTATTCGGAATCGGGCTCGCCGTCGCGGCCGCCCTCTCGCTGTGAGGACCATCCGCGCGGCGGTGGCGCCACTGAACTCCGCGCCATTCCGCCGGTATCTACTTGGCCAGGTCCCCTCGCTCAGCGGATCATGGGCGCAGGTCGTCGCGCTGTCGTGGCAGGTCGAGAGCCTCGACCCGAAGGCGCTGGGCTGGGTGGTCGCGTTGCAATTCCTGCCCAGCCTGGTGCTCGGCCCATGGTTCGGGGTAGTGGCCGACCGGCATGACCGGCGCAGGCTGCTGATGCTCGCCGAGTGCGGGCTCGGCATGGTGGCCGCGGCCTACGCGCTCGCATCGCTGACCGGAGTGCTCAGCCTGCCCGTCATCTACGTGCTCGCGACCGCCTGGGGAGTGATCAACGCGCTCGACACGCCAGCCCGCCGCGCGCTGGTGCCCGCTCTGGTCCCGCCGGACCAGGCAGCCAGCGCCTCCGCCCTCACTGGCACTGTGCTCCTGATCGGCATGACCGCCGGAGCGGCACTCGGCGGCGCCCTGGTAGCCGCAGTCGGCGTCACCGCCGCATTCGCCGTGAACGCGGCAACGTTCATTGCCGACGTCGCGATCCTGAGCACGATCCGGCCCGAGAAATCACCGCAGGTCAAGCGGGCGCCCCGGCAGGTGCGGGAAGGCCTCAGGTACGTAGCAAAGACGACCGAGCTGCGGGCGCCGCTGCTGGCACTGGCGCTCGTCGCCACGATGGCGTTCACCGTGCAGGTATCGGTCCCGACGCTCGTCCACCAGGTCTTCGCTGGCCGCCCAGCACAGCTAGGGGCCGCCCTAACCGCCCTCGCCGCCGGTAGCCTGACCGGAACGCTGGCACGCGCGGCCGGCGGTGCGCCAGGTCCCCGGGCATTGCCGCTGGCAACAGCGATCATGGCATGCGGGCTCGCCGCCACCGCGATCGCGCCAGACCTGCCCGCCGTGCTCGCCGGCCTGGCCATCGCCGGGATCGGCTGGTCATGTCTCCTCGGCACAACAATCGCCACGCTGCAATCGGCCGAGCCGCGCATGCTCGGCCGCGTCATGTCCTTGTTCGCCCTCGTCCTGCTCGGCGGCACCACGGCAGGCGCGCCGATCGCATCCTTCCTCGCTGCCTCGCTCGGCCCGCGCGCACCCTTCTACGCCGGCTCAGCCGCGGCCATCGCCGCCGTCGCGGTAGCGGCACGCAGCACCCGAACCCGCCCCCAGCGAAGCAGGCAGGAGCGCGCGACGGTCATGATCCCGGAACAGGACCCGCGGTAGATCGCCGGGACGCCGGGGCGGCCCTCGTAGGTCTTTGGGGCGAAACTAAATTCGAAAACAAGGCCCTGAAGGGAGCTTCTTGGGGTGAGCGATGGGATTCGAACCCACGACATCCAGGACCACAACCTGGCGCTCTAACCAACTGAGCTACGCCCACCATCACCGCGAGGCATTGTCATGCTCTGGCGGCTTACGAAGCATACCGGGCGCCAGTTATTTCGCAGAACCCGATTGCTCCTGGGCGGCGAATCGGGCGGCGAGCTGGCGCGCTGTCGCAGTGTCCGGGCCTGGCTCGGGCACGAAGACGGCCTCGCGGTAGTAGCGCAGCTCGCGGATGCTCTCGCGAATATCGGCCAGCGCGCGGTGGCCGCCGTGCTTTTCCGGACTGGCGAAATACGCCCGTGGATACCAGCGCCTGGCCAGCTCCTTGATGCTCGAGACGTCCACCATCCGGTAATGGAGGAACGAGTCGAGTTCCGGCATGTCCCTGGCCAGGAACGACCGGTCGGTAGCGATGGAGTTCCCGCACAGCGGGACCTTCCGCGACTCGGGGACGTGCTGGCGGATGTAGGCCAGCACGATGTCCTGCGCCTCGGCGAGGTTGAGACCATCCGGCAACTCGGCAAGCAAGCCGGAGGTGGTGTGCATCTCCCTGACTACTTCGGCCATGCCGTCCAGTGCTTCTGCGGAAGGCTTGATCAGCACGTCAACGCCCTCGTCGACGGCGTTGAGTTCACCGTCGGTAACGATGCAGGCGATCTCGACGAGCGCATCTTTCGCAAGATCGAGCCCGGTCATCTCGCAGTCAATCCAGACGAGCCGGTCGGTCATTGAAACAGCCTAGGTGATCGGACGGGCTCAGTGACCAGCCATGCTGTCGCTCGGTGCGGCCCCACGGACCCGCCCGGACAGGGCCCGGATGTGCTCGGGGACCGGTATGTCGCTGGTCATCGCCGGGTCGGGCGCGGCCGGGCCGAACGCCAGCGCAGCCGGCAGGACGCCGGCCCAGACGTCGGAGTCGTAGTCCTCCGGGTCGTCCTTCGGGCCGCCGGTCCTGACCTTGACGGACGCCTCGTCCAGCGGAACGGCCATCACCGCGGTGGCGGCCAGTTCCTTACGGGTCGGCTCCCTGACGTGATCCCAACGACCGGGCACAAGGTGATCGGTCACGGCCCGCAACGCCGCCAGCTTCTCATCGGGATCGCTAACGAGCCGGGCGGTGCCGAAGATCACCGCGCAGCGGTAGTTCATCGAGTGGTGGAACACCGCCCGGGCGCAGACCAGGCCGTCGAGCAACGTGACGGTGACGCACACGTCTTGGCCGTCAGCCATCAGGAGTGATCGGTTCGCCGACGAGCCGTGCAAATACAGGGTCTGGGCGATCTGCCCGTATCCGGTCGGCAGCACGACGGGAACGCCGTCGATGACGACGCCCAGGTGGCAGACCAGCCCGGCGCTCAGTACCGCGTCCAGCTCACCGCGATCGACACGGCCCCGTTCCCTTAGCCGATGCAGGGTTGTCCGGGGAGTCATGGACAGCGGCAGATCTGCACTCATGGTGCATACCGTACCTGTGCGGTACCGATCCCCCTGTGCCTGGCGGCGAGGATAAGGGATCATTGCCGGAAGCGCGATGAGGTCACGCGACAGCGTGACCGGGCCTGGACGATGGGGTGAATGGTGACGGCTGGCAGTGAGGTTTCCGGTGGCATCCAGCGTGTGCCCGGCGTTCCCGGCGTCGAGGATCCGGTGGGCCTGGCGAAGTGGATGGCAAGCGCCGGTCTCGCGGACCTCGGCGAGCTGCGCGGCGTGCGACTGATCGCTGGCGGCCGGTCCAATCTGACCTACCGGCTTGATCTTGACGGCGGTGCAGTAGTGCTCCGCCGGCCGCCGCTGGGCCACGTACTGCCGAGCGCGCACGATATGAACCGCGAGTACCGTGTGCTGTCCGCGCTGAGCGGGACGGCGGTTCCCGTGCCGCAGCCACTGGCGAACTGCCGAGACGTCGACGTCATCGGCGCGCCGTTCTACCTCATGCGGTTCGTCGACGGACTGGTGCTGCGAACCATGCAGGACGGTGCGATCCTGGCCGCCGAGCAGGCCGCGGAGCTGTCCGATCTGCTAGCCAGCATGATGGCTACCATCCACGGCATCGACTACGCCGCCGTCGGGCTGGGCGACTTCGGCCGGCCCGAGGGTTATCTGGCCCGGCAGCTGTCACGCTGGCAACGGCAGTGGGAATTGTCGAACACCAGAGAGATGCCTGGCTACGCCGAGCTCGTGGCGAGGCTTGCGGCTGGGCTGCCGGAGTCCGCCGAGGGCACGCTGGTGCACGGTGACTTCCGGCTCGACAACACGCTGGTCAGGCTGACCACGCCCGCGTCGATCGCGGCCGTCGTCGACTGGGAGATGTCCACGCTCGGCGACCCGCTCGCTGACCTCGGCCTGACGTTGTCGTACTGGGCGGACGGTGGTGCGGCATTCCCCGACCTGAACGTCGGCGCTACCGTGACGGCCTTGCCAGGGTTCTATACACGGGCCCAGTTCGCGGCCAGGTATGCCGAGCTCACCGGGCGCGACGTGAGCGGCGTCGGCTACTACGTCGCGTTCGGCTATTTCAAGCTCGCTGTGGTGCTCGAGGGCATCCACGCGCGCTATCTGCTGCACCAGACCGTGGGAGAAGGATTCGAGCGCGAGGGCCCGGCGGTTCCGATCCTGATCGCCCGCGCCCACCAGCTGCTCGATACGTTGGAGTGAGGCCCGGCGCCCCGCTCTCGCCGGGCCTCACTACGTAGGACGCGCTGTCCCGCTAGCTGGTTCACACGCCAGGGATGAAAAATTCGCCGGTTTTATGGCGCGGCGCAGCCCTGGTTGCACATGCGCTGCGAAACGGCTTCGATGAAGATCTTGCCAACCTCGGACGGGTTGCTGACCTGGAAGGCGACGCCATTGGTGGCGGCGGCGATCTGCTGGAGCCTGGCGAAATTGCCCCGCTGTCCGAACATGAGGATCACCAGCTCGACCTTGCGGCTCGAGTTGTATAGCCCGCGCAACTGCGTCAGCAGCCTGCCGAGGGATATGTCGCCCGGTGCGTTGTCGACGCCGGCCGTCAGCACTAGTACGGCGTTGGCGTAGTTCGGCTTGTACGTCTGCGTCATCGTCTTGTAGGCAGCCAGGATCGCGTCGTTCAGCGCAAGGACCCCGTTCCCCGCCTTCAAGGTCATATTGATCTGCTGAAGCTGAGAACGGCGGCTGATCACGCCGTAGTCGGCAGGCAGCGGCCCCATGGAGACCAACTGGGTGTACGGCGATGATGCAGACTGCGACCTGCCCATTTCCCACAGGCCCATGCTGGTGGTGTCCGGGAACAGCGCAAGCCCTTGCGATGACGTCGAATTAAGCAGCTGCTCGATCGTCTGCGTGCCGTTCCCGGTCGGCTGGTTCATCGCTGCGGAGACGTCGGTCAGGACAAGGTCGCGGGAACCAAGCCCGAGGCGCTGCCATACCTGAAGGCTGGAGGAGGCTTCGGCGGGGCTGACGGCGCTGGCCAGCTGCAGCGGCTGGGAGCCGAGCGCGGCCGAAGCCGGTATTACATCGGGTCGGCCGTCGGACGAGCGGAAACCGTAGTAGCGGATGGTCGACTTGGCGAAGCTGTTCTGCAGGTAGTTGCCGAACTCCGTGGCCGCTGCCAGCCGAGGGGGGACCGACGTGGTCAGCACGTACGGGTAGTCCAGTTCCGGGCTGCCGAGCGCCGAGGTGGTGCCTGCCGGGTACCTGGCGGCCAGCGGGGCGCGGGGGTTGGCGCGGTCGTACGCCAGCACTGCCTGCTCACTGGCCACGGTCAGCGCGTGGCGATTGAATGGCGCCCCCGTGCTCTGGGCGAATTGGGCGAGCGCGGCGGCGGAGTCGAAGTTCTCTGTCGACTCGACGCTGAAGACGAACTTTGTGAACGCCGTCCGCGCGGTCGCCCCGATGCCTAGCTGGCGGCTGACCTGGATGAGTGTGGCGAGGCCAGCCGCGCTGTCGTTCGGGTCAGGCAGGTCGACGGCCAGGCCGAGGCTCGCTGGCGGCCCGCCGTAGTTCGCTGGCAACAACGTGCTCCAGCCGGGCGGGGTGTCGAATACATGAGTGGTCGCCGCCACCGTCGGCGTAGTCACCAGCAATAGCGGGGAACGGGCAACGCTTCTGCCAGTCGGCTGCACATTCTGCGCCCCGACCGGATAGCTCCGGGCCACGTCGACCCACAAGCTGGAGTCCGGGATCCAGGCATCGATGGGCGTTGTACCGGGCAGCGACGCTTGTCCATCGATTTGGCCGGCCTCAGCCGCCGAGTCACCCTCGGTCACCTGCACTTCGGCGCAGCGGCCGTCGGCAATGAAATTCTGGCCATTGAAAGCACGCGCGACGGTCTGAACGGCCGGGGCGAGATCGGCGCTAGCTGCCACGTTGATCACAACCGGCCGCTGCGAGCAGGAAGCGCGGCTGATCACTGCCTCGGCCGTCAAGCTGATCATGCAGACTGCTGAGATCGCGACCGCGATCAGAACCAGCTTTGCGGTCCCGATCCGCGGGGAGCGCGCGCGTCGGCCACCGCCCGATGCTGCCGACCGCAGTGACACGCGGCCGACTATATCGGACTTCGCGCTACAGATCGGCTGACTTTGCTGGGATCTAGCGCGGTTGGGGACAACCGGCCGCCCCTGCTCCAGCAACAATGGGACTGTGGTTGCTCAGGTCAGCATCTGGGACGCCAGCGACCCGCGGCTCTCCGATTACCTTCGGCTAACCGACGTGCATCTGCGGCGGAGCCTCGAGGCGGCAAACGGGTTGTTCATCGCCGAGGGTGCGAAGGTCATCAGGCGGGCCGTAGCGGCCGGCTACCCGGTTCGCTCGTTCCTGGTTGCCGCAGACAAGCTGGCAACCGTTGCAGACCTCACGGAAGTCAGCGACGCACCTCTGTATGTACTACCGGCAGCCACCGTCGAGCAGCTCACCGGGTACCGCGTGCACCGCGGTGCGCTGGCTTCGATGCAGCGGCTTCCGCTGCCGCCGGTGACGGCGGTCCTCGCGGGCGCGCGGCGGATCGTCATCCTGGAGGACATCGTCGATCACGCGAACGTGGGCGCGGTGTTCCGCTGCGCGGCCGCGCTCGGCTTTCACGGCGTCGTGCTGGCGCCGCGCTGTGCCGATCCGCTGTACCGGCGCGCGGTCAAGGTGTCGATGGGTGCGGTTTTGGCCGTGCCGTACTCGCGTCTGTCCGACTGGCGCGGCGGGCTGGCTGAGGTGCGGGCGGCCGGGTTCCGCTTGCTTGCACTCACCCCTGACCCGGCGGCGACCCCGATCGGCGCGCTGGCAGCCGGACCTGACGACAAGATCGCGCTGCTCATCGGTGCCGAGGGTGATGGTTTGTCCGACCGCTGGCTAGCGGCGGCCGATCAGCCTGTCCGGATTCCCATGAGCCGCGGTATCGATTCGCTGAACGTCGCGTCCGCCGCTGCGATCGCGTGCTACCTGCTCGGCGGCCCAACGTCGCGGTAGTTCGGCGGCAGCCAGGGGTAGATGCGCCTGGTTACGCCCGGCAGCTGCGGCCAGGTTTGGGCTGCGCCCGCACGCAGGCGCGCGGCCGCGGCCGGTGAGGCCCCGACGTGGTCGAGCCCGAGCAGTGCCGCGCCAGCCACTGGCTGGACGTCGACCACGCGGATCTGCGCGCCCGGCATCGCTGCCGCCAACTCGTCGTTGATCGCGTGACTCAGCACCGGGTCCTCCGCGGTCATGAGGCTGCCGCCGAGCACGACCGGCACCCCGCGCGCCTCGAGCAGGTCGAGCCGCCGGGCCGCCACCGTCACCATCACGCAAATCTCTGTGGCCTGGCGGAGCACGATATCGCGGGCCACTTTGTCGCCGCGGCCGGCGACCTCGAACAACACTGGCACAAGCTCGTGTTGCCTGAAGGGGTCGATCGTTCCGAGGTGCATACCGATGACGACGTCCTCCACCCGGCTCACCCCGAAGTGGTCTGCGACGGCCGCCCGCAACTCCGTCTCCGGACCGCGGCCGTCCTCGGCTCGCGCGGCCCACCACAGCGCCTCCGGGCCGAGATCGCCGCCGCCGCCCCAGTCGCCGCTGAGTCTGCCCTGGGACAAGAACCTGGTGATTCGCCCGTCGGGCGCCACCCCCGCGCAGTTCGTTCCGGCGCCGCAGACGAGGCCGATGCCCCAGTGCGGCTCGTCATCTGCTAGCCCAGCCCGCAAGACCGCGAACGTGTCGTTGAGTACGGTGCTCGTCACCGACCAGCCGAGCGACGCCACCAGCCGCTCAAGGTCGGCTTCCTCGACCGGCAGATCGGCCCCGGCCAGGCAGGCGGATGTGTGCTCGGCTACTGGGCCGTCAGGCGCGATGCCCGCTAGCTCCGCCACCTCCCGAACGAGGGTAATCAGCTCCTTCGTCGCTCGTTCGCTGCCGATCACCTGATGGTTGGACGGCCCGCCGCGCACCGTGGCTAGCAGGGTGCCGTCGGCACCAACCAGCGCCACGTCGGTCTTGCTGTTGCCGCCGTCAATGGCGAGTACAGCTGCTGGCGTTTGGGTCACCGACCTACCGCCCATGGGAGGAAGTCAGCGTTCTCCGCCAGCAGCCGGTCGGTCAAGCCCTGGGCGAGGTCGTACTGGCCGACCAGCGGATGCGCTAGGAGGGCCGCAGCAACTCGGTCGCGGCCGCCGTGGAGGGCTGCGTCAAGCGCCAGTTCCTCGTACGCCGATACGTGCGCGATCAGGCCGCTCATCAGCGGGTTGACCGGCGCTGCGTCAACGGGCGTTGCTCCGCCGCAACCGATGGTCGCCGACACCTCGATCACCGCTTCATCAGCCAGGAACGGCAGCGTCCCGTTGTTGCGGACGTTGACCACTTGCCGATCACGTGTGTCAGCCACCAGCGACGCGAGCAGCGCGACCGCCGCCTCGGAGTAGAACGCGCCGCCGCGGTGCGTGAGCAGCTCGGGCTTGGTGTCCAGGGTGGGATCGGCGTACATCGTCATGAGCTGCCGCTCGATCTCGGCGACGGCTTCCGCCCTCGTGGGCTGTCTGCGCTCTTCTTCGACGACCGCGTCGTGGGCCCAGAAGTACCGCAGGTAGTACGAAGGCACCGCGCCGACCTCGCGCGTCACGGCCAGCGGCAGGCCGGTGCGCGCGGCGATCTCCTCGCCATGCGCCGCAAGGAGCTCGGGTAGCCGGTCCTTGCCGTCGACCAGGGCGGCGCGCTCCCACGTCAGGTGGTTAAGACCGACATGGTCGAGTGCCACGGCCTCCGGCGCGAGGTCCAGCAGCGACGCGAAGAGCCGCTGAAAGCCGATGGCGACGTTACACAGACCGATTGCCCGGTGGCCGGCGTCCAGGAGAGCCCTGGTGACGATGCCAACGGGATTGGTGAAGTCGATGATCCAGGCGTCGCTTGCTGCCCGCGAACGAACTCGTTCCGCCACGTCTAGCACGACGGGTACCGTCCGCAGCGCCTTGGCAAAGCCGCCGGCACCGGTTGTCTCCTGGCCGATGCAGCCGCACTCCAGTGGCCAGGTCTCATCGCGCTGGCGGATGGCCTGGCCGCCAACACGAAGCTGGATGACCACCGCGCCCGCACCGTCAGCGGCGGCGTCCAGGTCCGATGTCCACGAGACGGTCGCCGGATGCCCGTACCGTGCCATGATCCGGGCCGAGAACGGGCCAACTACCGACAGTCTCTCGGCGTCGGGATCGACGAGCACCAGTTCGTCGATCTTGATGTCCCCAGTCAGCCGGGCGATCCCGTCCACAAGCTCCGGGGTGTACGTCGAGCCGCCGCCAATTACAGCGAGTTTCATTCAGCAACCTTCTCTGGAGTTAGAACGCCGTCGTTTCGGCATCGCACTGCGCGATCGAGCACGCGACACGCATGTCGCTGCTCTCGCGGCTGCATCGCGCTGCATGGTCTCCTTACCTGGAGGATGACACGAGAATTGGCCGATTCGCATGCTTGTATCGCACACTTAGTTAGTATACAGTCCTAACTAACTTCGCCCCCCGGAGCCCTTGTCGCGCATGAGCCCTGTTACCAGCGGGTTTTGACGTCGGCGAGACAAAGTTCGGTTACAGTTCCACTTCCCATACACGGAGGAATCGCTGCAGCATGAGGACCACGAGGATCCTGCTTGGCGACTTCGAGCGCACGAAGATCGCGGCGGCGGCGTCCGGTCCCGCCCGGCAGACAGTCCTCGGCGAGAGTCCCCGCAACGGTGAACTCGGCGCGCTTGCGTCGACGCGATCCAGTCACACGAACGCACTGAAGGGCGGGCCATCAAATTTCTGTTCCGCCGTACTCAGTAAAGGAGTTCAGACATGAGACGCCTGGCATCTAGACGAATGGCCGTCACCACGGTGCTGGCGGCGGCGGGCCTCCTTGCCGCCGCCTGCGGCAGCAGTGGCGCCGGTGGTGGCTCCAAGACCACCACCGGGGCCAACACCCCTCTGATCATCAGCGACGTCACTGGGCAGAACTGGACCTGCCAGTTCAACCCGCTCAACTTCGCGGCCTGGCCGCAAGGCGGGCCGTCGGAGACGGGCCCGATCTACGAGCCGCTGATGTTCGAAAACGTTCTGACCCAGAAGATCAGCCCCTGGCTGGCGACGGGCTATCAGTGGAGCAACGGGCTGAAGACGCTCACCTTCACAATTCGCACTGGAGTCAAGTTCAGCGACGGCGTTCCGATGACCCCCGCTGATGTCGCCTACACGTTCAACCTCCTCAACCAGAATCCCGCCCTGGACGGGTGGTCACTGTGGCAAGGCGTCCACGGCCCGCTCCAGAGCGTCACCGCCCAGGGCAACAACGTCGTGCTGAACTTCTCCGCTCCCTCGCCGACCTACTTCTACTACGTAGCAGGCCAGGTACCGATTCTGCCCCAGCACATCTGGAGCAAGCTGCCGCTCAAGACCATGTCGACCTACCCCGACAAGAACCCGATCGGCACGGGCGCGTACGTGGTGGGGAGATGCAGTCCGAGCAACGTCGTGTACTCGGCAAACCCGCGCTACTGGCAGCCCGGCCTGCCTGCGGTCAAGACCGTGGAATGGCCGACTTACCTGACCAACACGCCCGGTAACCAGTGCCTCATCAACGGACAGTGCCAGTGGGGCGCACAGTACATCCCGAATATCCAGCAGGCTTACCTGGCCAAGAATCCTGCCTACCACAACTGGGCACCGTCGATCGTCTCGGTGGCGCTCGTCTTCAATCACAAGCTGACGAACACCCCGCTTGCCAACGTCAAGGTTCGGCAGGCGATGGCATTGGCAATCAACCGGAGCCAGGTCGGCGCGATCGGAGAAACCGGCAACGAGTCTGGTGCCTTCCAGGACGGCATAGCTCTCTCGTACCGGAGTCAGGGGTGGGTGGACACCTCGATGGCCAACTCGTACTTCAACGACTACGCCTATAACCCGGCGCAGGCGGTGAAGCTACTGGAGCAAGCTGGCTACACCAAGGTCGTCGGCGGTGTCCGCGAGAACAGCGCGGGCCAGAAGTTGTCGTTCGCACTGACAAACAACGGTGGCTACTCCGACTGGGTCGCCGACGCCACCGTGATCGCCCAGCAACTGTCGCGCGTGGGCATTCAGATCACGCAACGTAACCTGAGCGACCCGACGACGTCCGAGAACAACGGGACTTACCAGATCGGGATGGCCGACCAGACAGGTGGCCCAGGTCCGGAATACGAGTTCCGGCAGTGGCTCTACGGGCCGAATATCGGCAGTACCAACTACACCCAGTGGAACGACGCGGCCACGAACGCCTTGTTCAACCAGTACTCGGTCACGAACGACCCCGCTTCGCAGCACGCGATCGTGTCCAAGCTGGAACAGGTCATGTTGTCGCAGGTGCCGTACATACCTGTCCTCGGAGCCGTCTCCTGGGACCAGTACAGCACCTCCCAGTTCACCGGCTGGCCAACCGCGCAGGACCCGTACGCGCAGGGCCAGACCGGCATCCCGGACTGGGGATGGGACCTGCTCCACATCAAGCCCGCCTAGTAAGAGGGCTAGGACTTAGGCCCGTGGTGGCAACGGCGTTGGTCTGTCCATGCGCCGTTGTCACCGCGGGCTGAAAGGTCAAGGACAACCATGAGGTTCGTCATCCGCCGCGCGGGGTTCTTCGTTCTCACCCTGTGGGCATGCCTGTCGCTGAATTTCTTTCTGCCCCGCCTCATGCCGGGCAGCCCGGCTGACAGAATCATTGCCCACTTGCACGGGGCGGTCAGTCAAGCGACGGTGCGGGCCATTGAGCTTTCCCTCGGCATCAACAACGATCAGGGCATCTGGTCGCAGTACATCTCCTACCTGGGACATACAGCCGTCGGAAATCTCGGCTTCTCTTACTCCCAGGGCGAGCCCGTGAGCCAGGTCATCGCCGGAGGCCTGCCGTGGACCCTCGGTCTGGTGGGCATCACCACCATCCTGGCGTTCGTCCTGGGAACCGCGATCGGAGCGGTGGCCGCGTGGCGGCGCGGCAGCCGGTTCGATGGCGTCATGCCGCCACTGTTCGTCTTCACCACCGCTATCCCGTTCTTCTGGGTCGGCATGGTGCTCATCCTGATCTTCAGCGTCTATCTGGGGTGGTTGCCGGCGGGCGGCAACACGAGCCAGCTTGCGGTCCCGTCGTTCTCGGCCGGCTATGTCGGCGACGTGCTAGTCCATGCGGTCCTGCCGTCGCTGACCCTGCTGATCACCGGTATCGGCGGATGGGTCCTCACCATGCGTAACAACATGGTGACGACGCTAACCGAGGACTACGTCCGGATGGCCCGGGCCAAGGGACTGTCGCCGGCTCGCGTCATGATCGACTACGGGGCGCGCAACGCGATCTTGCCGAACCTGACCGGCTTCGCGATGTCGCTCGGTTTCGTGGTGAGCGGCGCCGTCCTGGTGGAGTACGTCTTCAACTACCAGGGCGTTGGTTATTACCTGCTGAATGCTGTCGGCTATGACGACTACCCGCTGATGCAGGGGCTCTTCCTCATCATCACCGTAGCGGTGCTGGCCGCAATCTTGCTGTCTGATGTCGCTACTGCGATCCTTGACCCCCGCACTAGGACGGCAGGGTAATCATGGCCATCCCCGTCACAGCCGGACCCTCGGAGCCCGCCGCCAGGTTGATAGGTGCCGGGTCACGGCGCCTGACCGCGCTGCGCCGTTTCACTCAGGCCGTTCGCGCCAACCGTAAGGCAACCATCGGCGTCGTGCTCATGGCGATCTTTATCTTCGTCTCGCTGTTCCCTGGCCTGCTAGCGCACCAGAGCCCGACCGCCTACAGCTCGGATATCACCGCTGCGCCGTCGGCTGCCCACTGGCTGGGCACCGACAACATCGGGGCGGATATCTACGCCCAGGTGATCGACGGCACCCGAAACGTCATGATCCTGGCGATCGCCGTTGGAGCACTCACCACCGCCGTCGCAATGGTGATCGGCGTGGCCGCCGCATACCTCGGCGGCGTGTGGGAAAGCGTGCTGAGCTTTGTCACCGACGTGCTTCTGGTCATCCCTATCTTCCCGCTGCTCATCATCGTCGCCACCTATGTCCCGAACGCGGGCAACATCGTGCTGATCCTGGTGCTGTCATTCACCGGCTGGTCCTACACAGCACGCCAGCTTCGGTCGCAGGCTCAGTCCCTGCGCAACCGAGACTTCCTGCTAGCCGCGCGGGTCCGCGGCGAGCGCGCCTTCTACGTGATCATGGTGGAAATAATCCCCACGATGACCTCGCTGCTGCTCGCCAGCTTCCTGAACAATGCGCTCTACGCTGTGCTGGCCGGCTCCGGCCTGCAGTTCATCGGTATCGGCAAGAGCGACAACGTGAGCTGGGGCACCACGCTGTACTGGGCGAACCAGAACGCCGCCTGGACCACCGGACGCTATCTATGGTTCATCGTGCCTGGGCTATGTATCGCGTTGCTTGGCGTCGCGTTCGCCTTCATCAACTATGCCTTCGACGAGATAGGCAACCCCGCGTTGCGCCCGCTGAGCGCGGCGAAGGTCCGCAAGGCCGCTGAGGCCCACACCGGGAGGAGGGCCAGCGATGGGTCACGCGCTAGCTGATGACAAGTACGGCGTTACCAGCTCGCCGCATCATGGCCCGACCTTGCAGGTCCGGGACCTCTCGGTCGAGTACGTGCTGGAGAGCGGGATCGTAGTCGCCGTCGACAAGGTCAGCTTCGACGTGAACGCCGGAGAGTTCCTGGCGATCGTGGGCGAGTCGGGGTGCGGGAAGTCCACCCTGCTCTTCGGGATTGCCCAGCTGCTGAACCCGCCGGCCGAAATCAGCGGTGGCAGCGTCACGTTCCAGGGCCGCAACCTGGTCAAGCTCAGTGACAAGGACCTGGCGGCCGTCCGCTGGAGCGACATGTCGGTGGTCATGCAGAGCGCAATGAATGCGCTCAACCCTGTGACTTCGGTTGGGGCACAGTTCAGGGACGCCATGCGCGCACACGGCGTGAGCTCACAGGACCTCATCGCCGAGCGGTCGGCTGAGGTACTGCGGATGGTCGGAATCGACCCAGTGCACCTCAAGAGCTACCCGCACCAGCTCTCTGGCGGCATGCGGCAGCGCTCGATGATTGCCATGGCGATGCTGTTCACACCAGAACTGGTGATCATGGACGAGCCAACATCCGCACTCGACGTGGTGGCGCAGCGCTCCCTGATGGCCCAGATCAGGGACCTCCAGCAGGAGTTCGGGTTCGCCGTGATCTTCGTGACTCACGACATGTCACTAGTCAGTCATTACTCCAACCGGCTCATGGTCATGTACGCGGGGCAGGTATCCGAAGTTGGTCCCACCAGGAAACTTTTCGACTCTCCGCACCATCCTTACACCGTTGGCCTGATGGAGGCGTTCCCCTCGATCCGAGGGCCCAGGCTTCGGTTGACTGGTATCCCAGGCAACCCGCCGGACCTGGCCCGGCCTCCGGCGGGCTGCCGGTTCGCGCCACGGTGCCCCGAAGTGATGCCACGCTGCGTCACCGATCCACCTCCCCAGTACCGGGTGGAAGACACCCTCGTCCGGTGCTTTCTGAGTGAGAACGCCGGAGGTGCGCAGTGACCGACGTCACCACCGAGTCGGCCCATCAGTACGACCCGCCGACCAGCGAGCCGCTGCTGCGAGTAGAGGGGATGAGCCGGCACTTTCGCATCGGCAGTGCCATCTCGCGGACGACGCTGCACGCGGTCGACGACGCCACTTTCACGGTAGGCGATCGCCAGATCGTCGCGGTGGCCGGGGAGAGCGGGAGCGGCAAGAGCACGGTCGCCAGGGTCCTTGCCAAGATCTACAAGCCAACCAGTGGGGAGATCTACTTCCAGGGCAAGCCGCTGTCGTCTATCCGGTCGCGCCGCGCCAAGCTCGCCTATAGCGGGCAGGCGCCGATGGTCTTCCAGGACCCGTTCTCGTCTATTAACCCCGTCTTCCGGGTGTCCCACGGTGTCCTGCGCGCGCTCAAGCTGCACCGTCCAGAGCTAACTAGCCAGCAGCGTTACGACGAAGCGGTCCGAGTCTTCGATGCGGTAGGCCTTAACCCGGGCGGCGAGGTGCTGCAGCGCTATCCACACGAACTCAGCGGCGGGCAGCGCCAGCGGGTCGGGTTCGCCCAGGCCCTGGCGATGCGGCCCAAGCTGATCCTGGCCGACGAGCCCGTCTCGATGCTCGACGTGTCGATTCGAGTCGGGCTGCTCAACCTCATGGCCAAGCTGCGTGACACCGAGGGCGTGTCGATCATCTATATCACCCATGACCTGGCCAGCGCCCGCTACGTGTCCGACCGGCTGATCGTCATGTACGCAGGGCACGTGGTGGAGACCGGCCCGGCTGAGGAGGTGCTTGGCAACCCCCGTCACCCGTACACCGAGCTGCTGGTGGCAGCGGCACCCGACCCCCGGGCCCCGCTGAACGCGAGCGCGGAGGCCGAGCGTGGCGAGCCACCAAAGGTGATCGATCCGACGCCTGGCTGCAGGTTCAGGTGGCGCTGCCCGCTGGCCATCGACGAATGCCACCGGGTTACGCCGACCCTGCGGGAGATGGGGCCCGACCATAGTGCCGCCTGCCACGTTGCGCAGCCCGGTGCGGCAACCGGGGCATTCCAGTGACCGTCACGCAGCTGAAGCTGTCAGGCGCTCGGTGCCTTCGCCGCGGCGTCGATGGCGAGGGCGACAGCGCCGAGTAGTGGTGCGTCGTGCGGAAAATGCGCGAGGACCAGATCCGGCGGATAGGGCACCCCGGCCCGCAGCGCCTCGGTCAGCCTTGGCTCGATTCGGTGCCAGGACCTCGTCATGCCACCGCCGACTGCGATCTTGGCCGGGTTCACCAGGATGGCGAGGTTGACCACGTGGAATGCCAGCTCATCGACGAACGCAGTGATCAGGTCATCCAAGCTGGCCTCGTCGCCAGTGCGATCGAAGACGTCGGCGGCGGTGAGCTGGCGGTCGGCGCTGCTGGCCCGGCGCTGCAGCCCCATGCCGCTGACCATGTCCTCGAGCATGACCCGGCGACCGTCGGGCAGCCCGACGTCAGCCACTTCACGCAGGTTGTAGCCGATCTCGCCGGCCGCGCCATCGCGGCCCGTGAGTACTTGCCCACCGATTACTATGGCGACCGCGAGGCCAGTGCCGAGGTTGAGATACACCGCCGGGTCGGCGCCTACCAGCGATCCCCAGCGCACCTCGGCTTGGGCGGCGGCCTTGGCGTCGGTTGCCAGTTCGACAGTTGTGCCGGGGAACGCAGCGCGGAGCTGCCGGCCCAGATCCAGCGTGTCCCAGTCAGTGATGGCCGGTGCCAGCTCGACCCGATCTTCGAACGGGATCCCGAAGGTGGCCACGCCAACGGCCACCAGGTCAGCGCCGTTGGCGCTCTCAGCGAGCAACGCCTTGGCGGTATGGACCCCATGGTCGAAGCTGGCGCGTGCGCCGCGCTCACTGAGGCTGTCGACGACGACCGACGCAAGCTTGTTACCGGCGAGATCGCAGACGGCCACGGCGATCTTCGTGCCGCCGAAGTCGATGCCAAGGACGACAGGGGGAGTCTGCATGCACACCTTGATTATGAGTTCCAAAGTTAGTTAGGACAGTATCCTAACTATGTGCCGAGCGACAAGCGATATACACGGTTTTAGCCTCGCTACGACCAGCGCTCATCCAGCCGCGCATCATGGCAGCCGCGGTGGGTGCCGCGCCGTCCGCGACGGGCAGTGCGAAAGGATAAGAAGATGGTCGTGACGACATCCGCCGAGGCGACGGAGCAAGAGGGTGTCTCCGACGTCGGCGCCTTTGTCCAGCCAGCGCCGCACCGCACCGGCCAGGCCGCCCGGCCTCAGCTCCTTCGTGCCCTGAACGAGCAGCTCCTACTCGAGCACATCCGCAGGCTCGGGCGGTGCTCGCGGGCCGAGCTAGCGCGCGTGTCCGGCCTGTCGAAGCCCACCGTTTCGCTCGCGCTCGCCAATGTGGAGCGCTCTGGACTAGTCCAAGAGGCGGGCCAGCGCACAGGTGTCCCTGGCCGGTCGGCCGTGCTCTACGAGATCAGGCCCGAAGCGGGCTACGTACTGGGCCTCGACATCGGCCACCAGTACCTGCGCGGTGCGATCGCCGACCTGACCGGGGACGTGATCGCGCGGTCTGCGCTGCGGACTAGGGCGTCGAGCGTGAACGGCCGGGTCACCGAGCTGATCCGGCTGGCGGACGAGTTGTCCAGCGACGCTGGCATCACGAGGCCGGGGATCACTCAGACGGTGATCGGCAGTCCCGGCGTCTACGACCCTGGCCACAATACGATCGTGCTGGCTGGCGAGCTCGCGGGCTGGGGCAAGCCCGCGGTAGTCGCCGAGCTACGGGCCGCCTTCGGCGAGCAGCTCGTTGTCGAGAACGACGTCGACGCCGCGGCCCTAGCCGAGCGCGAGCATGGCCACGGACGTCAGGTCCGCACGTTTACGTTTGTGTGGATCGGCACTGGCATCGGCATGGGCCTGGTCATCGACGGCAACCTGCACCGCGGCGTGCACGGCGTGGCCGGTGAGATCGCCTACATGCCCATCTCCGCTGGCCGCGGGTCGGATCCGGAGGACGCTAGGCGCCGCGGCACATTGGAGGCGGCCGGCTCGGCTGCCTCGATCGTCCGGGCCGCCCGGCGCGCTGGGATGCGCGGCGCGGTGTCCGCTCGCCGGGTCTTCGAAGCCGCGGCAGCCGGTGATGAGCGGGCGATCGCGGTAGTAGCGGACGAGGCGGAACTCGTAGCCAGGGCGGTATGCGCGATCGTGACCGTGGTCGATCCAGAACTCGTGGTACTTGGCGGCGGCATTGGCCAGGCCCCTGGCTTTGCAGGTGCGGTCGCCACCGAGCTCCGCAAGCTAGCGCCCGTGATGCCGGACGTGCAGGTTAGCGCCCTCGGGACAGACGCGGTGGTGGACGGCTGTCTAGTCTCGGGCGCCGAGCTTGCCTGGCAGCGGCTGACCGCCGTGCTCGCGTAGCTGGAATCACCGGCTACAGTCCTACGGTGACTGCCCGTGATGACGCGCCCGCGAGCGAGTCGTCCGAGCGTGCCACACTGAGCCTGCCGCCGCCGAATTACCTGCGGTGGGAGATCATCGCGGTCTTCGCGGTTTCGCTCGGTGCGAGTGGCGTCAACGCACTGCTCAGCCTCATCGGCTCGCTGCTCAGCAAGCAATCACTCAGCAGTCAGCACGCTCTGCTCGTCGGGTCGCTGTCCCCGCATCGCTATTTCGACCTGGTGCTGCAGCTCGTCGGGATCGCCGAGGCCCTGACGCCGGTGCTGCTCGTGCTCTACCTGATGGCTAGATCGGGCGAACGACCATCGGTTATCGGCCTGGACGCGAGCCAGCCTGGCCGCGACTTCGCTCGCGGCGCGGTCGTCGCGGCGGTTATCGGCGGGGCCGGGCTCGGCCTTTATATCGCAGCTTTCCAGCTCGGCATCAGCCTCAATATCGTGCCCGAGTCACTGCCCAATGTCTGGTGGCGGATCCCAGTCCTGCTGCTCAGCGCGGCGCACGACGGCATTCTGGAAGAGATCCTCGTCATCGGGTACTTGCTGAGGCGGCTCGACCAGCTTGGCTGGACGCCCTGGAAGGCGATCGTGGCCTCGGCTATCCTGCGGGGCTCTTACCACCTCTACCAAGGCGTCGGTGCCTTCCTCGGCAACGCTGTCATGGGCGTCATCTTCGGCGTGCTGTACCGCCGGTGGGGTCGGGTGACGCCGCTCATCATCGCCCACTCGCTGATCGACGCCGTGACGTTCGTCGGGTACGTGGCGCTCGTCCGCAAGGTGTCCTGGCTGCCCTAGGAACAATTAGCCGCGTTAGCGGCCAAGCGCAGATAGCACGACAGCGCCCGGGAGGCTGGCCAGCAACGCGCCTGGGAGCGTTAGCTTCGATCGCCGTACGCCACTGCCGATGACGACGCGCCACATCGAAGCGACTGCGTCGTCCACGAAAATCGGCCACTCGTCAGGCAGCCCGATCGGCGTGATGCCGCCATATTCCATCCCGGTCAGCTCCACTGCCGTCTCCATGGGCGCGAACGACGCCTTGCGGACGTCCAGCTCGCGCCGCACGAGGCCGTTCACATCCGCCCTCGTGGTAGCGAGGACCATGCAAGCGGCCATTCGGGTGGCGCCGTCGCGACGCCCCGCGACGACCACGCAGTTGGCCGACTCGGTCGGCGACACCGCGTAGCGGTCGCAGAATGCCGCAGTGTCCGCTACCTCAGGATCGATCTCCGCTACGCCGATGTCGTTGACTTCGAGCTTGACGGCTAGTTCGGTCAGCGCGACCGCCACCGGCAGCCCGAGCAAGTCAGGACGTTCCAGCGCTGGAACAGCGGTGAGCGTGCCGATATGCATCGTCATCTCGCCGAGTCTATGCGGGTTAGCTGCCGAGACTGTCCAGCTTGGCGCTGCCCGTACGCCCTGCAGCTGAGCCCCTGGTGTACTTGATCTTCACGGTCGTGCCCGGCTGCAGCTGCGCCAGCGCGCTCTCGAGTTGCTGAACGCTGTTGACCCTGATGTCGTTGATTCCGACGATGATGTCCCCGGCCCGCACGCCGGCCCTGGCCGCCGTACCGCCGTTATTCACTGCCAGCACCGCCACGCCAGCTGGCGCGCCGGCTTGGCTAGCAGATGTCTGCGCGGTTATGCCTAGGGTGGCGCGGTCGGATTTGGTCACCTTGCCGCTCTTGATCAGCTGATTGGCTATGTTCTTCACGGTGTTGCTGGGTATCGCGAACCCGATGCCCGGCGCGACACCGCCCTGACCCGGGAGCGTGGCTGCCAGCGTCGGTATCCCGATCACGTGACCTTGCAGGTTGACGAGCGCGCCACCGCTGTTGCCGGGGTTGATGGCCGCGCTGGTCTGAATCGCGGCAGTGATCAGCGCTGTGCCACCGTTTGGCTCGCCACCCCCTACGGTCCTGCCGGTGGCCGAGATGATGCCCTGCGTCACGCTGTCGCTGAGGCCAAGTGGGTTGCCCATGGCGAGAACGATCTGGCCGATCTGTGCGCCGCTCGAATCGCCGAACGTGGCGGGCTTCAGGCTGCTGGCATCGCTTTCGACCCGGATCACAGCGAGGTCGTCGGGCGCGAACTGACCGATGATCTTGGCTGGCAGTGTCTTGTTCCCGACCGAGTCGACCACCTTCACGCTCGTGGCCGAGGCGATGACGTGCGCGTTGGTGACCACGTCACCGCTGGTGTCGTAGACGACGCCCGAGCCGGTCGAGTTGTTCGTCGTGATCTGCACGACCGACGGCAGCACCTGCTGAACCACATGGACGTACGAAGACTGAAGCGGCGCACTGCCGGTGCGTGCTGGGCTGCTGCTCGAGCAGCCCGTGAGGATGGCGAATGCCGCCAATAGCGGCAGCAGAAGCGGTGACGAACGCATTGTCATTCCCCCCGATGGCGAATCGTCAACGCCCCTATTCTGTCCACCATGTCTTTGACCGAATCACTGGCCCAGAACGTAGGCAGATCCGGCATACGAACCGGTGACGCCACTGCGCAGGCGCTCGGCCAGGCGCTGGCTGCAGGCACCGTCACCGCGGCCGAGCTCACCAGCTTTTATCTCGACAGGATTGAGCGGCTGAACCCGGGCCTGCGCGCTGTGATCACAGTCAGCGCCGACGCGCAGGCGGACGCGACCGCGAGCGATGAACGCCGCGCTGCCGGAGTTACGCGTGGACCGCTGGACGGAATCGGCGTCCTTATCAAGGACAACGTGTCCGCCGCCGGGCTGCCTGCGACCGCTGGCTCGCCCGCGCTCCTGCATGCGGAAGCGACCGACGCGTTTCTTGTCGCGCAGCTTCGGGCCGCCGGGGCCGTCATCCTCGGCAAGGCGAACTTGTCGGAGTGGGCGAACTTCCGCTCCCGGCCATCGAGCAGTGGCCTGTCGACCCTGGGCGGGCAGACGGTGAATCCGCACGGTGTCGGCCGCAGCCCCTCGGGCTCGAGTTCAGGGTCCGCGGTGGCCATCGCAGCCGGGCTCGCGCCTCTGGCGATCGGCTCCGAGACCGACGGCTCGATCGTCTCGCCGGCGGCTGCGTGCGGTGTGGTCGGCATCAAGCCGACGCTCGGCCTTGTCAGCCGCTCCGGCATCGTGCCGATCTCGGCTGTGCAGGATACGGCTGGCCCGATGACCAAGACGGTCGCGGACGCGGCGCTGCTGCTGACCGCCATCGCCGGGGCGGACCCGGCGGATCCGGCGACGGAGCAGGCTGCCGGGCATGCAACCGACTACGCCACGTTCCTTGACCCCGCCGCGCTGGACGGCGCGCGGCTCGGCGTGTGGCGGGCTGGTTCCACGCCTGCTGACGGAGCTACCCGCGCGGTGCTGGAGAGCGCGCTGACCCTGCTCCGCGAGCTCGGCGCCCAGATCATCGATCCGGTCGACCTGGCTGACATCGATAAGATGGCCGACCCAGAGTTCGCGGCGCTGACGCACGAGTTCAAGCACGACATCAACGCCTACCTAGCCGGGCTCGGCGGCGATCATCCGGCGGACTTGGCTGGCCTGATCGAGTTCAACGACCGGAACGCCGCCGAAGTGCTCAGTCACTTCGGTCAGGAACTGTTCGAGCAGGCGGAAGCGACCAGCGGCGACCTGCGCGACGACGACTACCGGGAGTCGCGCTCGACCGCCAGCCGGATCGCGCGGGATGGGCTGGACGCGGCGTTCACCGATTTCAACCTCGATGCCGTCATCGCGCTGACCGGGCATCCGGCCTGGCTCACCGATCACGTGCTCGGCGACTACCACGGCTGGGGCACGTCCGGCCCGGCGGCGGTATCCGGGTACCCAGCCATCTCGGTGCCCGCCGGGCTTGTCAGCGGTCTTCCGGTCGGCCTCTCCTTCATGGGGCCGGCCTGGAGCGAACCACGACTGATCGCTCTGGCGCACGCGTTCGAAATAGGCCGATCCGCTGGTAGTCCCGCCGGGAGATAATCTGGCGCCCATGGATTCATGGGTTCAACCTGACGTACCCGACCTGCCGGGATCGGGCCATCAGGCCATGATCTGGGACACCACCAACCACGCGCTGGCCGCGGCCGCGCCCGGCGAGGTGGCCACCCTGTATGCCTGCGGTATCACCCCGTACGATGCAACCCACCTCGGACACGCGGCCACGTTCCTGGCCTGGGACTTGCTTATACGGACGTGGCGCGACGCCGGAAAGTCTGTCACCTACGTCCAGAACGTCACCGACGTGGACGACCCACTGCTCGAGCGGGCCGGCCGTGATGGCGAGGACTGGCGGCAGCTCGCCGCGCGCGAGATCGCACGGTACCGGTCCGACATGACCGCGCTGCGCGTGCTGCCACCGGACCGCTACGTCGGTGCGGTCGAGGCGATGCCGCTGATCGAGGATTTCAACCGGCTGCTGGCCGAGCGCGGCTCGCTGTATGAGATCGAGGGCGACGTCTACTTCTCGCGCTCCGCCGACCGGGCATTCGGCTCAGTGTCCGGGCTCGATGCGGACACCATGATCCGCCTGTCGGCCGAGAATGGCGGCGATCCCGGCCGGAGCGGCAAGAAGGACCCACTGGACCCCATGGTGTGGGTCGCCGAGCGGCCAGGTGAGCCGTCGTGGCCGTCGGAGCTAGGCCCTGGTCGGCCGGGCTGGCACGTCGAGTGCGCGGCAATCGCGACGCATTACCTCGGCCGAACGTTCGACGTCCAGGCTGGCGGGCGGGACCTGATCTTCCCGCACCACGAAATGAGCGCAGCCCACGCGCGCGTCGCTCTCGACGGGACCGGCGAGGCGCCGTTCGCGCGGCATTACTCGCACGCCGGGATGGTCAGGCTCGACGGCGAGAAAATGTCGAAGTCGCGCGGCAACCTGGTCTTTGTCTCGCAACTGCTGGCGGAGGGCAACGACCCGATGGCTGTCCGCCTCGCGATCATCTCCCACCACTACCGGCCTGACTGGGACTGGACCGCAGATTCACTCGTCGTGGCGTCCGAGCGCCTCGCGAAGTGGCGGGCCGCGGTCGCTGCCAGCACGCCCGTCGCAGGGACGGCCGCTTCGCCCGCGGGCCGGGAGGCTGGCCTGCGGGTGCTGATGGCGATGCGCGAGCGCATGGCTGACGATCTGGATTCGCCGGGCGCTATCGCGGCTGTCGACGCGTGGGCCGAGTCTGCGCTGGCCGGCGGGGCTGGCGGCGCCGGGCCGCTCGTCCGGGATGCCGTCGACGCGCTGCTCGGCATCGTGCTGTAGATGGAGTCCGGCTGGCCTACCCGGGCTGGCCTCGTGAACGTGCGTCCGGCCGTCGCGACGGACGTCCGGGAACTTGAGTCGATCGCTGCGGCCGCCTATCTCCCGTACGTGCCGCGCATCGGTCGCGCGCCTGGCCCCGTCTCCGCCGACTACGCGGGCGCCGTGGCCCGTCGCGAGGTGTGGCTAGCGAGCACCCCGGCGCGCGCTGTCGGCCTGATCGTGCTGATCGCCAGCCCCGGCTACCTGCTCCTGGCGAACGTCGCCGTGCTTCCGTCGCTGCAGGGATCTGGCATAGGAACGGGGTTGCTCGCGTTCGCCGAAGCTCACGCGCGCGAGCTTGGGCTTCGCGAGATAAGGCTCTACACGAACGCGGCCATGACCGAGAACCTGGCGCTGTATTCGCGCCGCGGTTACGTCGAGACGCACCGAGCCGTCTCGGAGGGATTCAGTCGCGTCTACTTCACCAAGCGACTGTCATGAGGGCTATCGCCGCCTGGATCATGCAGCCACGCAGATGACACCGATGTGCGCTACGTTCCGGCCGGCCCGAACTTTGATAGCGCCCTCGCTAGCGCACGGGCCCCGGTACAGCGGGCGTGCGAGCCCGCGCTGCATCCCGCGATGGCTACCGCCAGGACCAGCAAGACCAATCCGCGCTGCTCGTTACCTGCGCCGGTTGCGCGAACGCCAATTGGGTCGACCTGGCGACCGCGGCACATCACGTTCACCAACGCGCTCGGGGGTCGGACAACGGCTGGCCGCAGGTGCAATTGCCATTGGCTTCTGCTTCCTGTACGACGCGTGC